>JACCDI011197055.1_pt1 | contig 10984 bp, 7 predicted proteins | sample 7442791 | NCBI WGS metagenome assembly JACCDI01 (sample SAMN15323434, study PRJNA562643) | freshwater metagenome | isolation source: river surface water | place: USA:Blue River Watershed | collected 2017-08-15
AAAAGAACATCTGTCGCCAACTCGCGCTAACGGACTCGTTTCGATGATTAAAAACATAAAAATGTATGCCTTGGCATTCAACTCAAAAAAATAAAAAATTATGACACAAGAAATAGACACTAACGAACTAGGAGAAGCGATTGTAAAAAAATTAAAAACGATTTATGATCCTGAAATTCCTGTTGATATTTACGAATTAGGCTTGATTTACGATGTAATGGTAAATACGGATTACGAAGTAAAAATCTTAATGACTTTAACGTCTCCTAACTGCCCTGTGGCAGAAAGTTTACCAAGAGAAGTTGAAGAAAAAGTGAAATCAATTGAGTATGTAAAAGATGCTGATGTAGAGATTACATTTGATCCGCCTTGGAGTAAAGATTTAATGAGCGAAGAAGCAAAATTAGAGTTGGGAATGCTATAAAATGGAAGAGGAAATTATCAATAAAGTAGCCCAAAGTTCCTTGATGGTATTCGATTTAGAAGATTACTATCCAGATGATCATGTGGTTGATTTAGATGTTTCGCAGTGGTTAACCGAAGGGTTTATCTTGAGAGAAGCCGATTTTAGATCACAATTAAAAGCGATGGATTGGGCTCAATTTGAAGACAAATACGTGGCTTTATATTGTTCCACCGACGCTATATTACCCGCTTGGACGTTCGCTTTGGTGACAGTTCATTTAGCCCCTTTTGCTTTAAAAATAATTCACGGAACAAAAGAAATGGCTATTATCGAATGGTATCAAGATATCTTAAACAAACTCGATTATACTGATTATTTTGAAAATCCCGTTATTTTGAAAGGGTGTTCCAAAAAAGCCGTTCCGAATCAAGTCTATACCTTGGCGATTCAAAAATTGATTAAAGTTTCAAAAAGCGTGATGTTCGGTGAGGCCTGTTCGGCGGTTCCGTTGTTTAAGGCTAAAAAATAAATTGATTACAATAGCTATTTAAAAACAATAACCCTTTTGAAAATTCAAGAGGGCTTTGTTTTTTATTCTTCTTTTTCGATAGCGTCTTTGTAATCGGGATATAAGAATTTATTATAAGGGAAACGCGTAATGTGTATTTGTCGTACCGCTTCGTACACCCGTTCTCTAAATTCTTCAAAGTTCTCTTTTTGAGTAGCCGAAATAAACAAAGCGTTTTGCTCTCCTACACGATTCATCCAAGTCGATTTCCATTCGTTTAGCGTATAATGACGGGTTGTTTTCTCGGTCATTAAATCGTCTTCGTCGATTGTCAAATGTTGATAGGAATCAATTTTGTTGAACACCATAATCACCGGTTTGTCATTGGCTTTGATGTCTTGTAAAATTTGGTTTACAGCCTCAATATGATCTTCAAAATCGGGATGAGAAATATCCACAACGTGCAATAATAAATCAGCTTCGCGTACCTCATCTAACGTACTTTTGAAGGAATCCACTAATTGCGTAGGCAGTTTTCGAATGAATCCCACCGTGTCTGAAAGCAAAAAGGGCAGGTTTTTAATCACCACTTTACGAACAGTAGTGTCCAAAGTGGCAAACAATTTATTTTCTACAAACACTTCGCTTTTCCCTACGGCGTTCATCAAGGTTGATTTCCCCACATTGGTATAGCCAACTAAAGCCACACGCACCATAGCGCCACGGTTACTGCGCTGAATGCCCATTTGTTTGTCAATGGTTTTGATTTTGTCTTTCAAAAGGGAAATACGGTCACGAACAATACGACGGTCGGTTTCAATTTCAGTTTCTCCTGGACCACGCATCCCGATACCTCCTTTTTGACGTTCCAAGTGTGTCCAGAGTCCCGACAAACGAGGCAATAAATAGATACATTGCGCCAGTTCTACTTGAGTTCTAGCATAAGAAGTTTCGGCTCTTTGAGCAAAAATATCCAAGATTAAATTGGTTCGGTCTAGAATTTTACAATCAATAATTCTAGAGATATTTTTTTGTTGTGAAGGCGTTAGTTCGTCGTCAAAAATAACCGTTGAAATCTCATTTTCTTTGACATATAGATTGATTTCGTCTATTTTTCCCGTACCCAAAAACGTTTTAGGATTCGGCTTGTCCATTTTTTGCCAAAAGCGTTTTACCACCTGTCCACCAGCGGTAAAGGTTAAAAACTCCAATTCGTCCAAATATTCAGTTAACTTTTCCTCGGATTGACTCTGAGTAACGATACCTACGATGGCGGTTTTTTCGAAATTTAATACTTCTTTTTCTAGCATAACATTGAATAAGCCACAAATTTAATCATTTGCTTTTACTTTTCTCCATAAATCTGAACATCATCAATTTGAAAAGCGCCGTCTAAGGTTAAGGTTTTTCCAGAACCCGTGTACCGAAAAGCAATGTTAACCTTCCCTTTGTAGGAAGACAAATCAATACCGCCCGAACCTACAAATAGGTACCAAGGAGTAGCTTGAGTAGGCAAATTAGCTTTCAATTGAACCCAAGTAGCCGACGCAACATTTAAGCCGTCAAAATTATTCGAAATAAAGACGTCTAAAGCATTCAAAGGCGAATCAATATCCAAATGATGCTGAGCGGAACGAAACGTCAAAATTTCGCCCGAATGCGCGTCCAAATCGATTTCAGGTGAGATTAACCAACCCACATTCGAGGCTACTTTGGTTCCGCTAATAGCATATTCGGCACAACCGTTGCCAGAATAGACAGAACCTTTCCAATACAAACTCCCTTTTTGAACGATATTGGTCCAACCTGCCAAGTTGATATTGGTATTGGCTACTACACTTTCAAAATTTTCCGCAAAAAAAGGCGCATTGCGTTTACCAATTAAATTAATGTCCTTTTCAGAACGCGCCACCAGCTGATAATCGGTCCCGAATTTCGTCAAAATGCCTTTCACTTTTCCGCTACCCACAGGAACCTCTTTGGTCGAAAAATCAGCAAAACTACTGGTTCTAAAAAATACTTTATTGCCCAGTTTGTCTTCCAAATACCAATTGGTGCCTCCACCCACATCGTTACTACTTTCGTAGTAATGCCTTCCAATAGCCTCTGCCGAAAATTGAATATCCGATAGTTCCACCAAAGTGTTGAGGTAGGCATCGTTCAGCAATTCACTAAGAGCAACCGACTTTGTTAAAACAGCTTCGTTCACCGTAGTGCAAGAAGCGTGGAGTACTTTTTTGTACTCATTTTGCGAAAGCCGTCCAACACCCCCTTCGTTAAACGAATTGACGTAAATGTTCCCAATACGCAGGCCACCATAAAAAATATCGGTGTACTGATCCTTGAGTTGGATATAGACTTTGTTGCCCAATCGATAATCAATATAGCTGTTGCTCACGTCAACGGGAACGCTAAAACCAATGGCAGGTTGTGTGGCGGTAGCCAAAGTTTGAAACGAAATGGTTTTGAAAAAGTTGCCATGTTCGTCAGACGAAACCACATAGGCTTCTATGATGTCGTCGTGTTTGTATTGCGCTACAATGGCATCGGCTGAGTTACGAACCTCCTGAACACTTTGATTAACGGTGAAATTAGGTTGTGTGCATTCTAGCGAAGGGATAGCGAACTCGTCTTTAACACAATTGGTTGTTAATACAGCGAGTACAAAACAAAAAATACGATTTGGGATACGAAATTTCATAGTAATTGGGGATTTAGAAGTTAATAGAAAGGCTTACAAAATAGGTTCTTCCGTAGCCGTAGAAATATTTGTTACCAAAGTTGGGTGTTCCGCTGGTTACGTCTTGATCGCGCTGCCTAAAGTTGGCATTTCGGGCTTGTTCGTAGCCACCCGTTTTAAACGAAGTATCCAACAAATTGTTGATGCTACAAAACAAATTCAGGTTCTTTTTGAAAATGCGCCACGACTTTCCCCCGACTAGGTTCAACAATAGTATGGGTGCCAATTCTTCTTGTTTTAGGAGTTCTCTGCCGCGTTCTTCGGTAGCTTCTGGGAAGGGAAATCCGCTAGCGGGATTGATAAAAAACACCGAAGTGCGGGCAATCGGTGATATGTCGATGTAGTTTTTTGTCAAATAATTCATATTGGCACTCAGCCACCAATATTTTGGATTTCGGTATTCCAATTCCAACGAATACGCCTGTTGTGGCGTTCCTGCTTGATGGTAGTTTTTGAGCGCAGCGGTGCCAAAATTAAAAACGGGATTCGTATTTTCAATAGAGGCTTTGGCGTCATTAGTAATGATTACATTAGGGTTGCTGGCATAAATATATTCGCCAAAACCCGCTGCTAAAGTGGTTTTCAAAGTAGGATTTATTTGGTATTCAAAACTCAGTTCTGTTCCCCAATTCTTTTTGTCTAAATGGGTCAGAGTTTGGCTCACAAAAGCATTGGTACTGTTGTTGCCCGCTCCGTTGTCAAAAATTCCTTCGGCATAAAAAAAGGAGGTTTCGGTGGCGTTTTTAATTTGGTTAAAATACCCTGTGAAACGCATTTTTAGTTTGGGCGAACGATAGACATAACTCGCATCCAAACTGCTGTTGGTTTCACTTTCTATTTCGTCCACCACTGCGTTGTTAAGTCGGGAATTAGGAAAAACGGCTTTCAAATTAGGCGCTTTAGATGCGTGTGAACCATTGAAAAGCAGCAATTGTTTGCCGGATAATTTCCAAGTCAGTCCGCCTTTGAAACCAAAATTTTCAAAATGAAGAATTGGGCTTTCTCCAAAGGAATTGGTGGGGTAAATCCCGTTTTTGTATAACCCTTCGCGTTGATAGGTGGAGCTTGAAAACTCTTGTGCCAAGTAAAAATCAACTTTTTTGTGCCGAAATTGGAATTGGGTAAATCCTTCTAATTTGGCGGACATTAAATTAAAATTGTATCCGTATGCATCACCCACTTTCACTTGTCGGTTGGGGTTATTCAAATCGGATTGCGCTTGATTGCCTTTGTAAAACACATCAATATCTTCAAAATACAATCCGCCCAGTAAATCCAATACATTTTGATAATTATGAGAATGTAATTTATTGAAGGAAGCGCCAGCATTGAGTCGGATATTCTCTGTCAGTTCTGTATTGAAAAGCGCATTGAACCCCAAGGTTTTGTCGTCTGTTCGGTCTTCATAAAGAATGTATTTGCTTTGGGCGGGTTCAAATCCTGTGATTTTCCCATTGGTATCTACAATTGGGTTTTGATTGGCTTGATACATCGCTTCCCAATTGATTTGTGGTTGGGATAAAAACAACGTTTTATTGAGTTCGGCATTCGCCAAATCAGGAGTAAAAGCACCCGAAATTTCTCCCTCATCTTTGGCGTATAGCGAACTAAAGTAACTGGGCATTTTTCGATAATAAGAGGGATCGGGGCTATTGGCGTGTTGGTAATCAATGTTGCTGTTGCTAATTTTTCCAAACTGGTAAAATGCACCCCAATTTAGCTGGGTGGTAGCATTAATTTTGAAATAATCGTTTAGTATAAAGACTGGCTCTTCGATAGTTTTAATGCGGGAATTGCGTTGCTGTCCGTTTTGAAAACCCCAATACGAATTGTATTTTGTTGTCGTTAAAGCGGTAACTTCATCCGTATTAGGTGAATTTTTTCCTCTAGAATTTGGGGTGAAAAAAGACGTAAAGTTGAGCGAGTTTCGGTTAGTAAGTTTCTTTTCGATACTTGTAAAAACCGAATTGGCATTATAGCTTGTGCCTTCAAAATAACCTTCGTTAGCATAGCGTTTTCCTGCAGAAACGACAAACGCCCAGCCTTTCTCATTCATTCCTGAGGCATAGGTAACCATCGCGCGTCCTCGGTAATTGGTATTGGTCTCAGAGAAGGATATCCGAGTTCCCTTTTTGTAGGTTGAAGCTTGAGTACTGAGGTGTTGTGTGCCCAAAATACCTCCAAAAGCATAGTCGGAAGGGCTGCTGCCAATGGCAATTTCTTGGTTGCGCAACACGTCGTTGATGCCACCCCAATCGCCCCATTGCGGTCTGCCATCATACGCTTTGTTCATTGTTAATCCATTTATCAGGAGTTGGGCATATTGGCTATCGAGGCCCCGAACCCGAAATCGAGCTTGTCCCCAATTGAAAGCAGCGGCTTGCTGAAAAGCATCTTTGGAAGCCTGTAACAGTCCAGAAGTGCTTTCGGAACCGCCATTGTTTTCCTCTAAATCATTGTCCAAAATGGAGATGACAGCTGCTTGTTGATTAATTTCATCGTCTTCTTCTAGTGGAATAGTGCCTAAGTCAATTAGCTCGTCTTGGAGAATTTGTACCGAAATTAACTTGTCTTTGTATCCTTGATTATGCAATAGCAGTAATTGGTTGCCTTGCAAATTGGTTTTGAATTGGAATTTTCCATCGACAGAAGTCAGTTGCATGGTGTTAGTATTTTGAATAGTAACCACCACAGAAATTAATGGAATCTGTGATTTTGCATCGATGATCTTTCCAGAAATGAGGGTCTCTTTTTGAGCAAATAGCAGACTTGCATAGAATAGAAAAAACAGCTTGGGGCAGAGGGTTTTCATACAATTTGGGATTAAAATGAAATGGGATTTTTCAAAACAACAATGGGTGTATTGTTTTGAAAGCAAATACTAAAAAGGGTGTTTTTGGAAAAAGAATTGGCAGTGTGGTATTGTGTTCCAATTCTAAAGTTAAAAGTAGTAAAAAAAATTATCGATTGATTTTTTTTGTAAGTTTTTTTGCTTTTTTGCCACGAAGCCGCAAAGTTTTTGAACCATTAAGGAATTAAGTTCATTAAGCAGTTTGTCATTCCAACGAAGGAGTAATCATTTTCCACCACATAGATACATAGAAAGTATAGTTTTGAAAGATGGAGATAGACGTTTCACTTTTCACATAGCTATGTGAAAAATAGGGCTATTTCTATCCCTTCTTTTTAGTTGCATTTTCAATCTATATGTCTATGTGGTTAAATTTCTTGATTTCTCAAATTTCTCTAATCTGTGTTCTTTTTTTTGCCGCAGATTCTACGGATTCTACGGATTTTTTAAACCATTAAGGAATTAAGCGAATTAAGATTTTCCTGAATTCTTAAATTTTTCCAATCGGGTTCTTTTTTTGCCGCAAAGACACTAGTTCGCAAGGTTTTTGAACTATTAAGAGATTAAGCGAATTAAGATTTTCCTGATTTCTCTAATTTCTCCAATCGGTGTTCTTTTTTTGCCGCAAAGACACTAGGCCGCAAAGTTTTTAAACCATTGAGGAATTAAGATTCTTCTAATTTCTTGAATTTCTCCAATTGGCGTTCCACCTCGTATATCGTAAATAAACACACACCCCTAGCCCCTCTCGAGAGGGGAACGTGTAATCTTCATATCTCGTAAATCGTAAATCGTATATGGAAATTACTCCGCGGTTTTGATATTAGTCACCATAAACGAGATGAATACTCCAAAAATTCCAATGAAAGCAAAAGAAAATTGTAAGCCAAAAGCCTCCGCGATATAACCAATTATTGGTGGCCCCATTAAGAAACCTAAGAAACTAACGCTAGAAACAGCTGTTAACGCTTCGCCAGTAGGAATTTCAGGATGTTTCCCTGCAATGCTATAAAGCGTAGGAATAATAGTCGAAACACCCAGTCCTACAAACATAAAGGCAATGGTACACGGAATTAAATAAGGGAAAAAGACCGCTGTAAAAAGACCACTCGAAATGACAACACCACTAATTTGCATCACTTTTTTTCGTCCAAATTTTTGAATGAAACGATCACCTAAAAAACGACCACTTGCCATCATAATCATAAACGAGGTATAACCCAAAATCACAAGTGGACCAGGCGCTTTTACTACATCTTTGAAATACACACCGCTCCAATCAAACATCACGCCTTCGCTTGCCATACAACAGAATCCGATGATACCCAACCACATTAACATCTTGTCGGGTTTTCTGAATCCTTTTTCCTTTTTTGGTTGTGGTTTTTCAACGGCTTTGATGAGGTATTTGATATTGAATGAAATTAAGGACAAAACGAGGATACCCACAATAGCAAAATGCTGAAAAGGAGTTAGTTCAAGGGCCAACATTCCCAATCCCACAAAAGCACCGGTGAAACCCGCCAAACTCCACATACCGTGGAAAGACGACATAATGGTTCTTTTGAAAAGACCTTCTGTATATACCCCTTGAGTGTTTACCGAAATGTTAGATAAATTCCCGAAAACGCCAAAAAAGAACAATCCCAAGGCCAATACCCAAGGATTGGTAGCCAGACCTAGATTGGCCAAACTTATCGTATACATGATTATGGCAAAAAGGAGGGTGCGGTGACTTCCAAAACGAGTTACTAATTTTCCTGAAAACGGCATCATTGCTAATTGACCTACAGGAACGGCAAACAAGATAGAACCTAAAGTAGCTTCGCTAAGATGTAAAGTGGTTTTAATATCAGGGATACGGCTTGCCCAAGAGGCAAAACACAATCCCATTCCGAAGTAAAAAGAACCTACTCCTAATCGAATTCGGTTCAAATAAGATGCCTTGGCTTCGCGGTAGCTTTTTTTGTATTTTCCTTTGCCTTTGAATTGGCCTAAAAAGTTTAAATCTATCAAAATGAAGTCTTTAGGTTTTTGTTGTCGCAAAAATACAAAAACGAGGGATTTAAAAACTATAAATCTGAAATGATACTAAATTACAACGTTATTGTTTATAAAAAGCGGATTTTGAACACAGTTTTCTCTAATTTCTCAAATCTGCTTACCATCTCGTACTTCGGATATCGTACCTCGAAAATTGATAACCATATAAGTCATATAAGGAAATATAAGAAAGTCGCTTCGCTCAATAGAAGAACAGCTAAGTTATTTAAACCATTAAGAGATTAAGATAATTAAGGTTTCTTCAATCTGTGTTCCGCCTCGTAAATCGTATATCGTACCTCGTAAATTGATAACCATATAGGCCATATAAGGAAATATAAGAAAGTCGCTTCGCTCAATAGAAGAACAGCTAAGTTATTTAAACCATTAAGAGATTAAGATAATTAAGGTTTCTTCAATCTGTGTTCCACTTCGTATATCGTAAATCGTACCTCGTAAATTGATAACCATATAAGCCATATAAGGAAATAGAATAAAGTCACTTCGCTCAATAGAAGAGCAGATAAGTTTTTAAACCATTAAGGAATTAAGTAAATTAAGATTTTTTTGATTTCTCGAATTTCTTAAATCAGCGTTCCATTTCGTAAATCGTCCCTCGTATATCGTAAATTTAACCTACTGTGATTACTCTTTGTTGCGCATTACTTTCAATAGCGGCTTCAATAATTTGCATTACGTTGGTGCCTTCTTGAGCTGTTACGGGTTCGGTTAGATTTTGAGTTATGGATTGATACACCCCGTCAAAATAATCGTAATAATTTCCTCGAAGTGTTGGGATTTTTTCACGAATTATAGTGCCGTTTTTTTCAGTATGCAACAATCCTTCTTTGTCTTTCGGTTCGGTTCCCCAAGTGGTTAAATTAGGTTTTTTTCCCAGTTTTAACTCGTCTTCCTGCACATCGCCACGGGGTTTTAAAAACGACCCTTTTTTGCCGTGTAGTACAAACGACGGATTGGCTTCGCGAACAAAAAAACCGGCTTTCAGGCGCACTCTTTTGTCTGAATACAACAACAGAATATCGATGTAATCATCTACGATAGAATGTTCGCGAGTGATTCGAATATCAGCAAAAACGCCTTTTGGTATTCCGAACAAACACAAGGCTTGGTCAATTAAATGAGGTCCTAAATCTTTTAGAATTCCAGCGCCTGCATTGGCCGTTTCTTTATGAATTTTTGGACTTAAAATAGGGTTGTAGCGGTCAAAATGAAATTCGGCTTCTACAATTTCGCCCAATAGATTATCATCAAGTATTTTTTGTAAGGTTTTAAAGTCACTGTCCCAGCGTCTGTTTTGGAAAACGGCCAATTTTAGTCCTTTGGCTTTAGCCAAATCAGTCAATTCTTGCGCTTCGGCAACGCTGGTAGTAAAGGCTTTTTCGACCACAGCGTGTTTGCCAGCTAGCAAGACTTTTTTGGCGTATTCAAAATGCGTTCCCACAGGGGTATTTACTATAATGAGTTCGGCATCCGACTCTAAAACAGCTTCCAAACTCGGATAACTCGTTACGCTTGGATACTCTTCTTGAATTAATTTTTTGGTTCTTTCCCAAGAGCCTAACAATTCAAATCCTGGGTGAAGGACTAAGAAAGGAGCATGAAATACCTTTCCAGACATGCCGTAAGAGAGTAAAGCTGTTTTTATTTTTTGCATAATTTTTCTATTTATGATGCGAACTATTGCAAAGTAACGGAGTTTTTTGCCGCGAAGACACAAAGGCTTTGATTTTTTTAAACCATTAAGAGATTAAGTTCATTAAGATTTATTCAATCTGTGTTCCACTTCGTAAATTGTATATCGTACCTCGTAAATTGATAACCATATAAGTCATATAAGGAAATATAAGAAAGTCGCTTCGTTCAATAGAAGAATAGCTAAGTTATTTAAACCATTAAGAGATTAAGATAATTAAGGTTTCTTCAATCAGCGTTCCACCTCGTAAATCGTATATCGTACCTCGTAAATTGATAACCATATAAGTCATAAAAGGAAATAGAATAAAGTCGCTTCGCTCAATAGAAGAATAGCTAAGTTATTTAAACCATTAAGAGATTAAGTTCATTAAGATTTCATCAATCTGTGTTCCACTTCGTATATCGTAAAGCGTACCTCGTAAATTGATAACCATATAAGCCATATAAGGTAATATAAGAAAGTCGCTTCGCTCAATAGAAGAACATATAAGATTTCCCGAATTTCTTCAATCTGCGTTCCACCTCGTAAATCGTAAATCGTACCTCGTAAATTGATAACCATATAACTCATATAAGGAAATATAAGAAAATCGCTTCGCTCAATAGAAGGATAGCTAAGTTATTTAAACCATTAAGAGATTAAGTTCATTAAGATTTCATCAATCTGTGTTCCACTTCGTATATCGTAAATCGTACCTCGTAAATTGATAACCATATAAG
>JACCDI010591904.1_pt1 | contig 10982 bp, 10 predicted proteins | sample 7442791 | NCBI WGS metagenome assembly JACCDI01 (sample SAMN15323434, study PRJNA562643) | freshwater metagenome | isolation source: river surface water | place: USA:Blue River Watershed | collected 2017-08-15
AACGCAAAGGTTTTTTCTACTTTAATGTTAGTGATTGCAGTTTCTCCAATTATAGCACCGTCTTTAGGAGGGTTAATTACGATCTATTTTGGATGGAGGTATATTTTTATCATGTTGATTCTAGTGATTGTTTCCATCATTGCGGGGATCTATTTTTTATTGCCGGATAGCAAAGGTCCTGATCCAAATTATTCTTTAAAGCCTGTTGCAATCTTAACGGGTTTTGCAAGTATTTTAAAACACCCTCAATTTATCCTATACACATTTTCAGGTTCGGTTGCTTCCGCAGGACTATATGCCTTTATTAGTGGGTCACCTTATGTTTTTTTAGAAATCTTTAAAGCGACTGAACAGCATTATGGCTGGGGCTTTGCTTTTGTTGCATCTGGTTTAATTGGATCAAGTCAATTGAATAGTCTTTTTTTAAAAAAGTATAAATCAGAACAAATTATCAAAGTGGCATTAATGAGTCAAAGCTTAATAGCTATCATTTTAGTTAGCACTGCTCTTTTGGGGTTAAGTGAATTGTATTCCACATTACTCCTTGTATTCTTTTATTTAAGTTGTCAAGGATTTATTTTCCCAAATGCTTCTGCTTTGTCAATGGCTCCCTTTGGACACAATGCAGGTAATGCTTCTGCATTAATGGGTTTTATTCAAATGAGTTTAGGCGCATTGATGTCTGCAATGGTTAGCCTTTTTCATAATGGAACCACATTGCCTATGACAGGCGTTATGACTTTTTGTTCCATTTTGGCTACATCAATTTATTTGATCAATAAAAAGAAAACGATCCTACCTGCAACTATTAAATTAGTAGAGGAGGAGGAAGTAGAGATGATCAATACTTTGTAAGGTTTAAATGTTTATTTAACCCTTGTCCAAACGTCTGTTCTGCCAATCATACTAAAGCCAATAAAACCTCTTACATTTAATGTGTTTTTGTCTTTAGCAGTAATAGTACATTTGTATTCCTTGCCTGTTTTAGGGTCGTAAATATGTCCTTTTTCCCAATTGCCTGCATTATCATTGTAGGAGAAGCCCCAAAGGTTGATTAAGCCCATAAGAGGTCTGCTATGTAAGTTGGAATTAGGATGTTTGGTGTCAGTTTTAGGCTTATTGGTTGCTGGGTCAATAGGTTCGCTTAACCATACGATTTTGCCTTGAAAATTATTGGCGTTTTTATAAATCTCAACCCTTGCATTACCAGAGCCTGTGAGCCAGGTGCCAAGTATTTGATCTGCATTTTTTTGAGCAAAGATGGTATGTGAGATCAGTATTGAGGCTGCAAGGAATAGAATGTTTTTCATATTTTATTTAATTGGGTTTCAATTTAAAATAAATGTATTAAAAAGGCCAATTTTGTCTAATAAAATCTATTATTTTTGACATAATTGTATGAAAAAAGGTATTATTTTTTTATTTTTTTCAATCTTATTTGTTGGCAGATCCAATGCACAAACTGGCATTGGTACACCTACGCCTCACGCATCAGCCAAGCTGGAAATAGCGTCAACAGAAAAAGGATTCCTGCCTCCTAGAATGACAAATTCTCAAAGAACTTCTATACAAAGTCCAGCAACAGGTTTAATGGTGTATCAAACGGATGGTACTGCTGGATTATATTATTATGGCGGTAGTGGTTGGATATATATTATAAATAGTACAACAAATGTGCTACCAGTAGCAAATGGTGGAACAGGGGTTACATCATCCACTGGATCAGGAAATGTTGTATTGTCTTCAAGTCCAAGCATAGAAACTCCAACAATAAATAGTGGAAGTACTCAATACCCTTCATCACTTGTTATTAATCCTACAACAAATGCTACAAGTAAAAGAGCGGCAATTTGGATGGGTAATTGGGGTGTATTGCAAGATTTTAATGGGGACGGGACTAGGAATTTTTCAATAACTCAAGACGCTTCTGGTTCATATCCAACTAGATTTTTTATAAATACAAATGGGAATGTTGGTATAGGAACTAGTTCTCCAACAGAAACATTAGAAGTTAGTGGAAATGTAAAAGCAAATAATTTTATTGGAAGTGGAGGGCAATTGACAGATGTTGCAACAAAAGTTACAGGCAATTGGACACTTGTTCCAGGAGATAATAATGTAAGTTTTTCAGTCACACCAGGAGCAACCTATTCAATGTGGGTAAACGGGAATATTCCTAATGGAATTGCACTCTGGAATGCTACCGTTACAACTGCTAATACAAATGTCCCTGTATTAGGTAGTCAATATGCATGGCATTATACGGCTGGTAATGCTTTACTTTTTATAAGTATTCCAGATCAGATATATGGGGTTAGTGGTTCAATACATGTAACACCTCAAGGGTATGTACCTAATACTAGCAATGTTTTTAAATTTGTAATTAGAAACAACACTTCAAGTAACCATGTTATTAACTGGGGCTATGTGAAGTTTTAATTTTTTTTTTGCCTTTTAAAATGGCTATATAGTAGTTTAAATTATTTAATCAAGTAGTTGAATTTCAAAGTCAACTTGCTCGCTAATTTTAAATTAATTTTATCGTTTAGTAATAGTTTTAATTGTTGTGTATTTTGTGATGAATTAAAAAATGAATTTGATATCGGGTCGGTTTGAGTAATTGATAGCAATTCTATTGATTTACCATTAAAACTAGGAAGCGTGGCAAGTGCAATTTTTCTTGACCTTTCAAGTAAATTTTTTCTTAATAACATCTCAGAATTTTCATTGTTTTTAAATTTAACACTTGAAATAGTAACATTAATTTTCTTAGAATCACAATATTCAATGAAATTTTTCATTCCAGCATCTGAAGTTGTAACATAAGTATAGGATGTTGAATACCTATAATATTGGTTTGAATTATCTATGATTAAATCTGGGGCAACATAAACATCCTTCATGTTCTTGACAGCCAAATTAAGCATTTTTACAAGCTTTGTTGTTGAGTCTTCTGCTATTAATCTTCTAGTTTTATTTTCTAAACTAAGATTTTTTTGTTTTAATATACTTGAGTCCAAGTCGATGTAATAATATTCGACATTCGTATTTGCTTGCCAATATATTGTATCGAAACTTTTGGAAATAGTATCTGATAGTACTATCTCAAAATGTTTTGGTTGTTGAGCAATAGTTGTTTTTGTAATTAATGTAATTACTAAAAGTATTAATATATTTTTCATACCCTAATTTAAGAATAATTTTGAGCAAAGGCAAGATATTTTTATTAATAATATATTACTTTGGCATGTTTTCGTTGCCCGTTAAACTTTACTACCCAGTATTGATTGTAAACAGATTCATCCAAGTCCTTGTATAAATCCTTCTCTATGAGGGAGTTGACTAATTTTGGGCTTGTATTTGAATGGCCTACTATTAAAATCGTTTTTGATTGATTTTCTGTTTTTGTTAATTCATCAGCGAATGCTTTTAAATTTCTAGGGTCATAACTATAGATAGATAGTCCAATAGATTTAGCTAATGGTAATACTGTGGATTTAGTCCTATCGAAATTAGTAGAATATATTTTATTGATTTTATATTTTCTGAATTTTCGAATTAGAGATTCGGCTCTTTCTTGACCTTTTGAACTTAATGGTGGATCTGCTTGCATCATTTTGGATCCACTTATTGTTGTGTCTTTTTCTGCATGCCTTAAGATTATAAATCTTTGTTTTTGAGCACTTAAAGCAGATACAAATAATAGTATTGTACAGGTGGTTAAAATAAAAGTCTTTAACATGATCTATAATTTAGGTCTAAAATTAGGTATTATAAGCCTATTAAATATGAAGTATAGCTTTGATATATAAAATACCTAAATAGAATGTGTTAAATATTTTAATTTTGGACAGTATTTTAGCTAAATTCATAGATGCAAAAAATATTATATAGCATCTTATTTATAATTTTATTTATTTCTTGTCAAAAGACTAGTGAAAAAATTAATCCGTTGGAAATTGGGGAGAATCTAATTGATACTTTCCCTTCTAAGGCATTTTGGTACCCTATCAATAATTTTACTAACAAAGTACCTGTTGCATATATTAGTACAAAAGGGAATACAATTGTTAATGAACCTAAGGTTCAATCTATAATCCAGATCCAAATTGGAGATACAATTGTTTTCAGATCTAATATTGGCATTGAATATAGAGGATCTACTTCTTTTCGTTTATTTGAACAAAAGTCCTATGGTTTTGAATTAAGAGATAAGATGGATCAAGATACAGACAGTGCTATCATGGATTTTCCGAAACAGGCCGATTTTATTCTTTATGCCCCTGCAAATGATAAAGCCTTGATCAGAAATACTTTAATTTATGATTTATCCAATCAAATAGGGATGTATGCAACAAGGACAAAGTACATGCAATTGTATATTGATGGCCAGTATATGGGATTGTATGTACTGATGGAAAAATTAAAAAGAGATAAGAATAGAATCAATGTTACTAAAATGTCCAATACCGATAATTCAGGTAGTGCAGTTACAGGAGGATATATTTTTAAAATAGATAAATCAGCAGGTGATAATGATCTAGTAGGTTGGGATGCGGATGCTATTTATACCACAGAATTGGGTTTTCGTTCATTGTATGACCCTAACTATAATAAAATCGCATTCCCGCCTTTTGGTATAAAGAATGGTGCTGAGACCTATTTTATGTATGAATATCCAAAGTACGATGCTATTTCTGCAGATCAAAAAAAGTATTTACAAAGCTATATTGGTGAATTGGAAGAAGTATTATTAAGTTCAAGTTTTAGTCATCCAACAAATGGGTATAGTAAATATATTGACGAACAAAGTTTTATTGATTTCTTGATTCTCAATGAATTTTCCACCAATCCGGATGGGTATAGGCTTAGTACATTTATGAATAAAGATCGTCAGGGTAAATTAAAGATGGGACCCATTTGGGATTTTAATTTAGCCTTTGGTAATGATGATAGACCTGCTTTTGCTAATAGCGCCAATTGGGTTTTTAATTTCAATAACTATTATCCAAATGATACATGGTTAATACATTTTTGGTGGAAAAAGCTACTATCAGATCCTTCGTTTACAAGTAAATTAAAAGCCAGATGGGTTCAGCTTAGAGGAACTATTTTGAGTAGTTCTAATATTGACAAAACAATAGAACAGCAAATTAATATTTTAAAATCCAATAATTCAATCAATCCTCATTTTGAAAGATGGAAGATCCTTGGGGTCAAGCTGCCATTTAATAATTTTGTTGGTAAAACACACCAAGAGGAATTAGATTATTTAAAATCATGGATTACAAAAAGGCTCAGTTGGATTGATCAAGAAATCATTAAATTATAAAATGGGCCAAATTACTTTAATAGTAAAGTAAGATATTTTTAATATTCTTAATTCCTAATATGTTTTCAAACATTCGATATATAATAATAGTAGGTTTTATTTGTCTTATTCAGAAGAAAGTTGCCGCGCAATCTAATAATATGGGGTCGTGGTTTGTTTATTTTGGAAATCAGAAAATAAATGATAGGTGGAATATTCAATCTGATTTTCAATATCGTGACTATCGTTTGATAGGCCAAAGAAACCAATTTTTGGCCAGGGCAGGGCTAGGGTATAATTTAAAACCACAAAATCATAATTTACTTTTAGGGTATGCTTATATAGCTACTGACACTTATGATGAAAATGATTTAAATAAAACAACTAAAATTGAAAATAGAATTTTTCAACAGTATTTGTTTAAAAATAAAGTGGGCAATAATTATTTAACACATCGTTTTAGATTAGAGGAGCGTTTTTTGCCTAGTACATTTGGTTTAAGAGCCAGGTATTTTATTGCATTTCAAAAATCATTTCGCGCCCATAAAAAAAGTTACTTTTCAACGTATAATGAGTTTTTTTATGACTTAAAAAGTGCAAAATTTGACAGAAACAGGCTTTATGGAGGTATTGGCATGATACTTAATCAGTCAATTAAATTAGAGACAGGTTATATGATTCAGGTACAAGAAAACAATACAAGGGGGCAGTTGCAATTAATATTATTTAACAATTTGCCTTTTAAGAAAACAAAATAAACAATTATTCCTTCCATTCAATTGGAATATAAATTTCGTTTTTTCGACCAATAAATTGAAATGGTGCGTTGTAGCCTAAAAAATTAGAAGGGCCAATTATTTTAATATTCTTATTCTGTAGTAAGCTGACTAATTTTTTTGTGTAATCATTTATCTTCTCATCATTTGCGTACCCTCCAAATGCAATTACTGCAGCATATACTTCTTCGGATTGTTTAATTTCTACAGTAGCATCTTTTGGCTTTGGTAAAGAAGCTATGTCATATTTCTCTGGCATTACAAAACTCATTGCCGAACCTTTCTTGCTCATCTCCATTCTAACGGGAGCTGTCATGGCAATACTTTTGTTTTGGTCATTGCCGCCAAAAATATAACCTGCTAACTTTCTAAACCCACTACCAGCTACTTGCTTGTAGTTCACACCAGTAGATCGAATAGTAGCAAAAGTTGCTTTTGGATAAAATCGTATTTCAAAGCCATCATCCTTTTTAACCACTCGATACTTTTGCGTTTCGATCCTTGAAGCTGAAAAACTTCTAAACGATTGAAAGACAGTAAAAATAACAGCTAAAGCAAGAAGTAGGTAGATCATTTTCATATTATTAATAACATCAAATTCATGAATAGGTTTGATTGTTTTAAATCTATTTCAATAATAATTGGGATACCATAGGGTAGGAGACAACTGTGACCTAAATAATATTTATCTTCGTTATGTTTTCAATGTATAGTATGAAAAGATATATTTTATTTATTGTTGGATTATTATCTTCAATGCAAGTAATTGCTCAAACGGGGATTGGTACAACAACCCCGCATGCTTCAGCCAAGTTGGATGTGTCTGCGAATAACAAAGGTTTTCTTCCTCCAAGGGTAACATTAACAAGCGCAACCGATATTTCTACTATTCCAAGCCCTGCAGAAGGGTTGCTAGTTTATAATTTAGGATCAGTGGGATTGCAAGCGGGCTATTATTTCTGGAATGGAGCAAATTGGGCTACTATAGCCACAGGCACTAATGCCGGGAATGCTGTAATTGCTGGAGATTTAGTAAAATTATACCAAGAAGCATATTCTACTACAGCTGGTAAAGCATCTAGTTCTACAGGATATAGCTTTACAGTGCCGGTTTCAGGGAGGTATGAATTTAATTTTAATTGTACAGGTTGGAATTCCAGTGGTGACCGTGTCAAGTTAACTTTTAATATTAGACAGGGGACTACTATTTTAGAATCTGATTACCATGAATCTTTCAGTAGTAATGCATGGGTAGAATACGAAGGGAGATTCGAAGTAAATTTAATTGCAGGGGTTACTTATAATGCCCAAGTAGTCAATACTACCGGACAAAGAGGTTCTAAAGATTGGGATAAGATTATGTATAAAATGGTAGCAGGAAACCTTCCTGTTAACCAGCATATGGCCGAAAGGAATTTTCAACTTAATAACAATTTTATTTCAAATGATGGGGATGATGAAGGAATTCGAATTGATAATGCTGGTAATGTTGGGATTGGGATCTCTTCGCCTAATACTTCCGCTATTTTGGATATAAGTTCAACAACAAAAGGAATTACTTTCCCAAGAATGACTACTACACAAAGAAATGCTATTTCCTCGCCAACAAACGGTTTACAAGTTTTTGATAATACAACAAACTCGATATGGTATTTCGATGGGTCTACTTGGGTTAATTCGGTATCAGTAGCATCATTTGGTGATGTTAAAACAGGATTTCAATCAGGTGATCATAATGGTTGGATAAGGTTAAATGGAAGGGCAAAGTCAACTTTATCTGCAACACAGCAAGCTCAAGCTACAGCTTTAGGCATAGGAGATAATTTACCTGATGCAACAGATGCTGTTTTAGTTCAATCTACAGGATCTTTGGGAAGTGTTACTGGAAGTATGAGTAGAACAATTGCTCAAAATCAATTGCCTAATATTTCGCCAACGATATCTGTTAATAATACTACTGCTACGATGCAGAATGCAGGAGCGCATGAACATCCTGTGAAAGTTGTTCCGAATGCTACAGCAGGATATGCAAGTGTCAATCCCAGTGCCTTTAAAAATGGAGTATCTCCATCGCCAATGAATGAATCTTATTCAGACATTACAGACCGTGTAACTTCTGCTAGTCTAATTAATACAGGAATTATTGGTTCTGCAGGTAGTCATAGTCATGTTATTGATGCACACAATCATACAGCAACTTCAACCAGTATAAATGGTGGTGTAACTCAACAAACTATTGATATAACTCCACGTAGATTAGTTGTAAATACCTTTATTTATTTAGGTTATTAAACCATGCAACTTTTATTCTATTCTACGTGAGTTTCCCTACAAAAAGGTTAGGAGGTGATTATTTATTGATATTTGTGGATAACATAGCCATATTGGTATTTTGTAACTTTAACAAAAAGAGTAAATTTGTTGTACCCCCATTCAGCTAATTCTAGCTGTCTTTTAATTATTTAAAAAATTATTCCTATGATAAAGGGGTGGGTATATATTTTGTTGATGTTAAGCTCTACTTTTTTAAGTGCTCAATCTATTACACCGTTTACAGTGAATGTTGCAGGTTTTACTGCTCAAAAAAGTGGTTATTCCTTAACCGTAAGTACAGGAGAGTCCATTTCAATCACCAATTTTACTTCGCCAAATGGAGCTAGTTTAAATAGTGGGTTTCTTCAAAACAATCCACCTATTGTGACCTCTGTCAAAGAAGTGTTATCTGTTATTGGGGATGACGAAATTATTATTACGCCTAATCCAACAAAGACTACAACTAATATATATGCAAGCTTTAAAAAGCCGGGTAATTTACAATTTCAGATTCTTAATGTTGCTTCAAGGCAATTATTTAGAAGCCCTTCTGCAAATTTTTTAAATACAAATCAAACCATTGTGGATTTAACACCTTATCCAGCAGGGGTTTATTATATAAAGGTATTGTATAAGCCTGTAAGCGGTATTATGAAATCTGGGATTTATAAAATTATAAAGCTTTAAAATATGAAAAGAATAAGTAAGTTTATTTTGTTGCTAGTATTAAGCATTTTAACTACAAGTGCAATTTCTCAAGGCATAAATTTCCAAGGAGTAGCGCGTTCGGCAAATGGAACAATTATAGCGAGCTCAAATATTAGTTTGAGATTGTCAATTATTAGTAAAAATGTAGATGCTACACCAGAGTATATTGAAACCAAGACGGTCGTTACCAATGCGCAAGGTATATTTTCAATTGTTGTAGGTGATGCAACAAATGCAGTTGTAACTGGTAATTTTAAAAATATTGCTTGGAAGGATGGTATTAAGTTCTTAAAGGTAGAAATGGATCCAGCTGCTGGAACCAATTATATAAATATGGGGGCAACTCAATTACAGTATGTGCCTTATTCATTTTATAGTTTAGGAGTTGATGCTGCTAATGTAACTGGTTTATTACCTATTGAAAAAATGAGGAACAGGAGTTGGCACTTTGGCTGATTTAAGGAGTGCATTAAATATTGGGAGCAATATTGATACGGTAAGTCTGTCTAATAGAATTGATTCTAAATTGTCAAAATCAGATTTATTAAGTTCTCAATTAGCAGATAGTAGAGAAAATATTATTATTGGGCCACTTGCATTGAATAACAATAAAACAGGCTATGGAAATATTGCCCTAGGCAAGAACGCCTTAAATTTACTAGATTCAGGATCTAATAATATAGCGATTGGTGCAAATACGTTAACACAAATGGTTGTTGGTGGTGGTGGACAAGGGAGTGAAAATGTAGCAATTGGCAGTAGCTCTTTAAGTATTTCAACTGGTAATGGTAATGTTGGGATTGGTACTCAAACTTTACAAAATACAACAAAAGCTTATTGGAACGTTGCAGTTGGAAGCCATGTTATGCGAACTTTAACAACAGGGTCGAATAATGTTGGTATAGGGTATGGTGCAATGATTAATTCAGTTGGGTCTTCTTCAAATAATACAATTATTGGATACAATGCAGGACAAGAAGTTTCTGGTAATAACAACGTAGCATTAGGTAGTACAAGTTTAAATGCAAATACGACTGGGGAGGATAATGTCGCAATTGGTGCTGGCGCTTTATATTCTAACAAAACAGGTGGAAAAAATATAGCAATAGGTAGCTCGGCATATTCAAGTCACATAAATAAACAGCAAGCCGATGGCGATAAAAATATTGCAATTGGTTTTCGATCTATGACTAAAGATACATCTGGTGTTGATAATACATCTATTGGTGCTTATTCAATGGCCGAAAATTTATCTGGTAAGTCAAATATAGGTTTTGGGAATTTTACTTTACAAGCTAATACTTCTGGCTCAAATAATGTAGCAGTAGCACCTGAGGCCTTGCGTTTTAATACAACGGGTAATAATAATATTGGAATTGGTTATGCATCACTTTACAGAAATACAACTGCATCAAATAATACAGCATTAGGATTCAATACATTAAACGCTAATAGTACAGGGAATCAAAATACTGCTATTGGTTCAAATTCTCTACGTTCAAATACAACTGGAACTTCAAATAATGCTATTGGACTAAATTCTCTATACTCAAATACTACAGGGGGGAATAATTATGCATTTGGTACTTCTTCATTATATTCAAATTTAACAAGTAATGCTAATATTGCAATTGGATCAGTAACTCTAAATAAGCATACTACAGGAGATGGCAATATTGCAATTGGGCATAATGCACTTTTTTCAGATTTGACAGGTTATAGTAATAGCGCCATTGGTTACAATTCTATGTATTCAAATACCTCTGGATATAATAATACAGCTTTAGGTTATAGTACTTTATTCTCAAATTCTACTGGATATAACAATACAGCTTTAGGTTTAGATGCTTTACGTTCTAATACAACGGGAACAA
>JACCDI010771170.1_pt1 | contig 10982 bp, 9 predicted proteins | sample 7442791 | NCBI WGS metagenome assembly JACCDI01 (sample SAMN15323434, study PRJNA562643) | freshwater metagenome | isolation source: river surface water | place: USA:Blue River Watershed | collected 2017-08-15
AAACTATGTCACCAATCTCTATGGACAATAACATACCCGCATTAAGTGGGTGATTTCAACCAATTGGAGTTGCACTTTTTGAGGCATTAGGGAATGAGTTACCCAATGTGCAACCCTATTCGTTATTTGGCAAAATTTTATTTCTAAATATATTCTATCTCCAGAGGCAGAGTTGCAAAGAACAAAGAACCTTGATCCAGTCAGAAAGATGTGGCTGATGTGATGGGTGATGAGTGCCCACAGAGTCTTCACAAAAAAGATCATGCAACAAGAAACATCAGACAATTATCCAAGAGCAGGATTGAAAATTAATTAAACGGTATTTTAATTGAACCTTCTCTCCACCCTTATGCAGTTAGGTTACTTAAACCAATTCGAGTCACGCTTCTGATGATAAAAGAAAAATGGCCACACAATCCATAACTCATTTTTAGTTGATCAGCACTTCATGACTACGAAAAAAGAAGCTAGTCGAGTTAGAAGACTTGACCTCAAACAGTTCCTCATTCCCTACAAGTTAGACAATTAGAGCCAACATTTTTGTCAACAAGAACGGGGGGGGGCATTTTCCCTCTCAAATCATTTAAAATGGAAGTCTAAATAATTTATTGATCCATTTTTCGGGCCCCGCACAAAAGCACATGCAGTTAATAAGGGCATAAAAAAGTGATTCTTGCCAAATCCCTCTTTGCTCAATATTATATCACAATGTACTTTACACTCCCCAACCGTTGGCGTGACAATAACTCTGACAGTACAATGATGTCATGTTCTTGTCAACTCAAAAAACAATTTGTTGGCTGCCTTCGGAGCTTTTCGTGAAACCTAAAATCATTGAACACTATATTGATGAGGCAATGCTACCTCGAAGAAAGGTACTGAGATTGCAACTCAAAGAAAAGCAAGGCTATGCCATAGAGCGGTCCTGGCGAATCAACCACATATTATTTTTGGTAGAATTGAATGAGAAATTGCCGTGATAAAACAAACCATCATCAATCAACACAGCCTATACACAAGACTCTTACCTTGGACCGCCATACGAGGGATTGCACCACGGAAGAAAATTCCAAATCCTCCTTCGGTGTAAAGTCGTCTTGTGCAATCTATGGCACCGCTTGTGTATGGACTATTGCGCATTTGGATTCTACTTTTCACAACATCCATTGGAGTTCCAGCAAATGCAGCGAGCATTCCTGCCGCAACTCCAGAGCCGAGAATACGAGACCTAAATGACAGAAAATGTCAGCAATAGATAGCATACATATGGACGAATAAGCGCCTGACCTGATTCTCACCTCGACACGTCTCCATCTGGAGATGTAAGTGCTCTCTTAATCTCGATGTAAGATAAGAAGAAAATAATGTTGTAGGGGACATCTCGTAGAAGTGTAACTGCACTTCCCGTGTACAACCCACGTAATCCTAATTCTTTCACAGCCTGAAGAGGAGTAAGAGCAGAATCCGCAGATTGCAACCGAATTTTCATAATTTCCATTGGATTCGTAACAGCCACTTGGACAACTCCTGTCAATGCTCCAGCAGCAACTTGTTGAGGGATAGTTTCCTTTGTACGATCAAAGTTGCAAAACACATCTCGTAAGTAATCATTTACTCCCAACTTAATCGCCTTCTCCGGCGCCACCATCACAGCAGTTGTGCCCAATCCACGATAGAATCCGGAAAATCCATGCTTCGCGAAGACATCGCGACAAACAACGGATATACCAGCATTTTGCCCCGAAGATAAAATTTGAAGTCGCGTCTTGATCAAATCCACTGGAAACACGGTCGAAAGTCCGATCACACCAGAAATACCACCAACAATCATTTTCTGATACAAGGGTACGCGAAAAGCAATAACACCACCTGATCGAATTTCAACTGTGTGCAATTGCTGACCAATTTCATTCTTTTTGTTGGCTTCGGGTGGAGGCAGCGGCTTTGGTATAAGTATACTCGTTGCTCTGCGAGATAATACGGCACTCTGACTCGTCGGAGGAACGGTTTCGTTACGTTTTGCCGAAATCGCAGTCTTCATTTTGGATTCGTTGTACTTCAGTAACATGGCCATTTTTGAAAATTGCTTTGTGCAAGTTTGTGTGGAGTGTGAAGTTTGAATTCAAAGAAAGTGTAAGAAGGTTCAAGGATGGCGACTTGATTTCTATTTATGAGCTTGGATGGTGAACTTCGTTATCAGCAATGGAAAACTCGACATTCAACACGAAGCCATGGTATAGTGGTGTCAGTAAACGATCTGACACATGCATGGGCAACGTCGTATAATATATTGATCGCAAAATTGTTCCTATTATTGCACTCCTCACCTTTTTTTCTTGAGAACAAATTTTTTGTTGCTACCAGCACCAAGCGGAATCAATACTCCAACCATTTTTCAACCCATTACAACAATAATATGTGTGAGAAGAATCCAAGAATCAAGATTTTTGAATTTCATGAATGAAAAATCAGATTCCAGCGTTGAGAAACCTCATTTACCAACTCCAGCTAGTATTTTAATAATATGATTTTTTCTCTTTACATCAAACCTAAGGCGCATGAGTGCCGGGGCTTGGAGGCAACATCTCGGTTGTCTAGGCCGATTGAGGCCTATTTAGGTGGATGGTGCATCATATATTTTGACGCTTTTAAAAGGCTTCAATCAATGTAATAAAATACATAGTCATGAATTGATATGTAAGCAATTCAAAGATGTTGGTTGCGTTGTGTGGCGAAAGTATTTTGGTTTTAATTTTGCTTGACTACCAATAACCATTGTCAACATTATTTTTGATCAAGTGCAAAGAAAAAATGATTTTGTCAGGACCCATCAGATTTTTTGGATCTTGTTACGTGGGAATTCAATGATTTTGTATGAAAAATTATTGCTCAACTTGGTCAAGTACTCGCCCGATTAAAAATTGTCACATTTTCACCCAATCATCAGAGAATGGACAATGGCCGGCAAACAAAAGGGTGGTGGTGTTGGGGCAAAGGGATCTGGGAGAATGATGCTCTTCCACCCATCAGCACCCCTCTGCAAAAAGTATGGGGATGATGATTTTAATCAAGACCAATAAAAGAATTTAACAATCATCAGTGAATGCAGGCAAGTTTTCAGTTGTTGTTCCAGAGAAACTTCCAGGTACAAACACAACTTCCCAGGAACAACTTTCCAGTTGCAAAGAATAATTTCTAGGTAAGAGAGGAGGGTGAAAAGCCATTTGATGGTTAGGTTTTGCAACAACCTTGTACTCTTCCTCATCCTCCAGCTCAAGGCAGCTGTGGCAACAGCAACAACAACAGAAGACATAAGACAGAAGAAAATGTATCAATCTATCAAGCTCTTTGAGAATTAATTGGAAATTCAAATCCTTCCCTAAATAACAATATTTTGACAATTGTTTGCAAATGTGGAAGATGTCTAGCAGGTGCTGATGCAAGTGAACTGCATGCTTTGGTCCTAAAGGTTGAAAATGAGGACTGTCTGCGTGAGAGTGTGCCAAATGTTGGCACAATGAGTTGCACAGCTGAGGCAGTGGGTAATTGGATCACACCAACAATTCAATCTCATGCCCAAGAGATATTTCACAACACTAACAGAAAATTTTCATAGATGAGAAGCAGATGAGTTGGACCTTTTTTATGGATTGATTTATATTATTTCTTCCAAATGAAATGACTGACTAAAAATTATTGTTTGCAGCTTTGTTTCCCAGTTCATTATTTGAAGGATGTTATCATCCCAAGAAAAAATTCACCCCTCTGTAGCACCCAAAAATCAACAATTTACAATGTCAGAATGTTTAAGTCTTTAGGTTGCATTTTCTATACTGCATGCTTTGAGGGAATCTCAAACAGAAGAGATTGGTGGTCCTCCTCTCCTGTTGAACACTTCCAAGGTGCTCCCAATCAACTGAATGATCACTTATCCAGGTGTCAATTTGAGGACATCATGCAAGCTCTCCAATTCACCAATACACCACAACCTCAATACAATGATTGCTTCCATGATGTCTGCCAAATAATGATTGAAGCATTCAACAATCACTACATGGAAAATTATACTCTGGGTTGGATATTGAGCATTGACAAAATCATGATTGATTGGCTGAACAAATATTATCTGGATTGGATGTGTGTTCCAAGGAAGCCTCATCCTTTTAGTAACTAGTGCCAGACAATCTGCAATGGCAACCTTGTAAAATGTGCACCAATCATGTTTCATGTTGACCTTGTGGAGGGAAGAGATAGGCCAGTTCAGCTTGGACCAAAGGAGTTTGAACACCATGGAAACACAGTGGGACTGATGACTGATGCTTAGCATGAGTCAGAACTTGTGGAACACAGGAAATGTGGAAACAATGGACAGTGGCATTTCTATGTCAAAGGGCATACTTGCAATGAGGAAAAAAGGAGTGTTTGGTCAGGCTTTGATAGAGCCAAGAGGAAGGGGATGGCCAGTGTTGGTTCCCGGTAAGTATATTGATGAATACTTTGCTGACAAGGAAATTGGCTACTATGAGACACTGGAGCAGGTTGTGAATGGATTATTTTTTTATTCATTGTCAGAAAGAAGAGAACTATGTGACAAAAATCATATCCTGTCATGGTGTTCTTAATCAAGTGGAGGATCATGAAACTTTACATTCTGTGACTAATGCCAATGGTTCTTGCTCCACAATTAGGTTCAAATACCCAGAACCAATTTCACACCAAAACTGAGCAAAGCATTGGGTTGACAACATCAACAATCAATGCTATGATCCCATTGCAGGACAAAGTGGTGGCCAACAAGACAATTTACATTTCTTTAATGGAGGTGGCAGAAGCAAATGAAGCAAATGCAAGGAGTTGAACAAGGTAACAAAAGACAGAAGATTTTTGCCATGTATTGGCTGAAAAGATGCTAATCAATAATCTTGACAATGATGGGAGGACAGTAGTACAAGTTGGTCAACCTGCTACTCAAGGATCTTGAAAATGTTGAGATTGGAGCATACGTTGGAGAAAAAGCCAGGGTTCACTGGAGCCCAGGATGAAAATGGGCACTTGTCAGAAATGAGTACCAAAAAAACCACTGCGCTACTACTGGATGCCAACCGGTGCAAAACTTATTGTTCATATAATAAGAAAGTCACCATGTGCCAGGGGCGTTACAATAAACATTATGCATTCATGTGTAGCACAATGCAAGACCCACCTAAATAGGATTTAAGCTGAATCAAACTTTCATGTGTTAGATTTTCATGTCTCAGCTTGCAGAGGGATGAGTTTAGTGCATTTTTGACCCTACAGTATTTTTCTATGAAGATTTTAGCAGCATTTTGATACTCAATATGCAATGTTAAGTTGATTTTATCATGAAAAAATTTGATATGCAGACTGGCCTAATTAGGCAGATGGGACTGATGGAATGTTGGTTCAGGTAAAAGTGATTTTCTCCTCCAAAACACCCTGAAACCCCATTTTTTACAATAACCTTGTCATCTGTCATCTGTACTTTTTCAATTGAATATTACTGGATTGAAGTATTCTTTACTTTATTGGCATATTTTTGAATCCTTTTAAGTTTTGAAATACACTGTTTCCAACATTAATGTTTTCTCATGTTCTTGGTCACAAATCCAGAGTTAACCCTAAATTAAAATTGATCAATAGAACTACTCTGGAAAGCCCCAGAAAAGTAAATAAAGGTCCAAATAAATGCATTTTCAACAGGCAGATGATTGTAACAGTACAAGGATTCAAGGATACAAAATGACTTGTTTTGCCCATAAGTTTCTTTTTTTTGATCACCTGGAAGATAGTGGATAGACGATATTATTTTAGTGATACTAAGATTTTGATCACTCAGTCCCATACTAAAAATGATAGTGATAGCTAACTATTTGATTGTGATAGCAAACTATTATGATAATTAACTGCCATAGTTAACTATTGCCAATATTAGCAGTGATAGTTAACTTTCACCTTTACTAGGTGTAATGGTTTATACAACCATGATACTACCATCCCACATATTATAATGATGGCATTAATTAACTTATCTGTTGCTATTGGCAATAATTAATTGCCACAGTTAATAGTTGTGATAGTTTCTCAGTCATAAATTCTAAGAAAACATTACCATTCCATTGTCTTCCAGGAAGACAATGGAATGGTAAAGATTCTTTAGAAAGTAATTACAAAAACATTTTTTTGTTTACTTTAGAAGTGTGTTGTAAAATTATCACAAGTCTCTAAAATAGTTGACATATTTAATGCTTCAAAGTATTTTTTCTTCTCTGATATGATGCATAAAAAATAATCTTTTGCATGTTGTAAGTGCTATGTACTTAATATTTCACTACTACTACATGTCACACACTAAGTACAATACAACACAATCCTCTCCTCATACATCGTCCAACTACTCCACCACACCTCACCAAATCAGGCCTCCACTAGTTATTCTGCACTGTCCAAGTTTTTGCTGCTATAAGAATTGGTAATCTTTTATCTTCTAGGCCATTATAATTTCTTGGTGTAAAAAAGATGGGATGTTTTATTATTATTTACTAATGACATCAAAATTGGACAAACATCAAAAATAATAGAACTGAAATACTTCCTACTCTATACAAATTTTACGGGATTTGCTATTGTAGGAAATATTCGTGCATATGACTAGAATGCATTTGAGATGACCATATTTGTTTCATCTTCCATCTACATGTCAATTCACTTTGGGAGAACTTTCTTGAGGCTCCAAATGAGTACTCTTTCTAAGACACAAAAGACAACAAAAAGACTCTGGATAAGAAAATGATGTGACCAGAGCCACAGTCCAGCTCCAAAAGTGTTGCAAGAAAATTGTAATAATGTACAAAATTAGTTTAGCATTGAGGCAACATTGAGAGGTGGAACAATTGACGCCTCCCATTCCAAGTGATTGATGCAGTGTCTATCACCAACTTGCTTTCTATTATTTCTTCATCCAAAATGACCATCAATCATCTTAGTTGGAAACGTCAAAAGTTGTGACTGTTGAAACTAAACAACACAACAGATAGATTTTGATATAATGTAACATGTCAGAACAACTCAAAAAGTGCCAAACTTTAAATGCAAAAAATGAACTTCAAAGCATACATTTTCCTTTTTTGTGAATGCACTAAAGAGTGAAAAGACTGGAATTTTTCCAAGCCATCCTCTAGTATGCTCCACAAACCTAGTTTGTCAGAAGACTGATTTTGTAACACAACACAAATTTTTGGAAATTCACAAGATTTTTGTCTATATTTGACTTGTCAAAAACTCTTCAGCATTTCCAACTATGCTGATGATATTACTCATTCTTGTACAGGGAAAGAGGAATGTGTGATAAAGATTTCCAATCATTCCCAATTGTAATGCCCTGATTAGGTGGGTACATTCATCAGTTTTGAGCACATCCCTCACCACTATTCCATATCATTCCATGTCACTCCATTTCAATCCACGCCGTTCAAATATCAAGTCCTCATTTCAAAATCTCCTTCCATCATGCTATCAAAGGGAGGCGCTGCACTGTCATCTTCTCTAAATCCAACTATGGGATTACCAACAGCCAACAAATGACAACTTTGACCCCTAAGCATAGAAAACAATATCTTTTCCCTTTGATGGCTCTTATAAATGGCATGGACCAAAAGGATACAATCGTTTCCAAAGTTATTTGGCACATAAAGGCTGATTGCACAAGGAAATGGAACAAAAAAATGGTGCTCCTTTCATGAGATTGAGTTGACCAAAACTTTTTCAGTCACAATGTGATAGAATTCATGACACTATTACCATTGGTTGCACAACATTAGGTGATATTGATGACAATGGAGTTATTAGCATTCTCATTTATGTCTTTGTTTGAGATGAAGACAGTGAAGACTGAATGGACCAAGCAGCCCTTTAGGCTAGTGATTGTGTTGATACTGTCTAACTAAGAATTGTCATATATAATAATTGATGCTGTATCATTGGAAACAATGACATCAGTTCAGTTATTTTGATGCAAATATTCATCCTTTTGTTTGAATACTGTTATTTGCACACACACAACACTCTTATAACTGTTTGAATGAATATTTGTTGAATTTTAATTCCCAAAAGATGATTTCTTTAGACTAATACTAGTTATGTTGGTTCTCTTTCAGTCTTGCTTTGTTATAAGAATCTATCCTTTCATTCACTCTAGTTGTAAGATCAGAAATACTGGGCATCATGGGAACAAAGGACTCTAGTCCTAGTTAAAACCCAGATTGCAATTTGTAGTGATGGTGCAGTAATTTAGTATCTGACTGGTTAGCCACTTTTGTTCAAAGCAATAATGGTTTTTGCAAGATATTTCCTAATGATCTGAAGTTTCCTAGTCTCATAGGCCACAAGGCCTTGGATATTTATCATGTGGGCAATAATCTAAAAAAACAATATGATGAAGGTTCTTACTAGCTAAACAGAGTCCTGTTTACCCTAGCAGATGGGTTGTTCCTTTATGCCACCAATAATGTACTGCTCCAGTACTGGCATGCTCTCAAGCATATATCATACATCCCCATATGTGTGTACTGTCTTTGACCAAGTGTATCTTGAATCCTTTAGGGGATGCACTTGATTATCATAGTTACACTACAATATACTTCAATATAAATTAAGTGGCATCTTGCAAAGCACCATACTTATCCATATATCTTATACCAATCAAATTGAAATATCATGTCCATGTGGATACTTTGTGTCTTGCAAAATCTACTTTTATCTAGCATTTTACAAACATGAAGAAAATGAATTTCAACATGTAATTAAACTAGGCATATAGTACTAGCTCTGAATCAGAATTTCTTGGGTTTTTACATGATTTGAATGTAATAAAATATGATATTCTCTGACATTGGCTGGTATCATATACAGAAGATGGGTACCAGAGAGAATGTGGCCCATTGTACCTATACAACAGAAATATCTATTTTCTTGAACAGAGCAAGATGATGGAAAGCAACACCAATATTTGATTAAAAACTTTGGGTGCTTTTTCTAAAAACAACCATATAGTAGAAATGAGCAATATGTGTATCATAACCATAAAAATTGTGCACAAGTTTGATGCAGAACGACATAGAACTGAACAAACAACCATCAAATAGATCAGACAAAGTATACTAAGTTTTAATTAGATAGGTTGAAGTAGAAACTAAATAAAAACAGTGTCCAGGGGAGATTGACATTGTTGGAGACAAAAAAGTGTTATGAACAATATACAGAATAGGAGATCATGGAGCTGAAAGTTTATACAACAAAACCATATTATAGAACAAAAAAAGATGCCAATTCAACATACTCTACAAGATGACAAGGCCATGAAACAATCAAAATACCAATACAAAAATAGTGCAACTTTTAAATTTTTAATAATGACCAAAATGATGGTGCAAGACAGATGTAATACCTAGGTTATCAAACATCTCCAAAACACTTGGAGGAGGAAGGAATATGTGATGCATGGTTTAAAGCAATTCTAACCAAGAAATGAAAGAATTTTAATTGAAAAATAGCTTTCAATCTATTGGAAAGACTGTTTGGTACAATTAATGCTTCAGCTGCTCCCTTTAGGGCTTGACTAATTAATCTGCCTTACTAAATCCCAAGTATCACTCAACTTGTAGAATTATATAAATCCATAAATTCTAATCCATGAGGTGGAAAAGATGACCAAAATATAATGTAGGGACCTTCTGCCAAGCAGGGTAGATGTGGACATACATTATAGATAATACTCATTAAGTGCAGGGTGCAGGGTGCAGGGTCATTGGCAAATTCATGGAGGACATCAAACCCCCCAACAGAAGAGTTTTTCAATAGTTCCAAATCAAACATGAGAAAGTAATTATGCATGATTCCATTCCATATGACTGCATAGTCCAACAACCACAACAATAGCAACAGCGATTTCCTCTACATTAAAACAAATTTGAATCAAGAAGATTTTCTTGAAGCTCTTGTAAGTCATGAACTTGATTCATTGTATTTACTTATTACACTCAATGTATTGCATTCTCAGTCATATTCCAAAAGTGAACGCTCTGAAAGGTTCCATAGATAATAGGAACCCCATAATCCTTTTACCATGTCATCAGATACCTTAGAACATCTCATGTTTAGACATAATGAACTTTGCAGACTTGGGCACAAACACACAACATATTCAGACATGAGTAAAAATTGGACAGATATGTGTGATGTGTGATGTGTGATTTTGTGTCCTTTTTACATTAGTGATATCATGACATGCAACTTGTGATGCTATGATATAATGACACCATATGAATTTTTGTTGTAAATTATGAGGTAATCATTATATAATTTTTCACTTAACTATATAAGCTAATGAGAATATCAGAAGAGTTAGAATACATAAAAAAGAAATAGAAACTCTTGATCAATTGTCACCAAGATACCTTTGAACCTGAAATATATGATGAAACATTATCCTTGTTTGGAAATATCCACAAAAGCTTGTTTGTTCTGCATATCTTTTAGTCTCATGATAACATTGGTATTTTTAAACTTAGGAATCAACAATTATATGATTACCTCTCACATTTTTATTTGTTTATTTTCACAAATAGTATGTATATGATTTTTACTTCCAAAGATTCTTAGAAACATATTTTGTCACAGGTGGAGCAGCCAACACTACCAGCCAACACTGCCTGGACATGTGACCTGGCATACCTGTCCCATCAACCATCAATTGGTCTGGACTAATTGTGACTTTTGAACACAAGATCACATTATTTCTGAGATATGTCTACAAAGTTTCAACTAAGCCAGATACTATCAGAAGTCCTTCATTGTGAGATAGTTCACCCCCCTGCAATACCTGCCATTGCAATGTCCCCCCCACTGTAATGTCTCATTTTGCAACACCTCCCATTGTGATGCCCACCCAATAACATCTCATTTAG
>JACCDI012088760.1_pt1 | contig 10982 bp, 11 predicted proteins | sample 7442791 | NCBI WGS metagenome assembly JACCDI01 (sample SAMN15323434, study PRJNA562643) | freshwater metagenome | isolation source: river surface water | place: USA:Blue River Watershed | collected 2017-08-15
CCCAGGGCAAGACGGCGCTGCAGACGCTGCCCGACTACCCGGCCCTGGCGATCATCGCCGGCGACGAAGTCAACGTGCGCATCATCGCCAACGAGGACCACGGGGCCTTCGTGCGGGAGGGCTCACGCGGCTATCACGCCACGATCTCGGCGGTGCTGCGACTGCTGGGCAAGGCCACGGAGTAATCTGCCTCTGGCGCTTCACCGTAGCATCGCCAATAATTTCGCCCCCTCATCCCGCTGGCAGTGGAGGTACCGGATGACACACACATTGGCACAAGGCAGATTCGCGAGCCTGCTGCTCGCGCTCACACTCGGCGCAGGCCTGCATCACGCTGCGCAGGCACAGACGCCACTGGCTGACTGCCAGCCCGTGGCAGCACTGGCGAGCACCATCATGGTGGAGCGTCATCGCAACGCCGACATCATGCTGATGCTGAACAAGATGACCGCGGAGTACAGCGATCAATCCGACCTGCTGACCTGGGCCACGGCGATGGTCGACAGCGCCTGGGCCCAGCCGATTGCGCAGGGCGCCGAGGCCCAGACGCAGCAGGTCGCCCAGTTTCGGGAGCAATGGCTGCAGCGCTGCGAGGCGCGCAGGGAGTCCGCGAACTGATGGCTCAAGACGCTGCGGTGACGATCCGCAGCGTCTGCCCGCCAAACTCGATCACATCCCCTTCCACGATCTTCTTGCGCTTCTGGGTCTCGACCTGCCCATTGACGCTCACCTGCCCTTCGGCGATCACCGCCTTGGCCTCGGCGCCACTGCCCGCCAGCCCCTCGAATTTCAGGATCTTGAACAGCTCCACGGGAGTGCGGTTGACGATCACGTCGCGCATGGTTTCACCTCGAACAGAAATGGATGGACAGCAGCACGCGCCAAGGGCCTCAGCGACCCCACACCTGCGGGTTGACGGATTCGTGCTCGGCGACGGCGCGCAGACGCAGCTGGAGACCCTTCAGAAAATGGCGCAGCAATTGGTCCTCGCACTGACGGTAGTGCTTGTGATCGGGCCGGCGGAACAGCGCCGTCAGCTCGTGATTGCTGAACTGCAACCCCGTGCTGGCCAGCAGCGCGTGCAGATCCTCGGATTGCAGGTTCAGCGCGATGCGCAGCTTCATCAGGATCATGTTGTTGGTGAGTCGCGACTCGGGTTCGGGCGCAGGCCCGTCCCGTCGACCGCGCCGGGCATTGATGAGCCCGTTGAGAAACAGCGCCATGTCCCGGTCGCCCAACGGCTGAAAGCCCTCGGCCTCCTCCTGCTTCAGCCAGGCACAGACCTGCTCGCGACTGACAACGTGATCGGCACAGGCGAACACCTCGATCATCTGTGAATCGTTGAAATCGAAGGCGTAACGCAGACGGCGAAGCACGTCGTTGAGAGTCATGGGCAGGCATCCTGGCAGGGCAAGTGAAAACACGCCGGCATCTTACCTCAAAGCGGGTGACCTTCTACCCGGGCTGCGGGTAGAATCCTGCCACTTCTGTCCCCCACAAGGATTTCGACAATGCGAACGCTGTTGCTGATTCTGACCTTCCTCTCCTCCACCCTGACCCAGAGCGCGCTGGCGGCCGACATCACCATGGACGAGTGCAACGCGCAGATTGCGGAAATGAACGCCAATCTGCCGATGCAGCTCGATGGCATCACCACCTGGACCAGCACCGTCTGCGTGGACAAGGGCAATGCCGTCATCGACCTCACCTATGTGAACGAAGTGGCCGATGGCAATGCCATCACCCAGACCCAGCTCGACACCGTGCTGCCCAGCCTGATCGCCTCCTGGTGCTTCGGCCCCACGCTCGCGCCGCTGCTGCAGGTGGTGGACACCATCCACTACTCTTACGACTTCGCCAACGGCCAGCACATCGGGGATCTTTACTTCACCGAGCAGGACTGCAACATGGCCGAACGCTTCCCGGATCAGCCCTAGATCGTGATTGCCGTCGAGCGACAACTGATCCTGGCGGTCGAGCCGTCCGTCGTCTGGGCCATCGTGGGCGATGTGACGCGTATCGACTGGGTGCCCGTCATCACACACTGCACACTGCAGGGCGATGTGCGCACCATGCAGATGACGGGCGTGGGCGAGGTGCAGGAGCGCATCCTGCACCGGGACGCAGCGGCGATGCGACTGGAATACGGCCTGATCAACAACCCTCGCGTCACGGTGCATCGTGCAAGCCTGCAGGTGCTGACGCACCCGGCGGGCTGCGAACTTGACTGGATCACGCAGATCGAACCCGATGCCCTGGAGCCGCTGATCGCTGCGGGCATGGACGCGTCACTGGCAGCCCTGCGCGCCTTGCTGGCAGACACGCCGAAAAGCTGAGCGTCAGGCAGAGCAGATCAGCGCCTGCACCTGCAGCACCATGCGCCACTGCGGCGGCTCGCCGTTGTCGGACTCCCACGCCGCGGATTGCACCGCATAGGCATTCGCGCCCTTGGCTGTCAGCTGCTGCAGCAATTGCGCAGCGGCGTCCTGCAGGAGGATATCCGCGTCAACGCCCTGCACCAGCACCTGAACCCCGCCCATGCCGGCGCACTCCGCCAGCGAGACACGAGCCATCGCGACGACAGGATCGACCGCCTCGGCGTCCACCAGCGCCATGAAATTCTCCTCCGACAAGTTGACTGGCGCAGTGACGGGCTGCCAGAGCACTGGCCGGGAGGATGTGCAGGCGACGAACAGGCAAAGCGCTGACAGGAGCGCGGCACGCGCCGCAAGGCGCCACAGAGCATTCATTCGGGTGTCCTTTCAAAAACATTCAAGGCATTATTCCACGGCCCCAGCCCCCTGAACCAGATGACGGCGACCATGGAAGACACTGACAAGAAGACCTCCTACTCTCAGGCTCAGCGCATCGGCCTGTTTCTCGGCCCCACCCTCTTCACGCTGACCCTGCTGTTCTTCGCGCCCGCCGGCCTGAGCTTCGAAGCCCGCGCCGTGCTCGCCACGACCCTGTGGGTGGCCACCTGGTGGATCACCGAGGCCATTCCCATCCCGGCCACCTCGCTGCTGCCCATCGTGCTGCTGCCCATCACCGGCGCCCTGAGCAATGCCACCGTCACGTCGGCCTATGGCGATGACATCATCTTCCTGTTCCTGGGGGGCTTCTTCATCGCCACGGCCATGGAGAAATGGCACCTGCATCGCCGCATCGCCCTGGCCATCATCGCTTTCGTCGGCACCAGCACCCAGCGCATCCTGCTGGGCTTCATGCTCGCTACGGCGTTTCTCTCCATGTGGGTCTCCAACACCGCCGCGGTGATGATGATGATTCCCATGGCGCTCGCCATCACCGCCCAGGTGGCCGATGCCCTGCAGGGCACGCCCGAGGCCGTGGACATCCCGGTGTTCGAGAAGGCGCTGATCTTCGGCGTGGGCTATGCCGGCACCATCGGCGGCATGGGCACCCTGATCGGCACGCCGCCCAACATCATCCTCGCAGCCCAGGCGCGGGAGCTGTTTGATGTCGAGATCAGCTTTGCCGACTGGATGCTGCTAGGAGTGCCGGTGGTTGTCACCCTGCTGGCAGTGACCTGGTTCTATCTGGGGCGCATCGCCTTTCCCATGCGCATCAGCGGGATCCCAGGCGGCAAGGCGCTGATTGCCAGCGAGCGCGCGAAGCTGGGCACCATCGGCTTCGAGGAGCGCGTGGTGGCGGCCGTGTTCGCCGGCGCGGCCTTTCTGTGGATCAGCCGCGAATTCCTCTGGTCGGGACTCGTTCCCGAGCTGCGCGACGGCATGATCGCCATCGCGGCCGCCGTCACGCTGTTCATCATGCCCTGTGCCAGTGGCAAGGCCGGGCGCATTCTCGAGTGGAAGGATTCGAAGGAGATTCCCTGGGGCATCCTGCTGTTGTTCGGCGGCGGGCTGGCCATCGCCGCCGGGTTCCGCGAGACGGGCCTCTCCAGCTGGCTGGGCTCGCAGTTGACGGTGCTCGACGGCATGAACCTGGTGGTGATCATTGCCAGTGCCACGCTGCTGATCCTGTTCCTGACCGAGATCACCTCGAACACGGCCACCGCCACCATGATCCTGCCGGTGGTGGCCTCCCTGGCGCTGGCCCTGGAGATTCATCCGTTCGCACTCATGATCCCCTGCGCCATGGCGGCCAATTGCGCCTTCATGCTGCCGGTGGGCACACCGCCCAATGCCATCATCTTTGCCAGCGGCAAGCTCACCATCCTGGAGATGGTGCGCGCCGGGTTCATCGTGAATATTCTCGCCGCCGCGCTCATCGTGGCAGCGGTGTATTTCCTGTCACCTGCAGTCTTCGACATCGTCCTGACCGAGGTGCCTGCGCAATTCTCGCTGTAAAAAAAACGGCGACGTACCAGGTACGTCGCCGTCACAGCAGCCGGCTCCTGCGAGCCGGCTTCCCCGTTGATCAGATGTCGAAGCGATCCAGCATCATCACCTTGTTCCAGGCCGCCACGAAGTCCTGCACGAACTTCTCGCGACCGTCCTCGGATGCGTAGACTTCCGCGATGGAGCGCAACTCGGAGCTGGAACCGAAGGCCAGATCCACCGGTGTTGCCGTCCACTTCACCGCGCCAGTGGCACGATCACGCCCTTCGTACACACCTTCCTGTGCGGCCGGTGCCCACTGCGTGGACATGTCGAGCAGATTCACGAAGAAGTCGTTGCTCAGGGTGCCGGGGCGATCGGTGAAGATGCCGTGGTCAACCCCAGCGGCATTGGCATCGAGCGCACGCAGACCCCCCACCAGCACGGTCATCTCGGGCACTGTCAACGTCAGCAGGTTCGCACGATCCACCAGCATCTCCGCCGGTGAGCGCATGTTGCCGGCGTCGTAGTAGTTGCGGAAGCCATCAGCCGTGGGCTCCAGTACCGCGAAGGAAGCCGCGTCGGTCTGCTCCTCGCTGGCATCGGTGCGACCCGGTGTGAAAGGCACGTCCACCTCATGACCGGCATCTGCCGCCGCCTTTTCCACGGCCGCCACACCCGCCAGCACGATGGTATCGGCCAGGGAGATGCGCTTGCCGCCGGACTGCTCGGCGTTGAACTCCTGCTGAATCTCCTCAAGCTGCGCCAGTACCCGCTCCAGTTCCTGCGGATTGTTGACCGGCCAGTCCTTCTGCGGCGCCAGACGCACTCGAGCCCCGTTGGCACCGCCGCGCAGATCCGTGCCACGGAAAGAGGCAGCGGACGCCCAGGCAGTGCGCACCAGTTCCGGGACAGTCAGACCGGAGGCAAGGATGGTGTCCTTCAGCTCGGCCACATCACCGGCATCAACCAGCGGGTGATCCACTGCCGGCACCGGGTCCTGCCAGATCAGCACTTCTTCCGGCACTTCGTCGCCGAGGTAACGGGCGCGCGGGCCCATGTCACGGTGAGTCAGCTTGAACCAGGCCTTGGCGCAGGCCAGCTCGAACTCTTCCGGGTTCTCCAGGAAACGACGGGAAATATCGCCGTAGGCCGGGTCGAAACGCAGGGCCAGGTCGGTGGTCAGCATCATGGGCGCATGACGCTCGTTCGGGTTGTGGGCATCGGGCACCAGATTCGCGGCGCTCGCATCGGAGGGCACCCACTGCACGGCACCAGCCGGGCTGCGAGTCTGCACCCACTCGTAAGCGTAGAGGTTCTGCAGGAACTGCATGGTCCACGCGGTCGGGTTCATGGTCCACGCGCCTTCCAGACCGCTGGTGATGGTGTCTTCGCCCTTGCCAGTGCCACAGGTGTTGGTCCAGCCCAGGCCCTGCTCCTCGACGGCGGCAGCGGCAGGCTCTGCGCCCACACAACCCGTCGGGGCAGCCGCGCCATGGGCCTTGCCGAAGGTGTGACCGCCGGCGATCAGGGCCACGGTCTCCTCGTCGTTCATGGCCATGCGGCCGAAGGTCTCGCGAATGTCGCGTGCGGCCAGCAAGGGGTCAGGTACGCCATTCGGGCCTTCCGGGTTCACGTAGATCAGCCCCATCTGCACGGCGGCCAGCGGGTTCTGCAGCTGACGGTCACCGCTGTGGCGCTCATCCGCCATGAATTCCTGCTCCGGGCCCCAGAACACCAGATCCGGCTCCCAGTCGTCGGTACGTCCGCCCGCGAAACCGAAGGTGCGGAAGCCCATGGACTCCAGCGCCACGTTGCCGGTCAGCACCATCAGGTCCGCCCAGGAAATGCTGTTGCCGTACTTCTGCTTGATCGGCCACAGCAGGCGACGGGCCTTGTCGAGGTTGGCGTTGTCGGGCCAGCTGTTCAGCGGCTCGAAGCGCTGCTGACCGCCCGCGGCACCGCCGCGACCATCGGCCACGCGATAGGTGCCGGCGCTGTGCCAGGCCATGCGGATGAAGAAGGGGCCGTAGTGCCCGTAGTCAGCAGGCCACCAGTCCTGGGACTGAGTCATCAGCGTTTCGATCTCGGCCTTAAGAGCGTCGAGATCGAGTTCACTGAAGGCGGCGGCATAGTCAAAGTTCGCACCCAGCGGATTGGATTCCACCCCGTGCTGACGCAAAGGGGTCAGGTTCAACTGTTCCGGCCACCAGAACTGCGTGGACCGGGCTTCGCCCTGTGCAAACGCAGGATTGGCCAGCATCAGCGGCGCTGCGCCGATGGTCAGGGCGGCGAGCAGGGGAAGGGTGCGGGTGAAGGTCTTGCGTGCCATGGATATCGTCCTCTTGGATGTGAATTCAAAGTGGGCGATATGCTAAACAGATCAATTCTGCCTTATAAATTGAAAGAACTAATGATGACGATTTGAAAACCCGCCCCCTGCCCAGCGCTTCAATTCCTGTTCATGGCGCGTTTGACACCCCACGCCAGCAGAATGCCCACGACCATGACGGCGTTCGCAAGAATGGTGGTGTAGTAGAGATCGAAGGGCGCAGGCCCTGGCAACCAGCCATTGCTGAGCGCAATGGTCCAGCCGGTAAAGAGCAACGTGGCGCCTATGCCGACCCAGGGCAGCAGACCGCGCAGCCTGTCGGTGCAGAAGGCGATGGCGTAGAGGCCGAACAGTCCGCCGCCGAACAAGGACACCAGTATCGTTCCAAAATCCTGCAGCGTCGTGGTGTCGGCGCGCAGAATTGCCAACGCCCCCACGATCATGAGCACACTGCTCGCCGTGGCGATCAGGTGCGCGACGCGCAGATAGTGAGCATCTCCCGCCTCACGCCGCAGAAACCGACGATAGATGTCATTGATGCCGACCGTGGAGATGGCGTTGATGCTGCTGTCCAGCGAGGACATGGCCGCCGCCAGCGCCGCCGCGATCACGATGCCCGAGAGTCCGGCCGGCATCTCGTTGACGATGAACCAGGGCAGGATCTCCTCGGCCTTGCGTGTGCCGTCGAGCATATGGCCGGCCTCGACGGACGGAAACTGCTGGTAGAACACGAACAATGCCGTGCCCAGGAACATGTAGAACGCCCAGATCGGCAGGCTCGCCAGCACACACACCCACACCGCCTTGCGCGCCTCGCCGTCGCTGCGGGCGGCGATGTAACGCTGCACCACATTCTGATTGCTGCCGTATTCCGTAAGCCAGTTGGTGAGCCCGAGGATCAGCATCATGGTGCCCGTCTTGCTCAGCAGCGACAGGTCCCAGGTCAGCGGCGTGCTCACGCCCTGATTCCAGTCGGCGAAGCTCAGCTTGTTGGTGTCACGTGCCACGTCGAACACCTGCCCCAGACCGCCGGGCAGCGCCTGCACGATGACGACGAGCATGAGCACGCCCCCCAGCATCAGCACGATGGTTTGTATCACATCGGTCCAGATCACGGCCTCGATGCCACCGATGACGGTGTACAGCGCCACGAAGCCGCCGGCGATCACCACGCTCCAGGTGCTGTCCAGCCCGGTGACTTCCTGAATCAGCAGGGACAGCAGGTACAGGATCGTGCTGATGCGCACCAGCTGGGCCAGGATGAACGTGGCCGCGCCATACACGCGCACGCCGGGGCCATAGCGCAACTCCAGATATTCATACGCCGTGGTCAGATTGTGCCGACGAAAGATCGGGATGAAGTAACGCACGGCGAGCAGCGCCGCCAGCGGCAGCATCAGATTGGGCAGGTAGCGCAGCCAGGCCGTCTTGAAGCCGTCCGCGGGATAGGCAAGAAAGGTGACGCTGCTGATCGAGGTGCCGACGAGGCTGAGCCCGACCACCCAGCCTGCGAATTGTCGGCCGCCCAGAAAGTACTCCTCCGTGGAGGTGTTGCGCCGCGCGAAATACACCCCGATGGCCAGCATGCCGGAGAGATAGAGAAGCAGCGTGAACACATCGATCAAGGGCAGTTTCATGAGAGGCAGTTCCTGTGCAGACGTGAGGTCGTCAGCTTGTTGTTGTGAGGGATGACGAGCTGCTCGAGCAGGACAGACCTCTGCCCCTTCGCGGCCGCCGGGCAGTGTAACCCAGAACGCGAGCGCCGCCACGCCCCTGCACTGCCATCAAACTGTCATGCGACTGTGCCAGGATGCCCGCATTGAAAAGCACAGCAGACAGTCTCCAGCAAGCAGTGAGGTGACCGATGAGCCGCATCATTTACGGCGTCTCCGGAGAGGGCTCCGGACACACGAGCAGGGCACGGGAAATGGTGCGTCATCTGCTCGACAAGGGCCACGACGTGCGCGTGGTGGCGTATGACCGCAGCTATGCTTCACTCAAGGACGAATTCGACTGCCTCGAGATCGAAGGCCTGCACATCGTCAGCCGTGACAACCGTGTCAGCGCGCTGGGCACCCTCGCCCACAATCTGCGCCGCGCGCGCCAGGCCATCGCTCGCAATCGCGCGCTGCGCCAGCTGTTCGATCACTTTCAGCCCGACCTCGTGATCACCGACTTCGAACCGGCCACGGCCTGGCTCGCCCGCTGGCGCGGGATTCCCCTGCTCAGTCTCGACAACCAGCACCGCCTGCGCTACATGAAGTTCCGGGTACCGGCGTCGTTGCTGCTCGACCGCTGGCTCACACGATTAATCATCACGCTGATGATTCCGCGTCCGGACATCGCGCTGGCCGCCTCGCTGGAACAAGGGCCGGGCACCAATGCGCGCACACGCATCTTCCCGCCCATCGTGCGGCAGCAGGTGCTGGAACTGCAGCCAGCGAACGAGGCCTTTCATGTGGTGTATGTCACCAGCGCCTTCGATTCCCTGATCTACACGCTCAAGTGTTTCGAGGACAGAGTCTTTCATGTGTATGGCCATCATGCCGAGCGTGTGGACGGCAACATCCACTACCGCGCCTTCAGCGGCGATGCCTTCATGCAGGACCTCGCCCGCTGCCGCTCGGTGATCGCCACCGCCGGCTTCACCCTCATGAGCGAGTGTCTCTACCTGCACAAGCCACTGCTGGCGCTGCCGATGACCGGCCAGTTCGAGCAGCAGGTCAACGCCCTGTTTCTGGAACGCTCAGGCTGCGGCATGAATGCGCGACGTGCGAGTGTCGAGGTGCTGCAGGCATTCTTCAACAACGACGCCCAGTGCCGGGCGGCGCTGCAGCGCTACAACGAGGCACTGCAGGCACGCGGCTGCGAACACTACGGCGGCGCGGCCATCAAGCAGACCCTGGACGAGCTGTTGAGTGAACTGGCACGCCGCCAGTCGCGCGGCCTGACATTCCCCACCCCACTGGCAGAAGGAGTCACCCATGAACGCTGTGATACGTCACGTTGACCGCTTCGACCGTTTCACCTTCACCTGGCTGCATGGGAGCCTGCGCGTCTCCCGCTACAAGGCCATCCGCTGGATCTCGCACACGGGCGACGGGTTGCTCTATGTCCTGGCAGCGCTGTCGGCTCTGCTGCTGGACGGCGCTCGCGGCCAGCATTTCTTCACGGTGGTGGCGGCAGGCTTCGCACTGGAACGCACGCTTTACTGGGTACTCAAGAACAGCATCCGGCGGGACCGCCCTGCCGTCGGCCTGCAGTCCTTACGTGCCGCCATCACGCCCTCGGACCAGTTCAGCTTTCCTTCCGGGCACACGGCGGCAGGCTTTCTCTTTGCCACGCTGGTGCTGCACTGCTACCCGCCTCTGGCGCCCCTGTGCTACGTCTGGGCGAGTCTGGTGGGCATGAGCCGCGTGCTGCTGGGCGTGCACTACCCCACCGACATCCTGGCCGGCGCCACCCTGGGCAGCGGCAGCGCCCTGTGCGTGCTGCTCCTGTTGCCCGCCCTGCACGGGATTGCCGGCTGAATCGCCAAACGCGGACGAGCCGGCTAGACTAGCCGCCCCGTTACCAGCAAAAAGCGCCGCGCGATGAATTCCGGTTCTCCCTGGCGAGCCCTGCTCGGGCTCGAACGCAATACCACCAGTCACGCCGAAAAACTGCTCAGTGCCCTGGGAGCCTTCGTCGGCATCCTGGTGCTGTGGTGGCTGAGCGCGCAGGTGCTGAGCGAGCCCGCCAGCCGCACCCTGGTGGTGGCCTCCATGGGCGCGAGCGCCGTGCTGCTGTTCGCCGTGCCGCACGGGGCGCTGTCCCAGCCCTGGCCCGTGCTTGGCGGCAATGTGCTCTCCGCCCTCATCGGCGTCACGTGTGCACGGCTGATCCCCGCGCCCCTGCTGGCCGGCGCCACGGCCGTCGGTCTGGCCGTGGGCCTCATGTACTACCTGCGCTGCCTGCATCCCCCCGGTGGCGCCACTGCCCTCACCGCCGTCATCGGCGGTCCCGACGTCCAGGCTCTGGGCTACGACTATGTGTTTCTGCCGGTACTGGGGAATGTGCTGTGCATCCTGCTCGTGGCCTTTCTCTTCAACTACGCCTTCAGCTGGCGGCGCTATCCGGCGGCACTGGGCAAGCGTCACGCGCCCTCGGCCCTGCCCGCGCCCGCGCTGCGGGATGTGGAGCTGACGCAGGAGGACTTCGCAGCCGCCATGCAGCAGCTGGACTCCTACGTCGACATCACGGTGGACGGCCTGACCGAGCTGCTGGAGCTGGCGCGGGAGAATGCGGCACGCGACACCCTGCACCCGGCGCAGATCCTGCCCGGTCACTGCTACAGCAACGGCCGCCTGGGC
>JACCDI010660054.1_pt1 | contig 10981 bp, 10 predicted proteins | sample 7442791 | NCBI WGS metagenome assembly JACCDI01 (sample SAMN15323434, study PRJNA562643) | freshwater metagenome | isolation source: river surface water | place: USA:Blue River Watershed | collected 2017-08-15
AAGAAGCCCGCTCGACTTCCAGGCGATGCCGGCGCCGCCTCTAGATCGCGTGCCGCATCAAAAAATGCCTGGAAGGCACCATGCAAGCCCGCTTCTGAGCTGCCGATAGAGTCCTGCAGGCTTTGAAGCTCTTTCAGCAACGCCTCCTCTCCTTTCAAAGGGGAACTCGCGCGTTGCAAATTTTCCTCGGCGAATCGATCGTAGAGTCGTTGAACTTCCGTAAAACGCACGCCGTTGCCGAGACTCACTCGCGACAAATTATCTTGACCGGCAGACTCAAGTACCGCTCTTTGGCGGACATACCCTTCAGTCTGCAAATTCGCGATATTGTTACTGGTAGTCGCAAGCGCGCGCTGATATGCGCCAAGACCGGAAACACCAATACTAACTAGATCAACCATCTCAGCGCTCCTTCAGCTCGAAGCTGCGCTGCTTCAGGATGGTTGCCGTCGGAGTCGGATTCGTGACATCCACCGTCTGTCCGTTTTGTCTGGCGAGTTGCGCCTCGATGAACGGAGCGATGCCGATCCCACCGGCCTTCGCCATCCCGACCGCAATCTGCTGATCGAACATTTGCTCATAGGTTTCCATCGCCTCGGAACCCAGGAGTTCGCTACGCGCAACCGTCTTGCGCATCTCTTTCAGCATCAAGTTGATGAATAACGACTCAAACTGCTGCGACACCGACGACTGCGCTTCCGTCGGGCGCTGCTCGGCCTGCGCACGCAGGCCTGCGAGCGATCCGAAGTCATACCAGTTCGATGTCGATTTCAGTTCCATGATCGCTACTGTCTGACCGTTAGATGACGATCAGCTCCGCCTGCAACGCACCCGCGCGCTGCAGTGCCTCCAAGATCGAGATGAGTGCCGTTGGTGAGGCGCCGATTTCATTGACGGCGTTCACGATCTGTCGCAACTCGGCGCCCGGCTTAAAGAGAACCATGTTCTTGTTCTCCTCGGTCACGGTGATTTGTGCGTTCTGCACCGGGGTCGTCTCGGCGCCGGTCGGCGCAAAGGCGCCCGGCTGACTGACCTCGTTCGTCGCATCTACCGTGACAGAGATATCGCCTTGGCTAACCGCAGCGGCTTTGACGATGACATTGCGGCTGATGACGACTGTGCCGGTTCGTGAGTTCACGACAACCCGAGCGGGTGGCTCTGCCGCATCCACATCGAGCTCCTCCAAAAGACCGACGAAGGCAACGCGAGCCTCTGGGGCCATCGGCGCACGAACCTTGATGGATACCGCATCGACTGCAGCCGCGGTTCCATCGCCAAATTCGTTATTGATCGCCTGCATCACGCGTGCGCTGGTCGCAAAATCCGGCGCAGTCAGGTTCAAAGTCACGAATTCACCCATGTTGAGCGGACCCTCAACCTCACGCTCAACCAGCGCTCCACCTGGAATGCGAGCCGACGTCGCGACACCGACAGCAATAGAACTCCCTGCGGCATCCGCTGTGAAGCCGGAGGCTGCCAAGGGACCTTGAGCAACCGCATAGGTTTGACCGTCCGGCCCGCGCATTCGCGTCATCAACAGAACGCCGCCGCGCAAGCTCTTCGCTTTGGCAATCGCCGCAACATTCACATCGATCTTCTGGCCAGGCTTAGCGAAGGCGGGAAGCTCTGCTGTCACCATCACCGCAGCGACGTTCTCTACCTTGAAATCCTTTACCGAGGTCGGATCCAGGTCATAGCTGGATAAAGGACCGTCAACCGACGCCCCCATCCGAGCGAGCGTCTCGCGCAAGGTTTGGATGGTGAAGGAAATATCTTTACCGTCACCCGTGCCTTGCAGGCCGACCACTAGACCATAGCCGAGCAACTGGTTTGGTCGAGCCGCCGATAATGCAGAGATATCTTTGATTCTGGCTGCCTGCACCGGTGTCGAAATCACCGCCAGCATCGCGAGCGACATCGCGATCATCATCAGGACGGGCCGTAGAGAATTTTTCATCGGTTGCACCTTTCAATATGACCGACTTAAAACGGCCAAACACGCAGCAATGCACGGTTCATCCAACCCGCGCGACTGACATCCGCCAACTCACCTTTGGCAGCAAAGCTGATATCGGCATCCGCCAAGCGACGCGAGCGAACGGTGTTATCGGGCTGGATATCCGACGGACGAACCAAGCCCGTGAGTCGAATGATCTGAGCGCCGCGCGTGAGTTCCATCCGCTTATAGCCACGAATCGCGAGCAGCCCATTTGGCAGCACTTCGGTCACGACCGCCGTCACCTCGCCCGCGATTCGTCCTTGTTGAGCTGCGCCGCCCTCACCCGATGAATCGATCGCACTCTCGCTCGGGTTGATGTCCACTGGCCACGGTAGGCCAGCATTACCGAATCGACGGTTGATCTCGCCTAACGCACCCGTCGTCAGCGCTGTGGTCGCGGAGTTGCGCGACGCGTTGCTTGAGGCGGAGGTCGAGGCAGACACTTGCTCATCGATCAAAATCGTCACGAGATCGCCGGGGCGACGCGCGCGATCCTGACCTAAGAGGCTATCTTGGCCCGCACGCGAAAATATCGATCCGTCGGCCGGCTCTTGGATCGGAGCACCGGATGGCACATAGACACGCTCAGGCGGCAAGTCACGAACGCCGACTTCCGCACAGCCGGTCAGTGTGACTACAAGCGCAACGACGATTCCACTAAGACGGATCATGGGGCATCACTCTTAGAGGTTGTTATTCGCGTACTGCAGCATGCTATTGACCGAATCGATAGCCTTCGAGTTGACCTCATAGGCTCGCTGCGTCTCGATCATGTTGACCATTTCCTCGACGACGTTCACGTTGGAACTCTCGAGAGCGCCTTGAATGAGTTGTCCGTTGCCCTGCTGAGTCGGGATACCCACCTGCGGCGGACCACTCGAGCTCGTCTCACGGAAGAGGTTTTCACCGATCGCCTGCAAGCCCGATGGGTTCAGGAAGCGAGCAACCTGAATCTGACCGATCGTCTGCGCAGCGGCTTCACCGAAAGTTTGAATCGAGACCGTACCGTCAGCACCGACCGTGATGGTCTGGGCATTCTGCGGAATCGCCAGTTCCGGCTGCAGACGATAACCACTCGAATTAACGAGTACGCCTTCCGCTGAAATCTTGAATCCACCGTCGCGACTGTAAGCCAAGGTACCGTCTGGCTGAAGGATTTGGAAAAAACCTTCGCCGCTGATGGCGAGATCGAACGCATTCTGCGTCTGGATAATGTTGCCCTGTGCATGCAACTTTTCCGTAGAGACCACGCGTGTGCCGGTACCAAGCAACAAGCCGGTCGGAGCCGCCGTATCAGCCGAGGTCTGCGCACCACCCTGCTTGACGTTCTGGTACAGGAGGTCTTCAAAGGTAGCGCGATCACGCTTGAACCCCGTCGTGTTGACGTTCGCGAGATTGTTCGCGATGACCGTCATGCGAGTCTGTTGGGCATCAAGCCCCGTCTTAGCAACCCACAGTGCAGCTTCCATCGTCAGTCTCCCCGTCGATCGTTTACTGGTTCAAGCGCGCCAGAGACTGGCTACGCTCGGCGAGATCACTCGCCTGCTTCAATACTTTGACTTGCATCTCGTAGCGTCGACTCATGCTGATCATGTCGACCATCGTCGAGAACAAATTGGTGTTACTTCCCTCTAGGGCACCCGACTGCAAAGTCGGCGCTTGAGCTGCCTCAAAGGGCTCGCCGGACGGGCTCGTAAAGAAACCGTCTTCACGCAGACGGATATCCTCCACGGGCGGATCCACGATCTGCATTCGAGCCAAGGGCAGAAATACAGCCGCCTGCTCACCTGGCGTCTTCGTAAAGATTGTGCCGTCCGTGCCGACTTTGACTTCGACAAGTGCGGGTATCTGAATCGGCGCGCCGCCATCACTAAGGACTGCTTCGCCAGTTCCGATACGCAACGTACCGTTAACGTCGATATCGAGATCGCCACGACGGGTGTAGGCGGTTTGCCCATCAGCCGTTTGAATCGCAAGAAGCTGAGTGCCACCAATCGCGATATCGAGCGGCCGCCCGGTGTTGAGCACCGGGCCTGGCTTCATGTCGACAGCAGTGACTGGAGTCAACACCGGCACATAACGCGACTCGAAGCCATCGCCATCGTAGCGATAGGTTTTCAACGCAGCCGCAAACGAACGCTTGAACCCCGTGGTCGTGACGTTCGCGATCTCGTTGGAGATCTGTTGCATGCGGTGGGCAACCGTGTTCTGCCCACTCAAGCTGGTGAAAATCAGCTTATCCACGAATCAGTTCCTCATTAGCCGCGGATATTGACAATCGTGCTCGTCAAGTTCGTGGCTGTTTCGATCGCCTTGGCATTCGCCTGGAAGTTTCGCTGTGCCGTGATCAACTGCACGAGCTCTTCGGTTAGGTCGACGTTTGCTCGTTCAAGAGCACCACCCTGAATCGAACCGAATCCGTCCGAACCTGCCTCACCGACTGACGGCGGCCCAGAGTTTGAAGTCGCAACGTAGTTCGCATTGCCGATCTGCTTCAGTCCGTTCGGACTCGCGAAATTGGCGAGAATGATCTTGCCAAGCGCCTGCTGTTGACCGTTGGTGTAGTTCGCTCGGACAACACCCGAGGTATCGATGCTGATACCGTCGAGACGTCCTGATGCGAAACCGTCCTGTGAGAGAGACAATACCGAGAAGGGCTGTGAGTACTGTGTTGAGAACTTGCCGTAGTCAACGTTGAGGACGATCAAGTCAGCACCGTTTTGTGGATCAAACGGCGTGTACTTCGCACCTTCCTTAGGCGACACGAGCTTACCAGCCGTATCAAATGTCAGCTGACCTTTAGTCAGGTAGATCGGAGCATAGTTAGGCAAATTATCTGGCTTCTTTGTCGTCTCGTTTCCATCTTTATCGATGTACAAGAGATTTCCATCCGCGTCCTTTGCCTGAACCAACACGGTCACAGTCGGAACGCTACCACGCACCTGTGTCGTAGCGTTTAAACCAAAGTTAGGATGCCCGTTTACGTTGATAAACGATTCTTCCGATGTTGTTCCCGAGGTAAAAGTGAAACGGGAGCTGTCCGGATCGTACTCTACTTGCACACCGTTAATTGTCTTCCCATCAGCGGCGGCAATACTATTAATGCGATCTTCCAGAGCTTGTGCGAACGTCGTTCCGGTGTACGCACCAGGTGGAATTCTGATCGTTCCGTCTATACCGTCGACCGTCACGTTAACGATGTTATCGTTGGAGGTGACAGAAAACGTTCCGGTGATATCGATACCGGCCTTACTGCCAGTTGTGATTGCAGGTTTAGCACCTAGCCCTGTACCGGCTGTGGTCGTAATCTCGGTTTCGTATTCATCCGAGATACCAAAAATATTTGATGCACGGACATTATCGGATGCAAGCACATTTATTAACGAGCTTTCTCCGGTAGTGCCTGATGAAAAGACAAATTTTCGCTGATCTTTAAGATATTCGACTTTGATACCAAATCGACGCTGATCCTCGTTAATTATTTCGTTGCCATTCGGGATCACCTCACCAGTACGCAAGGAACCCTGAGTTGTACCAGCACCGACCAGTGTGTAATCGCTGGTTGCCGGAAAACCCAAAGTGTCGTTAGCTTCGTTGGTCACACCGTCGTCATTCAGCGGTCCCGTAACCTTCAGGCTCTGGACCTTGAACGCGTTATCGTACGGCTTAAAGGTGAACGAACGCGCCTTCGGATCGTATCCAACTTTGATTACACCAGCGCCGATGTGTGCATCCACCTCAGCCTGCATTGCTTTGATGATGTCGTTGTCAGCATTCGGAGCGTTGGGACGATACAGATCACTAGTGGGGAGCCGCAGAGTGATACCCGCCTCCAGCGCCTCCGCGATCGATAGACCATCGGCGACTAGATCACCATTCTGTGCCGCTGCAGTGTCGACATAGTCTTCCAGCAGCGGACTACCCGCGGGTAGATTTTCAAGATCAAGCTCAGCAAACAACCGAAAATCACGATTATCAGTATCTATTGCGATGTATTTATCATCACCAAAACTATTGTTGATGGCTTTTGTCATCTCAGCCGCCAACTCAGTTCCTGACAGGCTACGACCCCGGAGATAGTCGGGCAGACTGACCGTGATCGGATCTGAATCGTCGACTGAAATCTTGAGGATGTTTCGATTGCTCAGTCCCTGTGCTTTCTGGACTGTCGAGCCGATTGTTAGTGGCGTCGAGCTGGAGAAGTCAGACCCGGTGAAACCGCCGGCTTGACCACGCATCGTGTTGGTGACTGAAATCGAGAATGTCTCATCACCGTCAACGTCGAAGAATGTCAACGACCCATCGATAGCTTTTCCAGTGTATCCAAGACCTAGGTCGTCAAGCGCATCTGCGACTGACTGGGCACCACCAGCGGCTCCTGTCGCCGGAGTCGCTGCGGCGCTCGATAGCAAGGCATCAATATCCTGCGCCTTGAGCGTAGTTGACCCCGCTGCCGCTCCAGCTGTACCTGCCACTTGACTATGGAACGTGATGGTACGAGATACCGTGCCTTTGGTGAGTGTGACCGAATACTCTTGCGCAGGCGCCGCCTCACCGCCGGTTGAGATTGCGTTGGTCCATGTACCGCTTGCGGTCGTCGTAATTTCGGAGGCACCGATGCGAATTGAGTTTCCGTCAGTGCTACCAAAGTCAAAACCAGCCGCGCGGTCTATAAACCCACCGGTCAGCTTTGCCGGCGTCGAATCGACCTTGTTAGTTTGATCATTGAGATAGTAGAGAGGATGCGGCGCAGTTGCGTTGAAGGTCGGATCAAACTGCGTCGGATCAGTCGTTTGCTGCCCGAACTTGTCTATGTACAGTGGCTCGCTCTTATCCGTTTTTGCCGAGAGCAACGCTGGCTTAATCTCGCGATCACCAACGTAGATGTACGTTTGCCACTTATTGGTCGGATCTTCAATGGTTGCGTTTGAATTCTTAACGTAATAAATCGTCGCAATCGAGGGATTGCCCAATGAATCGAAAACCGTGATTGAGGTTGATCGGTTAAACGTGTTGGGATCGTTTCGATCAAATCGGTAAACAGCCGCGCCCGACTTATATTGCTCTTGTTGGGGGATGATTTCCGCATCCGCTGGGAGGTTCACGCCAAGGTCGATCTTAGAGGATGCCTTCGGCAGGCCCGAGGTGGTCGGAAGCTGCAGTGATTTAGCTGAATCGAGACCGGTTGCAACGACGGATCCGTCATCGTTGACTGGGAAGACCTGAACGAACTGACCGGAGGAATCGACTACATATCGATCGTTGTTGACGCGGAATGAACCGTTGCGGGTATAGACCGTTTGATTCGAAGTTAAGTTCGGCTTCAACACAAAAAATCCCTGTCCCTGAATTGCCATATCAAGGGAGTTTTGCGAGAAGGCGACGTTACCTTGAGAGAACTCCTGGGCCACGCCCTTTAAGAGAACACCCTGACCAATCGAACTCGATGCGTTCTGCAACGGCGACGTCGCGAAGATATCACCGAACTCGGCACGCGACTTCTTAAAGCCAATAGTGCCGACGTTTGCGATGTTGTTGCTCACGATGCCGAGTTCGGCCGTCGCGGCATTCAAACCTGTCAATGAAGTATAAAACGACATATCTCGATCTCCGGATTGGTGCTTCCGTTAAAACTATTTTAAAAATTCAGCGCATCGTAGTGACTTGCGACAACGGAACTGTGGCTCCATTTTGCAAATTAAGAACCACATCTTGTCCGCTCATCGTCACGCTATTAACTGGCGTGTAGAGAAGCGCGCGGGCTGACTCTGTCTTCCCGGCACGCGTTACAGCGACGTCGACTTTGTATTGGCCGGGCAGCGCATTTACGCCACCAGGGAGAGCGCCGTCCCAGGAGAAGGGATAGTCGCCTTTTCCTGCGGGTCCGAGCTCAAAAGTTTCCATCACCTGACCAACGGCATTACGCACGTAAACCACGGCGCCATCGACCGGCTCGGAAAGCCGAACTACGCCATCAAGTGGCACGCCGTCCTGCAGATCTCCGTAGTTCCCCTCAGACAAGACTTGCCGGCCGATCAGAGAACCGCTAGAGAGCATGCGACTCGCTACAAACTGCTCACTCAGTGATTGCAACTGCTTCGACATTTCGCCAATTGATGAGACAGTGGAGAATTGCGCCATCTGCCCCAAAAACTCGCCATTTTCCATCGGCTTCATTGGGTCCTGATTTTTTAATTGTGCCGTCATGAGCTTCAAGAAATCTTCTTGACCGAGAGTTCCCGAGCGCTGTACTTCTTGCTGCTTCTCGGTCTCGTAACTGAGCATGCCTGGAGGCAACGCTTGGCGACTTGAGTTTGGAATGATGCTGTTAGCCATGACGCCGGTTCCTTACTTGGTGTTCATGTCGATGGTGCGCATCATCAATTCGCGCGCCGTGCTCGCAGTCGTCAGAGCAGTTTCATACGCACGAGCCGCATCGAGCATGTCCGTCATTTCTTCGAGCGGATTCACGTTCGAGCGATAGATGTAGCCATCTTTATCCGCGAGCGGATTACCCGGATCGTAAATTTTTGCGTTCGGACGCGACGTCTCCGAAATACCTTTAACGGCTACGCCAAAGCCGCTTTCAATTTCATTGGTCGCGTTCTGTAATACGGTTTGAAAAATCGGTCGCTTAGCCTTGAAGGCTTCATCAGCAGACCCGGCAACGGTCTCGACGTTCGCGAGATTCGATGCAACGGTGTTCAAACGAACCGTCTGTGCGTTTAGTGCACCGCCAGAGAGTTTGAGGATGTTCGTGAGAGACATGAGCGATCTCCGTCAGCTATTCGTCGTTTAATCGCCGCGATACGCCTTGCGCATCCCCGAGAGCGCTCCTTCCGCGAAGCGCAGGGCGGCCAGGTAGCGGCCAGCAGCATCACCATAGGCAGCTTCTTCAACGTGAGTCTCCACTGTGTTGCCGTCGCGCGAGGGCGCAAGCGGAATGCGGAACAACAGAGCGTCCTTAGTGAGTTGCTCCGGTGTGTCGATATGCTTCAGATGAGTCACCGACAGACGCGGCTGCTCGCCCGTCTCGGCCATGACCTTGCGAAAATCGACGTCACGCGCGCGATAATTCGGCGTCGTGGCATTCGCGATGTTGCCCGCGATCACTTCCAGGCGACGGGCCTGAACAGCCGCCGCGGTTGGAAAGGCACCGAGAACTCGATCTAAATTCGGCATGGGTGGTTGACTCCCGAGGTTCCTGAAAAACCGACATCTGGTTCTTCGCGGAAGATGGGAAGCAACTTACGTGCCACTGTCGAGATTGCGCCGATCAGTCACCACCAGCGGCAGAGATTGGCGACAGCGGCCGCCGAACCGGCAACGGCTTGCCGCGATAGGCGCGGCTCCCGCCCGCGCGCCGCCCGAATGCAACACCTTCTATATAGGGCTCCTACAGACCTCGTGTTCGGGCCTGCGAGCATCCACTCTCCCAAGTTTGGCTCAGAAATTGCTGTCTTCACCTGCCTGATTAACAGGCAATCCCATGGTTGGCATGGGGTTTGCTTGATTACTTCTGCCGGTCAGAGTGACCGACGAGTTTTCGACGGAGATCCAGATGGCTCTTACGATCAATACGAACATGGCCTCGATCAAGACCGAGCGGGCCCTGGCAATGAATCGAGGTGACATGGAAACAACCATGCAGCGCCTCGCCTCAGGCAAGCGAATCAACTCCTCACTGGATGACGCTTCCGGTCTCGCTGTGGCCAACCGCATGCGCAACCAGATCGAGGGCCTGAATATGGCGATTCGAAACGCCAATGACGGCATTTCGATGGCGCAGACCGCCGAAGGCTCCATGGAAGAGCTGCAGAATATTTTGCAACGCATGCGCGAGCTGGCTGTGCAGTCCTCCAACGGGACCTATACCGCTGAGGATCGGAGCTATATCGCCGCTGAATTCGATGAACTGATCAAGGAAATGCGCCGCGTCTCCACCCAGGCAGCTTGGGACGGCGATGTGAAGTTAATCTCCGAAGACGCGAAGCCGATGCAGGTTCAGGTTGGCATCAACGCCGCCGACTACATTCAAGTGCCGCTGAGATCACTGACGATTGAAAACCTGAATATGGCGGAAAAGGTCAACGTCACTGCCAGTTCAGGTACCGCTATACAGACGATCAACTTCGCGTCTTCGAATACCAACATCACAGCCTCCAGCGTACCGCGCACTAATATATTAGATGCGGATGGAAGCATCATCGATGTGCGTTTCACCGGAACACCGCTACCAAATTTTGAGTTGAAGCTGTGGGATGGATCTCGCGACACTCAAGGAAATCCGGACGGCGTCAACTACAATATCCTTTCGGCTGTCGGCGCTACATCTGTGACCGATTTGATCGATCAACTCAAGGCGCACCCTAAATTTGACTCGACGGCTGTAGACTTGCAGTTCAAGAATGGCGAGATGAAAGTCGTATGGAAGATCGCTGGACAGCCGAATCCGATCACCGAGTTCACCGGCACAAATATCGCAGATGATGCCGACAAGCGGGTCAACTTTTCAGCTGCGGTTGCGAATACAGTAACGGTAAGTGCTGGTAACAGTTACGTGAGCACGGCAAGCCCACCATATTGGAAACAAGAATTCGATCTTAGCAACCTAGATTTCCATCGAGACACGACTCCCAAAAACGAGGGCAACAGCTTCGAAATCCAGATCGGCAGCCGAGTGTTGACTGCAGATAACGTCACCGATGTCACGGATCTTGTAACGAAGCTCAAATCCGACTCGGACTATCAATTCGTTCTGAAGGCGGCCGGTTTCGATCCGCAGTACGACATGTTCGATGTACAAGATAACGGACCGCTTGCCAGTCCTCGCACTCAAAAGTTAGTAGTCAAGTTTGGCTAAAATTCCACCGAGCGAGCCTTCATACGTCAATCGGTTAACAACGTCACGATCGCCGATCCGGAGAGTGCGATCACCGCCCTCGACTACGTCGATCAAGCTGCCAAAGTCGTCAACGAATC
>JACCDI011526378.1_pt1 | contig 10980 bp, 9 predicted proteins | sample 7442791 | NCBI WGS metagenome assembly JACCDI01 (sample SAMN15323434, study PRJNA562643) | freshwater metagenome | isolation source: river surface water | place: USA:Blue River Watershed | collected 2017-08-15
ATATGCCGATGATCCCCGAAGCGGCTTTTGCGCTTCTGGCCTGCGCGCGGATCGGGGCCATCCACTCCGTTGTTTTTGGCGGATTTTCACCTGAATCGTTAGTGGGCCGTATTCAGGATTGTGACAGCAGCGTCGTTGTTACAGCCGATGAAGGCCGCCGTGGCGGCAAACCTGTGGCGCTAAAGGCCAATGTGGATATTGCCGCCCAAAGCTGCCCGAGCCTGAAGTCAGTCATCACCGTGCGGGCAACCGGCGCAAACATTAGCATGACCGCGGGCCGCGATGTTTGGTATCATGAAGAAGCGGCAAAAGTTTCTGCCGACTGCCCAGCCGAAGTAATGGATGCGGAAGACCCGCTGTTCATTCTCTACACCTCTGGCTCCACAGGAAAGCCAAAGGGCGTGTTGCACACCACAGGGGGCTATTTGCTCTGGGCCAGCCTGACGCATGAATGGGTGTTTGAGTATCGCCCCGGCCAGATTTATTGGTGTGCCGCCGATATTGGCTGGGTCACAGGGCACAGCTACATCCTCTACGGCCCACTCGCCAATGGGGCGACGACGTTGATGTACGAAGGCGTGCCCAATTGGCCCGATGCCAGCCGCATTTGGCAAGTGGTCGATCGGCACAAAGTTGAGACCATATTCACGGCACCCACGGCCTTGCGCGCCCTAATGCGCGATGGCGATGATTTTGTGACAAAAACCTCACGTAAGTCATTGCGCTTGCTTGGAACTGTGGGAGAACCCATTAACCCAGAGGCGTGGCGCTGGTATCATAAAGTGGTGGGGGAAGGCCGCTGCCCCATTGTTGATACCTGGTGGCAAACCGAAACGGGGGCCGCGCTAATTGCCCCCCTGCCCGGCGCAACGGATTTAAAGCCCGGCAGTGCAACCAAGCCCTTGCCCGGCGTTGTTCCCCAGTTGGTCGATGCGGATGGGAAAGTGCTTGAGGGCGCTATTGATGGCAATTTGTGCATCACCCAAAGCTGGCCGGGCCAGATGCGCACCGTATGGGGCGATCATCAGCGGTTCTTTGAAACCTATTTTACGACTTATCCCGGCAAATATTTCACGGGCGATGGCTGTCGGCGCGATGAAGACGGCTATTATTGGATCACGGGCCGCGTAGATGACGTGATTAATGTCTCTGGCCACCGCATGGGCACGGCCGAGGTGGAAAGTGCGCTTGTCCTGCATCCCAGCGTTGCCGAAGCCGCTGTGGTCGGTTTCCCGCATGATATTAAGGGCCAAGGCATTTACGCCTATGTCACTTTGAACGCGCATGAAGCGCCGAATGACGATCTCCGCAAGGCGCTTGTCGCATGGGTCCGCAAGGAAATTGGGCCTATTGCCACGCCTGATGCCATTCAATTCGCACCGGGCTTGCCCAAAACTCGGTCCGGCAAAATCATGCGGCGCATATTGCGCAAAATTGCCGAGGGTGATGTCTCAAGCCTTGGCGATACATCAACTTTGGCTGACCCAAGCGTGGTTGATGATCTGGTGGCAAACCGCGTGTCATAATGAGCGGGGCAAGCGCCTGCCCCGCCATATGCACCCCGCCCTGTGCACCCGGCGCCTATTTGAGCAGAACCAGCTCTTCCGCCATGCTTGGGTGCAACGCCACGGTATCGTCAAAGGCCTGCTTGGTCAGGCCAGCTTTAACGGCAATCGCCGCAGCTTGCAGGATTTCTGCGGAATCGGGGCCAATCAGGTGCAAGCCAACCACGCGCTCGTCAGCGCCAGCGGTCACCATTTTGTACAAGCTCCGCTCCATTCGGCCTGAGACAACATTTTTCATGGGACGGAAATCGCTGCGGAAAACTTTCACGCTGTCACCATAGTGCGCGCGGGCTTCGTCCTCAGTCAGGCCAACGCCCGCCAGTGGCGGGCTCGAGAATACAGCCGTGGGAGTCGCCTGATAATCCACTGTGCGCGGCGCATTGCCAAACACCGTGTCGGCAAACGCATGGCCTTCACGAATGGCGACTGGGGTAAGCTGCACACGGTTGGTGACATCGCCAACAGCATAGATGCTCGGCACATTGGTGCAGCTATGCGCATCCACAATCACGGCGCCATCGTCATCAAGCGCCACTCCAGCGGCTTCCAGGCCGAGCCCAGGAGTCTTGGGCGTGCGGCCAATGGCCCAGAGCAGCATATCCGTTTCAATTTGGCCTGCCTCGCCGCCATCCACCAGCAAACTGCCATCGGCCTGGCGAGCCACGCTGTGAAAAGGAAAGCTAAAGCGCAAATCAATGCCTTTCGCCGTGGTCATTGCCACCAACCGATCCACGATTTCAGCATCATAGCCACGCAACATGCGGTCGCCACGCGTCACCAGCGACACCTCAACCCCAAAAGCATGGAGAACGCCGGCGAACTCATTGGCAATATAGCCTGCCCCTGCAATCACAGCGCGCTTGGGCAAAGCCTCTAAATGGAAAATCTCATTTGATGTAATGCCCAATTCCGCGCCCGGCACATTCGGAATGGCGGGCCAAGCCCCCACGGCAATGAGAATATATTTGGCGCTAATCTCTTGCCCGCTGGCAAGCCGAACCACATTGGGGCCAGCAACAGTTGCGCGCTCCGCAAAAATCGTGGCGTGATTGTTGTTGAGTGTCTGGGTGTAGAGCCCTTCGAGCCGCGTGACATCATCCTGCACAATGTCGCGCAGCCGAGGCCAGTTAAACTCTGCTGAGCCAATATCCCAGCCAAAGCGCGCCGCCTCATGCAAATCTTCGGCAAAATGCGCCCCGTAAACGAGCATTTTCTTTGGTACACAGCCGCGGATGACGCACGTGCCGCCAACCCGATACTCTTCGGCCACGGCCACTTTGGCACCATGCTGAGCGGCCACACGCGCGGCACGAACGCCGCCAGAGCCAGCCCCAATGATGAACAGATCAAAATCAAACGTCATGGAATAGTCTTATCCTGCACTGCTCAGATCAGCCAAAAGCGCGATCAATTAAGGCTTGGGTTGATGCATCAAATTGAATGTCGCCGGCTTCAATTCCTTTGGCCATTTCCTTGCCCAGCTCAACGCCAAATTGGTCAAAGGGATTGATCCCCAACAACACAGCATTGGCAAAAGTCCGCTGTTCGTAAAAGGCAATTAAGGCCCCCAGCGTGCGCGGGTCCAGCTCATCAAGCAAAATCGTGGTTGACGGGCGATCCCCAGCATAGGCGCGAGCGCCATCCTCATGCGGGCGGCCAGCCATCAACGCGGCCCCTTGGGCAAAGCAATTGCCCAGCAATTGGCGGTGATGCGCCTCATCCAGATCATGCCCCGGTTCAATCACAGCAACAAATTCAACGGGCACCAGCCGTGTCCCTTGATGCAGCAATTGGAAAACAGCGTGCTGCGCATCTGTGCCTACCCCGCCCCATGTAATTGCGGCACTTTGCACGCCCAAGGGCGCGCCAGAAAAGGTCACTGACTTGCCATTGGACTCCATTTCAAGCTGCTGAAGGTAAAATGGCAGCAAGCGAAGCCGCTCGTCATAAGCAAACACGGCCCGCGTTTCTGCCCCACGCGCTAGGGAATAATATTGATCCACAAAGGCCGCGAGAATTGGGGCATTATGCTCTACTGGCGCCAAGCGGAAATGCCGGTCCATGGCCGCTGCCCCTTCCAGCATTTCTTCAAACGCGGCCCAGCCTAAGGCCAAGGCCGCTGGAAATCCGATGCTCGACCATAAGGAATATCGGCCGCCGACTGTTTCAGAAAATGGCAAGATGCGCGTTTCATCCACGCCCCATTCAAAGGCCCGCTCGGGATTGGCGGTCAGCGCAACGACACGCCCACTGGCATCTTCAACGCCAGCCTCCACCATCCAGCTCAGTGCACTTTCGGCATTCAGCATCGTTTCGGTCGTGGTGAATGTCTTCGAGGCAATAACAAGCAGCGTCTTATGCGGGTCAAAGCGGGCAAATGCCTCTTTAAGGGCACTGCCATCGACATTGGACACGACTGCCACGTCATAGCGACCCGCATCACGGCCAAGAGCATCGACCAGTAGATCTGGCCCCAAAGCAGAGCCGCCAATGCCAATGTGCAGAATATGGGCGATATCGCCCAACGCGCCGGCCTCAATTGCCTCAATCAAAGCCCGCATACGGCCATGGAGTTGCTTTGCCTGAGCCACCGACTCAGGTGCGCCCTCGCCCCGTTCGGCGCTATGTTCCGCCGCGCGCCCTTCAGTGGGGTTGGCAATGCGCCCCCCAAACAGATCATCACGGCGCTGTTCAAACCCATGGTCGAGCAAGGCCTGCTTAAAGCCTAAGACCAAAGTCTCCGTGAGGTGTGTTTTGGAAAAATCAAAATAAATGCCCTGCTCGCTTACGCTTAAGCGAGAAATCCGGTCAGAGTCTGCAGCAAATAGCGAGACCAAACATGTGTGAGGGGCCGCCGAGAGAAACGAGAAGCGCGGATCAGAACCGGACATGTAGTCTCCTTAAAGACAGGGCTTTTGCTTGACGAACCTGCCCGCACGCGCGCAGAGCAAGTGGATGAGCGATACACCGAATGAGGCGATGCCGAAAGCGGGGATATCCCCCAAAGCCACTCCATCCTCCGAAATACGGGACTTTCTAGTCTATTTGGCAAAGCTAGGCGCTTTTTTGCTTATCCTGCGTAGCCTTATCATCGCCCCGTTCAGCATTCCTTCGGAGTCCATGCTCCCGCGCTTGATGGTGGGGGATTATCTGTTGGTGAGCAAATGGAGCTATGGCTATTCGCGCCATGCCCTGCCCTTTTCCGTGCCGCTCATTCCCGGGCGCGTGATGGCGTCGCTCCCTGAGCGTGGGGATGTTGTGGTCTTTAAAGCACCGCCCTCAAACAATGTTGATTATATTAAACGCGTCATTGGCTTGCCGGGTGATCGCATCCAAATGCGAGGCGGACAGTTATTCCTCAATGGTCAGGCGATAGCGCGCAATCGCAAAGCTGATTTGGTGGTTGCGGCAAGCCCCAATACGCGCTGCTTTGCCCCGATATTTGAACGCGTAGACCAGAACGGCAACATCAGCTGCCATTATCCGCGATATCAAGAAAGCCTACCCGGTGGCCGCCGCTATGACGTGCTGGATTTGATGGACAGCGAGGCGGATACGACGGATGTTTATACCGTGCCACAGGGCCATGTGTTCATGATGGGCGATAATCGCGACAACAGCCTTGATAGCCGCTTTCCAGCAGAGCTTGGCGGGGGCATAGGCTTTGTGCCCGTAGAGAATTTGGTGGGCAAAGCCCAGCTTTCCGTCTTTTCAACGGATGGCTCTGCCCACTGGCTCTTGCCGTGGACTTGGTTTACAGCCGCGCGCTGGAACAGGATCGGCGAGACGTTTTGACGACATTAACCCATTGGGTCACCGAAACATTTGGTGTCACCCCCAAGGATGAAGACCTTTACGCCCGGGCGCTGACGCATGGCAGCCATGGCAGCGACACCTATGAGCGGCTCGAATTTTTGGGCGATCGGGTGTTGGGCCTTGTCATTGCGGATTGGATTTACGCGCGCTTTCCCAAAGATGCCGAAGGTCAATTGTCTCGGCGCTTCAACAATCTTGTCTCAGGCGAGACCTGCGCCGATGTTGGCCGCGCGATTGGCCTGTCGTCTCGCTTGCGATTGGGCAAACAGGCGCTGGATGATGGTGCCTATGATAGCGATAATGTGCTGGGCGATGCTGTTGAGGCACTGATTGGGGCTGTTTTCTTGGAATATGGGCTAGAAGCCGCCCGTCGCTTCATTCAAGCGCAATGGGAGCCGTTGCTCGATGTGCAGCGCAGTGCGCGCCGCCACCCTAAGTCAGAACTTCAAGAATGGGCCGCCGCGCATAACCGCAAGCCCCCCGCCTATGAGGTGATGGAACGGTCTGGCCCGCACCACGCCCCACGTTTTCGCATCAAAGTTTCAATTGGCTCTGCTGGCGCGGCAGAAGCTGAAGGTAAATCCAAGCAGGAAGCCGAGACATTAGCGGCCACAGCCTTGCTCAAAAAATTAGGACATTCATGACACAAAAATGTGGGCTGGTGGCAATTGTAGGTGCCCCAAATGCCGGAAAATCGACGCTGGTCAACGCATTGGTTGGCCAAAAAGTCGCCATTGTGAGCCCAAAGGCGCAAACCACACGCACCCGGCTGATGGGCATTGCACTGCATGGCGAGACGCAAATGATGCTGCTGGATACGCCCGGCATTTTTGAACCCAATCGCCGGCTCGACCGCGCCATGGTGCAAGCGGCATGGGGTGGCGCGCAAGATGCGGACATCATCTTGTTTGTTGTCGACTCAAAAGCAGGCTTGGGCGCCAAGGTAGAACGGATCATCGAGGGGCTTCGCCACCGGCCTGAGCCCAAGATGCTGGTTCTCAACAAGGTAGATATTGCCGCGAAGGACAAGCTGCTGGTGCACGCAGCGCGCCTGAATGAGATGCTGGACTTTACCGATGTCCTGATGGTCAGCGCCGAAACGGGCGACGGGCTTGATCTGCTGAAAGACAAAATTGCCGAATATCTGCCCGAAGGTCCGTGGCATTTCCCCGAGGACCAAGTGAGCGACGCAACTGACCGGATGACGGCGGCTGAAATTACGCGCGAGCAGCTCTATCTCCAGCTGCACGCCGAACTGCCCTATGCCACGGCAATTGAAACCGAAAAATATACTGAGCGCGATGACGGGTCAGTCGAAATCCACCAGCAAATCAAAGTCGAACGCGATAGCCAAAAGGCCATTGTGCTGGGCAAGGGTGGCGCGCGCTTGAAGCAAATTGGTTCTGCTGCGCGCGCAGAGATTGCTAAATCACTGGGATGCCGCGTGCACCTGTATCTCCATGTCAAAGTCGACCCGAAATGGGATGAAGATCGCGGTCTGTATCGCGATATTGGTCTCGACTGGGTGGATTAAAGCCGTTCGGCTTGATGGGTAAGCATCTCATCCACCCACGCCGGCACTAAGTCCGTCGCGCGGCCCATGCGGCATTCGTGGAACATGATGCTGCCTTGGGACGGATCAAGATTCAGCTCAAGCGTTCGCGCGCCATAATGCCGCGCCGTGCGCACATAGCCCGCCGCAGGATAGACAGCCCCAGACGTGCCAATAGATACGAATAAATCACATTGGCCGATCGCCCGATCAATCTCATCCATGCGATAGGGCATTTCGCCAAACCACACGATATCGGGCCTAAGCGCCGCCTCCCCGCATTGCGGGCAGGCAGGCCGATCACTCAGAGGCGCGTGCCAGCGCGTGCGGCCATCACAAGATAGGCACCAGGCAGACAAATGCTCGCCATGCATATGGATCAGGCGTTCGGCCCCTGCCCGCTCATGCAGATCATCCACATTTTGCGTCACAATGAGCAAATTGCCCTGCCAATATTGGTCAAGCCGCGCCAACGCATCATGCGCGGCATTGGGGTACGCCTTTTGAATATTGGCCCGACGCATATCGTAAAAGCGCAAGACCAGATCAGGGTCGCGCGCAAAGGCTTCTGGGGTCGCCACATCTTCCACGCGATGCTGCTCCCACAGCCCGCCTGCGCTGCGAAAAGTATCAATCCCGCTTTCGGCGCTAATTCCTGCGCCAGTCAGCACCACAATATTGCGAATATCAGCCATGGCTTGCCTATGCGCTGTGCAAAGCGGGCCATCAAGACGGGAATGCTTGTCGGCCATGGGTCTTTGGCCCTATGGCTATGACATAGTATTTTACTGGCAAGACAGGGCAGAGACATGGCGGGGATTGGGATTATTGGCAGCCAAGGCCGCATGGGTCAGGCCATTCAAGCCGCGGCGGTAGAGGCAGGGCTTGCCATTGCTGGTGGCATTGATGCCGGTGGGGATCCCTTGGCCCTTGCCCGCACGGCTGATGTGTTAATTGATTTTTCCTCGCCAAAAGCTTTGGTTGCCAATTTGGGGGCGGCTGTTGCTGCATCAACGCCCATACTTATTGGCACCACAGGGCTGGAGGAAGATCACCACCGCGCAATTGATGATGCGGCGGAACATATTGCCGTTCTCCAAACCGGAAACACGTCTTTGGGCGTGACGCTGCTTGCCCGGTTGGTCCGTGAGGCTGCAGCCGCCCTTGGGCCGGATTGGGACATTGAGATTGTGGAAATGCACCACCGGATGAAGGTGGACGCGCCATCTGGCACGGCTTTGCTGCTGGGCGAAGCTGCAGCCAAGGGCCGTGGCATTGATCTGGCCAAAAACAGTGACCGCGGCCGTGATGGCGTAACGGGCGCACGTGCCCCCGGTGCCATTGGCTTTGCCTCTTTGCGCGGCGGGAGCGTTGCGGGCGATCATGATGTAATGTTCGCCACCGAGAATGAGCGGATCGAACTGATCCACCGGGCTGAAAACCGCAGCATCTTTGCGCGTGGGGCGTTGCGCGCCGCCACTTGGCTGCAAGGCCAGCCCAAAGGCCGTTACACCATGGATCAAGTGCTGGGCCTGTAAGAGCCATGAAAAAGGCCGATATTTTTGAGTTTTACCGGCGACTGGCAGAAGAAAACCCTTCGCCTGAGACGGAATTGGCCTATGGCAATGACTATCAATTGCTGGTTGCCGTGGTTCTATCTGCTCAAGCGACAGATGTTGGCGTGAACAAAGCCACGCGCCGCTTGTTTGAAAGCGTTAAAACGCCCGCCCAAATGATTTCCTTGGGCGAAGCTGGCCTCAAAGAGCATATCAAGACCATTGGCCTGTTCAACGCCAAGGCCAAGAATGTCATTGCCTTATCGGAAATCTTAGAGCGGGATTATGGCGGCCAAGTGCCTGCTGACCGGGATGTTCTGGAAAGCCTGCCCGGTGTGGGCCGCAAAACTGCCAATGTTGTGATGAACACGGCCTTTGGCGCCGAAACCTTTGCTGTCGACACGCATATCTTCCGCGTTGGCAATCGCACGGGCCTCGCCAAAGGTAAAACGCCGCTGGCTGTCGAAAAGATGCTCGATAAACATACCCCTGCCCCGTTTCGGCTGGGGGCGCATCATTGGCTGATCTTGCATGGGCGCTATGTTTGCAAGGCGCGTACGCCAGAATGTTGGCGCTGCGCCGTGGCTGATCTGTGCACGTTCAGGCCCAAGTCAGCCTTGCCGGCTAAATTGGCAAAATTAAAAAATGCAGGAGGTGCAGGATGAAAAGAGTGTTGTTCACCGCCACGCTTGCTGGCCTGATGGCCGCCACCCCCGGCTTTGCGCGACAGAAACCTGTCCCTGAGGCAAAACCCGTTGGAGAGCAAGTGAATTGCATTTCAATCAACCAAATTCAGGAAAGTCGTGTGCGCAGCGATTCGATTATCGATTTTCGCGTGAGCGGCAAGAAATGGTATCGCAACACATTGCCGCAAAGCTGCCCTTCTTTGGGCTATGAAGAACGGTTTAGCTATCGCACGTCAACCAGCCAGCTCTGTTCAGTTGATACCATTGCCGTGCTGCAAAATTATGGAAGCAGGCTGCAAGAAGGCCCACATTGCGGATTGGGCAAATTTCAGCCGGTAGAACTGGTCCGCCCAACCAAGAAATAGCCGCCTTTTAGAAATAATAAGAGCCGGGGGCTGGCAGGCAGGCCCCGGCTTTGCTAACGGCAATCGCACGCACCCATAGCTCAGCTGGATAGAGCGTTGCCCTCCGAAGGCAAAGGCCAGAGGTTCGAATCCTCTTGGGTGCGCCACTCCCGCCTTTTGCTCGTGTTGATCTTCACGATCCTAGCCGCCACTCTCTCATTCAAAAGAGGGAGTTAGGGGCATGACGTTACGCATTTTGGCGACACCTTCCATTTTCGCTCTGCTGATCGGCGCGGCGGCTCCAGCGCAAGCTGCAGATCCGGCCCCAGCTGCGGAGCAAGTGTCTGCCGCCATAGCGCGCGTTGAGGCGTTAAACCCCAAGGTCCGTGCCGTCATTGCACTGGACCCGACAGCAATGGATCAGGCACAAGCGCTAGACCGCAAGCCCAAAGCCCGAGGCATTTTGGGCGGAATGCCGATTTTGGTGAAGGATAATATCGAAACCAAAGGCCCCTTGCCGACTACAGCCGGCAGCCTTGCTCTGCGCGCAAATGTGACTGGGCGAGACGCGCCTATAATCGCGCGGCTTCGCGCTGCCGGCGGCGTTATCTTGGGCAAAACCAACTTGTCGGAATGGGCTAATATCCGGTCAGATTCGTCCATCTCGGGCTGGAGCGCGATTGGCGGGCAAACTCGAAATCCCTTTGCTTTATCGCGCAATCCCTGTGGGTCCTCTTCCGGTAGCGGCGCGGCTGTGGGGGCCGGAATGGTCGATGCCGCCATTGGCACAGAAACGGATGGCAGCATTACGTGCCCCGCTGCTGTAAACGGCATTGTCGGCCTGAAGCCAAGTGTTGGGCTGGTCAGTCGCACCCATATTGTCCCCATCAGCCATAGCCAGGACACGCCAGGGCCAATGACGCGCGATGTGCGCACGGCGGCCCTCTTGCTCACGGCAATGGCAGGGCGTGATCCTGCTGACCCTGCAACCCGCGAGGCAGATGATCGCAAAATGGATTATACAGCCGCTTTGCGGCCAGGCGCACTTAAGGGCGCACGTATTGGCGTGCTGCGCTGGGCAACTGGCTGGCATACGGGCCTTGATGCCCGGTTTGAGGCGGCGTTGGCTGTGCTGCGCCAGCAAGGCGCAGTGCTGGTTGATGTTAAGTCAGCGCCTGACCGCCGTCAAATAAGTGCTCATGAAAACAAGGTGTTAATGACAGAACTTAAGGCGGATTTGAACGCCTATCTGGCGACGACAGCCCCTGCAGTGCGCACCCGATCGCTTGCCGATGTCATTGCCTTTAACCGCGCAAATGCCGCGCAGGAAATGGCGTTATTTGGCCAAGAAACCTTTGAAAAGGCACAAGCAACGCAGGGCGTCGACGATCCTGACTATCTCAAAGCGCGGGACGCGGGCCAACGGCTTGCTGGGCCTGAAGGGATTGACCGGATGTTGGC
>JACCDI011360904.1_pt1 | contig 10978 bp, 12 predicted proteins | sample 7442791 | NCBI WGS metagenome assembly JACCDI01 (sample SAMN15323434, study PRJNA562643) | freshwater metagenome | isolation source: river surface water | place: USA:Blue River Watershed | collected 2017-08-15
GTCATCAAGGACAGACCCCTGTGTGCTCCCTGAAAGATCTTTTTTGATATCTTTAAATTTTTCTAAGTTGTGTTGAATAGTGACAACTGAAAAAAAAAGTTCTTTGCGAGTTAATTCAATAAACATTCTATTGAAAAATGAATTAGTAATTTTGTGTGTGTAATTACGTTATCATTCTTCTTTCGCGCTCCAAAATGGCGACCACACAATAATATTATTATATGATCATGATATTATCAATACTACATCATAGAGAGGGTGGATAGAAGGTAGAAAAGTAGAAAAAAATGACTTGTAAGAGAAAAAGAGATTAAAATCCGTTTAATTGATTTTGTGTTCAGTCATCGTGACGAAACGCCAACGCGATGGCCCGACGGCAGTATCGTGGGTAACACACCTAGTAGAGAGAGAACAGTGTATATTTTATTAAATATTAGAGTATGGGGATGGTGGCGCATGTAGAAAGAGAGAGAGAGTACCGGGGTACCTTAGATACTATCGGTAAGCATTTATCTCTAGATCATCATCTCTTGCTCGATCCCTCTGCTACCTGGCAAGTAGTACACTAGATGAACTGCATTTTGCTGACGATGATCATTTGAAAGAACAAATCCCTTTCGCAGTTGCGAGAAGCAATCAACCACCATGGCTGAGAACAACCACTCCAGCAAGAGCTCAAGACGCGCCGCTTCATCTAGCTCGAAGAATTGCTTGAACTCGTCAACGAAAGAAACAGGTGGTCGAGGCTCTCCTTCGGGCTTCGTGCTGAAATTGTATCAGATGGTGAATGGCGCGCCTGATGATATTTTGTCGGTGAGTCAAGCCAACAAAACTTGATTACATTACCCTCGGTATGATGAATCAACATGATGTAGGCAAAGAGTTGTCATAAGGGGTCCATCTTTTGCATTGTTGCATTGTCTATGTAAAGTTTTCCCTTTTGTTCGGTGGTAAATCAAAATGTTCTTTGAATCTTGCTGAACTCCAACAATGAGCATGTTTGATCAGTCATCGACAAGAACCGCTGCACTTCCACGTCGATTTTACCGACGCAATTCTTTTTGTCATGATAGATGGAATCACATCATTTGCCTTATTTGTTCCGTCGTGGGCTGTCCATTTTTTGTTTCACTCGGAATGATAATACCATGTCATTGACATACACGAGGGTAGTCTTGCTTCTACCGTGCAAGCGTCGACGAACAGTGCTCCTTGCCCTAGAGTCATATCTTTCATGGGCATATTCTCTTGGCAGAAACTAATTATAGTCTCATTCTTCTCGTAAAACTGTCAATTGCAGTGGACTCCCGACGGAGAAGCCTTTCGCATTTCCGACCTGTCTCGCTTGGAATCAGAGACTCTTCCATCATTCTTTCGTCACTCTCGCTTCCAGTCTCTCGTACGTCAACTCAACTTCTACAACTTTCGTAAAATCAACCGCGAAAGAACCTTCTGGGTTTACTATCACCCGCTTTTCCACCGCGATCGCCCCCAAGAACTTCGTAAATTGAGGAGGAGGACTTGTCCTGGCTTCGATGGCAGGAGACACAGACCTCATTCTCCGAACCCCCCTTCGACTGCTGGGAGCGAGGAACATGCACATGGTGAGGTGGACGATTCGGTTATGTCAAATGACGAAGATATGGAATTTGGAGAAAAGGATGAGTCACCTGCCGGATTTCTTTCTCCGGCTGGAGGTGCAAAAGTGAGCAGATCACCATCTCCGGAGCTGGGGAACCATCGTTCTGGAAGGGCATTCAACAGAACCTCAGCCCGTCTGGTCGTCATCAAGTCTGTTGTTTCCGAAGAGGAAAGGAGCCCAGTTTCCAAAAAAGGGGCTTGCTCGAAATCGTCTTCTTGGGAAAATAATAGCGTTGCGAGTATGGATTCCAAGGATGGCGATTACACTGAAGATGATGAAGCCTATGTGAAACCCAAACATCTTGCACGAGTATCTCTTCCAACACACCCACCGCCTTCAAGCAAATTGACGAATAATGAAGCCTTCTCTGTGCAACAGGATGATGATTTTTCTTGTTCCAACTCCTCTACCGGAAAGTCCAAGAAAACATCTGACCAACACATTCGTGAGTTAGCTGACATCTCGCGTCAATTGAATGCGATCTGCCGTGAGTACAATGTGAGAAATTCAACCGTGAAGCCGAAGAACCGCCGAGGACGTCCCACCACCCATCCTTCCGGTGGGTTTGAGACATATGGCTCGTACGCAGGACGTTCCAACCTTGCCTTTGGGTTGGACAAGCCTTATGCTTCCTATTCCTTAACGAAATGTGACCTGTTTACTTACGACGATGAAGACGACTGTGTTCTTGAAAACGGCGATTTCCAACCACACGAGTTGGAGCAATCTCCCCCTCGCATCTTAAAGGAAGTATTTGTAGATACGACTCCAGCATCTCAAGACCACGCCATTATCGAGTCCCTCATCCGTGCGTGCCAACTGTCTGTCTCCCTCGGCGGAAATGCACAATCTGTTGCGGCAGCTACTTTTTCGTTCTGCCTTTCGACTCATCCTCAAGATCCCAACATCGCCATCAAGATTATTTCACACATAAAGTTGTGCCCATTGTTGGCTGATGAGTTCGAATCTTATTGCTCTGCGCTATCACGTGGGAAAGTATCAGCTCCATCTCATTCGATGATGACCATGTGGAGCAACATGGCGGATAGGTGTCGCTATGTATCTCATCATGAAGCTTCTACTTCATCCGAGCTTAAGAAGCCTCCGTTCAGCGATGGTACTGATAGTGGTAGTATCAGTGCATTGGAAGACCTGAAAAGGGATTGGAAGACATTCTCACGCAACTACATGAATATTGTTCTGTCTTCATTCAAATCTCGTGGAATCAAATTGAATGTTGCTCAGACTGCAGCGATTGATCGATGTACCTCTATTTGGTTCCACTAAATGTATTCACTCGTTCAAGACAATTTTTACGTGAATCGAATGTGTTGTAAGACGAAGTTGATGATTTCGCAGTCAACACTTGACTGTGTGGTAAACATTTTCACTTCATACTATTGTTTTCATCTATCTGTTTGTGACGGTTTTGGCGCACTTTAAGCCATCAAAAGCAACCATCATAAAAAGATTTCATGCTAAAATAAACCCTCGCCAAAACGGTGTGATCTCATCGTACTTAGCTAGATGAATGATTTGAGCCGTGTCGTGGGTCAATTCACGAAGAAATATAATAATATATCCCTTCTCTAATGCGTTTTCATCTCTGTGAACATTTCTATTTGATGACGAGGTGCCCCATTAGAGTAGACTCCGCACATCTGGCAGATTCTAGTTCTCACGGTATTAAAGGCTTCTAGAATAATGCATACGATCAAGCTCAAAAACGCCTAATCAACATGCTCCAAATTAGACCTATTTAAGAATGAAATCAATATTAAGAATGAAATCAATATTAATAGGACATTCCAATTTTGCTAACATTTGTCATTACCCCCCTCCCCCCCCTCCGCTACCGCTTCCTATTCTTAGATTCAGATTTCATAGTTCGTATTTGATTGAACAACACTACAACACTCCAAAATCCTGCTGTTCAATGGCACGAAAATCCTACACCCCAAATGATCATTCAAAATATTCCCCTCCCACCATACATTATCACGCTCAATCTCAGCGTATTGTTGAATAATCATCCCTCCAAAATTATTCAAGATAAATCAACGAGTGACAAAGAATCCGTTTACGCAAGATGATCACGACCAAGCCGAACGGGATCCCCTCCAACACGATTCATTTCACGTTTCACCGCTGGGTTTTTCGATGCCGGATCCGTTGACTTCACCACCTGATACAGAGTAGCGAAGAATCCCAACCCTCCGAGCCACCAAGCCAAACCTTCTCCCGAAGAGATGTGTTGACAGTCATAGTCCAAGGTCACCTCTGGCGCGACGCCATCATCCCAAATTGCGTCGTAATGTTCGACGAGTTTCTCCGACTCCGCCGGGATACGCGCAAAGGGAGCAAGAGGCGGAGTTCCTCCGCGGACGACTGCGGTGGTTGAGTAGGATTGTTTGGTGAGTGCACCGGTGGAGCGGCGGACTGATGGGGTAAGGGAGCGGATGGCCACGCGGGTGGCTACGGAAGTTGTCATCGTGATTGCTTGTGATATATACTAAAAAGAGTTAGAGTATTAATCGCCTTCGCGAATCAAGTGTGATATTAGCGATAAACTCGTACTCGAAAACCTCATTCTCTCTAGAGGACGAGTTTTTAAATAATATATCAAAACATGTCATTTCTTAAATCCACGAATTACCAAAAATTCAATAAATGAGCCGTGACATATCATGTCAATGGAAAATAACATCCATCAATCTTGAATATCATCAAATATATCATACCACATGCAATAAATTAATTACAAACTTGATCACCAGAAACAATTTTAGTTTGGATAATATCACAATCAGAGAACCACAGCAGTTATGGAGCCTTGTACAAAACCAACATGCTCCAGCACAGACAATCTTATAGAACCACCTACCTTGTCTTGATTATCAGGTAGTATTTCAGATTCCCATCAAGGCCAAATGAATGTTTCTATCTGTGAAACGAATACAAATTGCCCTGAATCAGAACCAACAGAGAAATGGGAAAAGGATCGAAAGCCAGATGATGATTGGACCAATGACGCAGTATCTTCAACAACAAAGAAGATGAAGATTGATCACATTAAAATGTCATGTCATAAAATAATTGCATCAAGTGATCTTTTCCTATTGGACTCATACCAAGATTGCCCAGATCTAGAGTCAAATCTCACTATGACCAGGGCAATTATTGGTATCCCTAGAAAAAATGCAAGTTGGTGGATTATCTCATGAGAGAACAACTTCATTATGACAAAAATTCAAAACAAAAGTTTCTGCACAGAGGTGTTGGGGGGCAATAAAAATGGCAGACTGTTTATTTGACACCCATAGGAAGTTTGATGAAGTGTATCCTGAGCTAAACAAAGGCAAAGATTGAAAAGGCACGTGATAGAATTATCTTGTCACAATAAAAATGCTACTGGTGGAAAACTCATGTCAGCTTTAAAAAGAGAGAATACAAAACACATTAAAAAAACCTTTACAGACAGCAATATTTCCCTTGCTTAGTGCTGAATGTGCCTTGTTATATCTCATGATGTCTCCAGTAACTACACCTGACAACCAGAGTCCTGTTTAGCCAGCTCCATCTGTTGATATCAATCTTGGAGACAAAGAATCAGACAGCAACATTGATGAATTCAAAGGTAACAAAAGTGATGATTTAACCATGTTCCGAGATATGAATGAAGATAAAAGCCTTGATGTGTCTTACAATCTGGACTTCATGGAAATGGATGGAACATTTAAGAACAATATTGAAATTCCATTGACTTTCACTTATGGAGCTGAGCCAGAAAGTATAAGCAATGTTAACGAATATAAAGGTGATGGTCCTGCAATTCAACCCAGTGCATTGAATCAATTTTAGGATCTACTTGAGGCATGTGAAGTTGTAAGTGATCTTAACAGAGAATTGATATCTCATTTGATGTTTCATTCAAATCAATATGCATATGGAAAACTTATTCATGTCAACAGAACATTTTTTTGGATACAAGTGGACAAATATTTCCATGTCTGAGATGTATTGGTGCCTTGGTATTCTATTGAAAATGTTATTGATATGTACAGACATAGATTGTTTCAAATTATTTTTGGTACCCACCAACTCATGTCACAATATCTCATTTGAAATCAAAGACTATCCTTCTTGGACATTGGAAACAATGATATGATTCTTATTCTAGATTTATCCACATACATACCACATTTTATCCAGTAAGTGGAGTTAGTAAAGAAGGGGATAAATGTCATCAGTTGTGAAATGCAATTAAACATCTTATCAAAGCGGCATTGCATACATTTGTTTCAGGAAAAGATATGTTGTTCAAAAAGGGTGGTATTCCAAGCAAATCAAATTACAATCCAGTCAGACAATACAATAATTTGAACCCAATACGTATAGAATTGACTTTTTCATACTTAAGACTGGGCGATTCAAAACAGGGGACACATGTGTTTTTGTTTTGTCCATCTTCAGCTGGACAGACTGCATTCCTGGATTGGTTGCTTCCAAGAAAACACGAACAACATTTTTTCCACAACAACAATAACAGCCAAAATCAATGATCAAAACAGTAAATACAAAAGCTTGGAGAGTACAAACAAATTGATACATACTGACTAGTGATTTTTCAATTTCTCTGTTCCCATCCATTACCACAAAGACAACCAAGAATGATATGAATAAATGAAAATTGATGATATTGGACCCCAGCCCCAATTTTTGTTGTCAAGGACTGGATAGATGAAGCAGTGACCCCTGTTTTGTATTACCCAGTCTTACTTGCTAATGCATCTGGTGGACACAATTTCATCTATCATATTGATTTTTATCAGGAAAAAATGAGAACAACATTTCAATACCTCAAGATCTTTGGCATCTCCAAACAATGCAAAATGCAGTTGTGAATGCAATTGTTTTGACCAGACTGTATATACACCACCAATGGTCAAAGGATGGGGTGAAATACAAATCACAAGAGCTTGAATGACATACAAAGACACAAATCATTCCACAGAAATAGATCTGCATGATTCCACAACTACAACTTGAAGTACCCTAAAACAAATCATTACTTGTAATTAAAACATCAACATCATTTATTGTGAAATGCAACAAGGAAGACAAGGCAAGAAAGAAATAGTACAAGGACACAGCAAAAAAGACAGATAAATGGAAACAGAAGGGTTTAGTACCAATATGTAGAAATGCAAGATGAACTGCATATCTTGTGAACACAATCTTATGGAAGAGTAATTGAAAGGGCCATGCACTTTCAATGACCCATATGGATTACAAAAGATTGTGTGATGGAATGAAGAAATAGTTGGAGTTGAAAAGTACAATATAGTACATGTGAAATAAGATATAGGATACAGATTGCATAAGAGATGATATTCCATTGGTAACAATGACAAAATCTAATTGTGACAAACATATCACATGAACATGGAGAATGTGTATTGGCAATTAGAATGGGGACTAAATACATAAAAAATCCTTAGAAATTATTTTGTATCAACAATGTGTATATAAATTGACTTTCAAGTCACAAGGCACAAGGCAACTTCAACATACCCTGTACTCAGTTCAACTTTATTTTGGCTAGTGAAAATTACTAGGAAAAATATATTTACTAATTCTCAGAATGAATTCCATCAGATGAACAATTTTGGGTCATTTTTTCATAGCGAAACAAAAATATCACTTATTAAATATGTATCTATAACTCTGACCATTCAGACTATTACAAAACTCTTGGAAATTTGATCTTCACTGGTACCCCCTGATATGTGGCTATTTTTTTCAGTTTTGATCACCAGTAACATTTCTGAGTAAAGAATAACTGTTTGAAACAGTACAAAACTTTGGGATGTGAGCAATCTTCAATGAGGAATGTCAGGTTTTTACATTATTGGGTTTCATGTTTTTTGCCCAATGCTTTGAGGGTCTCTCAGACAGAAGAGATTGGTGATACTCCTCTCTAATTGGTTGCTTACAAGGAACTCCATTCATACTAACTGAATTAATTTCCAGCCATTGATTTGAAGACATAATGCAGATTCTTGTTTCACCTATCATCCACCACCACAATAAAATTATTGGTTTCACAATGTCTGTTGAAAGATTGAAGCATTTAATGATCACTACATGCCAATAATGCTCTGGGTTAGATGCCATACATCACCAAATGAATGATTGGTTGGTGAAAGAAATATTGTTTGGAATTCAAAGAAGCCTCATTCCTTTGGAAATGAAATACCTCACAATATTGACTGGAAACCTGTCAAATTTGTCATTGAAGACAACATTCAGTTCTTCCAAGTTCACTGTACTGTATTGTGAACCAAAGTTACCACAATACAAATAAGCAACAGTTTATTGCTAGGTGCAATTCTGTGGTTGGCAACTGAGGAACAGTTTCATTGCTCCCTACAGTGATACTGTTGCTTGGTATTACTAGCAATAATTTTATTGCAAAGGTTTTGTGATTTGATACAGCAGTAGCTAGTAGCTAGTGGCTGATGAGGTGGTTATATTTCATTTGATCCTATAACCTACAGCAGATTTTACTACAGCATGCATCATACTGACACACATGTATGGCAACATGATCTTAATTTTAGCTTTTTTCATAACCAAGTAGATTGGCCTATTTAGGCCGATTGCTCCAATAGATCATCTATTATTGCTAAAACTTGCTACCAGTGTAATGCTATTTTGAACTACATACATGATGACTATCTTAGGCACCATGTAATCAATTGTTTCTGGTTTGACCATGAATAATATTAATTGAGCACAAAAGAAAGTAAAAAAGATTGATTCTGGTTCTGTTGAAACCATTTAGAATTTTGAATGGTTTCTACAGTTGAAAAATCAATCCGATGTTGTTGACAATAATTTCTACCTCATGTCTTAGGCTTCTTGCACATCTTGACAATAAAAATAGTTTTACAATTTGGCACAATTTTAGCTTACACATTACGTTGTATGTGTACAGCTGCATTGAAAAATCACTTGACAATCAAATGTTGATCTCAATTATAGTCATTGATATGTTGTGAACCATTGCACTCTTGGCACCTTACCTCTTCCACCAGCCACAGGGCCATCAATTTCCAATGAGAGCAATTCACCCTTTGCACCATATAAGTTCAGACTGTCAGATACAACTTTGACATAGCAAATTTGGTCTCATAAATTAGGGGAAGAGTTATTGATGTTCCACCAAAAGCATCAGCTAACTGGTTCCGTCGAAACTACTTTGTTAAGACTATTTTTCCACTGGTATCTATAATTTCATGCATCTTCGGTAACAAAATGCAACTGTCGATAGACTTCATCAACTTAAAAATAATTACGTACACAAAAATTTAATCATTTTCTTTCATTTTCTCAATGACATTCGAAAATTCCTGCCAACCAAGAAGGTAGTGAGCGTCATCAATTAGTACATTTGCCTCCCCCACCGTCAATTCAAATCGACATCGACAAGTAGTAATATTCCCACTATTTGATTCATCACTGCAGCTATTCACTCGGTTTAATACCCGAATGCCAGTGTTTGTTTCCACCTTATCTATCGCTTCCATACATTGTTCAAGTGAAACCTGCAGATATCCATGGACCATGTTTGTTTGTGGAGTCACAGGGTCGAACGAAACAATAGACTCAATGTTCCCATTCCCTTTCAGCATTTCCATGATATTAGACAGTTTTTGCCGCCTCCGTTCAAAAATTTGCCTGTCGTATCTCCATTTTCTGTCATCTGCAATAATCCCATCACCGCCGCCACCATCACCATCACCATCGTTTACAGAAGAAAGACAATTCTTCCTGAAACCATCCCAAGAGGAAACCGCGTAAGGCAGAAGAGTGTATAAATTCCCACCCATTCGTCTCAACCACACCCTTGCTTTTGCGCAGAATTCAGTATCACCAAGCAACATCGCTCCAGAGAGTGCGCCAAGTCCCTTATAGAATGAAACATATATAGTGTTAAATGGTCTTGCGGTTTCCTGCAATGTGTCATGTCTATCAAAAAGCCAATCAATCGACAATCTCTTAGTAGAGATACAATGCAGTCTTCTTAAAATAACTAATTGAATCAATCACAACATTAAATCTCTCACCCATAACCCACAGAGGCTTCAAAAATTCTTGCCCCATCACAATGAAACCTAACACCTCTATCTCGACAAAGACTTGAAATTGCCTCGACTTCTTCCCAGGGTGTCAGCTTTCCTCCGATTTCCCTGTGCGGAAGTTCCAACATGATGGTAGACAAATGAGTTTTACCAAGAGGTATTTTGTTTGGATAGGAGAACATGAGGTTTCCCGATGATGCATCCATGTTTTCATTTTCGTCGTAAGCACGAAACAATTTTTGGACCTGTGACAACCGTACAGGTTCCATTCCAAAACAGCCTTTTAGCTTCAAACTTTCAGGGTCGTAATTTTCGCTCTCCCCCTCCGAACCTAAAATCAATGCCTCCATCTTGAGAAGTTCGGAATATGCATCATTTTCATGCAACGTTACATGACTGGTTGGATGACATGCAAATGTCGGGTACTTGTTACCGAGTTTCTCATCACTCATTTTGGTTGTCTTTGCATGAATCATCAATGCTATGGATTGTGCCATCCCCCCACTGATGCAAAAAACGGCATCTTCTTTGCCAAAATGATTTGCCACTTCGGCTTCAAACTTGCGCAGGTAGGACGAGGCGCTATCTGATTGGAAGTCGCCATAGCAATCGTAGGATTCTATGCCGAGCTCATGGCACGCTTTCGACAGATGGGAAAGGACGTCTGAGGGTGACGTACGTTGGGTGTGAGTCTGCAGATCGATTTTTTCCTCAATTGGTTTCATTATATTATATTTGGAGGCACTGGAATAGCTGCTGTTAGTGGCAGGCTTGGGACCTGTTTCGTTTGCCGAGGATTTGGATTTCATTTTTGAGTTTTGGTATCTGACGTTACTTTGGGAGCTATGGGAGACGGAAGATGACATCACGAAGTGAGCAGCACGAAATGGGGGAGTTGAAGACGGACAAAGGGCCCGAGCTCTTGACGGTGAAAGAGTGAGCCACCCTTGCACTGGCGCGGCGATGATGAGGTGGATAGAGAGGAGGATTTGTAGGGCAAAAAATCTTTGGCCTCCTTGATGAGACTTGCCGGAATACATCGAGGACGGCTCCATTAACTCTTATCTTGACAGCCCGTCCCCAAACGGACGAGCTCCGCTTGCTCGTCCAGGGGGTGGACGAGCTGAGTACCGTAAACCCCTTAACCGACCCCTAGCTCGTCCAAGTGGACGAGCTCCTGCTCGTTTAA
>JACCDI010552564.1_pt1 | contig 10975 bp, 20 predicted proteins | sample 7442791 | NCBI WGS metagenome assembly JACCDI01 (sample SAMN15323434, study PRJNA562643) | freshwater metagenome | isolation source: river surface water | place: USA:Blue River Watershed | collected 2017-08-15
CATATCCACCATTGGCACACTACCAACAACTGAACCTTTTCCAATACCTATAACCACCTCAATTGAAAGAAAATATCAACACATTTGAGTATGATCCCTACCACCCAATCTTTTGTTCTTGGATGGGTCAGAAAATTTATGCAGCCCAAAATTTATACACTTTCTGCACCCAGCCTATGGCAAGACCCACAAAACCCAGGGGCACTACCCCCTGATATTTGAAACAAACATCATTGTCACCTATAGAAGAGCCTCAAAAATCAACATTATTCATTTATTAACATTAGGCATACTCTATTTACAGCACTCAAATAAACCATTCCAGATCAATTCAAAATAGCACAATCAAATGAAATTGTGGCTTTGGAAACAGCACTGCACTTGAAATTATTGATGCATTATTTCAGACATATGGCTGTACAACTGCAATTGATATTGCCAAGATTGATGACAGTATCAAAACTTCCTGGGCCTTAAACAAACTAATCAAAATGCTTTTCAAGCAAATTGACAATGCTCAAATACTTGCCTTTTGCATTGAACAACATCACTAATACAGGTGTCTTTCAAGATGAACAACATGACTTCTGCCATCATCATAACACCAATTAAACCAAATGCCAACATTAAAAAATTCTGGGACCTTGCTTGGAGAGAATGAGAACTTTATTGATGCTCATGAAAACGTGCAACATTTGTCAGCATCCCAAAGGTGATGACTCCATCTCTACACTCAACACAGCTGTTTCCAATCTTCAGCTTAACATGCACAAGACAATGCAGCAATGACAAGCCAACTCTCCAAAACTAACCAAATGTTGCAATCAAATCTAAACACTGTCATACAGGACCTTCATACAATCAAGAACCAATTGAACTAAAAAGCAGCACACTCACCACAGAGGCATGATAATGGTGAGCCACCATCCTCAATGTATGCAGCACAATGCATACAACCAAACCTGCCACCATCTCCACTGGCGCAACCCCCATTTGTCCCACCCTCTCCACAAATATACATGCCATCAAGAGCAGGCACCAATATGCCAGCCAACATCAACCAATTGACACCTCCACCCCCTGGCTTTGTTAGTCACAACATCACAAAAGGAGGTTTTGGGTTTCTTGTTGCACAAGGTAGACACAGATTTAAATAAAGTAACAGAGCACAACTCAACACCTTGTAACAATTTGATACACCGCCAGGATTTGGAATGCCACAATGTCATGCTACTAACTGATTCAAATATTCAACAAACGGTACTATTGCTTCAGTTGTGGGTGCAATATTGATGATGAAGACCACAACTTTCTCTGGGATTTGTCCTGACCAAATATGTACACCACTTCCTTGGTGGAAATACTCATGCAGCACACAAAATGATCAAGACTGGTAAGCATGGACATCCTATCCAGCACACTTGACTCCTTGGGGCAATAGGGCAAAAACATGTAGAAGCTAACAACAATGTGAACAATTCCATCTATGCTGACCCCCACTCAAAAATAGTAACTGTGCTCAAACCAGCAACCATATCCTTACCAATGATAATTATCTTGATGATGATGATGACAAAGCAGATGTGAATCCTTTTGCACATGAGGTGTTTGTAATAGAATAATGAATAGGGCAATTTGGACCTCAACAGACCGTGATATATTTGACTTAGTTTGAAATGTTGATGACATGTTGGAAAAATTGTGGAAATGTCAGTACATTTCTCCTACAACCCCAAATGTTGGATAGATTTGATGGGAATGGAACTGAATTGCATGTCAATTTTTTGCATCTAGAATGTACGCCCCCAAAAATACAGCAATTTATATTTTTAAGAATTCATTTTCAAGCGCCCCACCACAAGAGGAGCTCAAAAGACACATGGAAAATAGAATGGCATGCTTGGAAGTATGTTTTTGCCCTATATTTTTTTTAGAATTTGGCAACATGTCATTGACATGTCAGAAATATGGTGGTCTGTGTTGGTCCTTCAATCAGCACACCCACAACTTTCATTTCCAACTAAGATATTTGATGCCAGAATGACTGTGCACTTTGTTCTTCCAAATGCACAAATGATTAAAAAACAAGAAGCACACATTTTCTTCCCTGACATACCACAACTCTCTGTAATTGCACAAATTGCCCACATTGTGCCTGATCTTGCACATTCATCTCTTATATCTGTCAATTAGAGTGGAATATGATGTCACCAATTTTATGTTTACTTCAAAAACAAAATCCCACTATAAAGACAAAGAGATGAAAAATAAAAATGGTCATTACCTCTTTGAACTAATCAAATGCCCACTCCATCAATTGAAAAAAATTAAAATTTACAACAAACAGAATTGCAAAAAGTGAAAAACTTGTTTTGAGTACACAAACATGATGAGAAGCAAATATTGTTAATATGTCTCCAACATGTCTCACATGTCAACACAACAAAAATCAATAAAATTCTTCCACCAATGTCTCTTTTCCCAACCTGCATCACAAGTATTACAGCCATCAACAATCACCACTTCTCTGGATGACTAGGACTAACTGTTGCTGCTGACAACAATCAGAGGACACACTAAGCAACCACCAGAAATATTTTGTCCACAACAAGACTAACTGCATGAGGAATCATTACAAGTAAACACTCCTTACAAGAGTGACAAGCCAGATATAACCAACACCATATTTTCCTGGTCAGCCATTGCAATAATATTAAGAAAAAGAAATCTACATTAATTTGGCTGGAAGATTTTCATACTTCACCTATGGAGGCAACAAATATATATTTGCTGCATATGACTACAACTCTAATGCAGTCATTGTTTGCCCAATTCCAAACAGAGTGGCATTGACCATTGTTAACACCTTCCAATCCATCTGCAACATGCTGTACAAAACACCAAAAGCCACAATTTTGTGTATTGTACAATGAAACATCAAACGCCATCAAGAATTTCTTCCAACAAATGGATCAATAATCCTTTTTTCCACCAAAAATAACATAAAGTCAATGCTGCAAAAAGAGAAATTCAGATCTTCAAAAATCAATTCATCAGTGGTTTATGCTCAACAGACCAAAATTTCACTATGTCACTATGGGACCAAGTCCTTCTTCAAGCTGAGGACACCCTCAATATGCTCCATATTGCACAAGATGACCCATCCAAATCAGCACATGAAACCCTACATGGAAAGCATAACTTCAATGCCAAACTATGTTACCACCTCAATGCAACTAATTGTACATCAACAACTGCAATCATGCACATCATGGGACCCAAGAGGAACTGATTCACGGTACATTTGAGCAGCAAAAGATCAATAATGTTGTACTGTATGTTCTTTATGGACACTAAGAAGTATAATATCTGCAAATGTGTCACATTTCCACCAAAATTTTGTGTATCCCAAAGATCAAGCCATGGGATCATACTACACAAATAGCTGAAGAAATTCTTATGAGAATTACCAAAATGAACAAAGGAAAGACAAGACAATACCATTCAAACATCCCCAAGTAATGGAGCAACCAAGCAGCATCTTCAAAGATAAAACCAATGCAGCAATACAACTGTGAACACAATTACAACACTCATCCACACAAAAAACATTGTGAAAAGATACCACAAACACATCAACAACAAACTTGCAGCAACACACCAATTATAACCACAACACAATCAAACATTCCAATTCATCTGCCTCACAAACCCCATAGTCACCATGTCTGCAACACAATATCATCATCCATGACAATTAGGACAATTCCACAGCTATCAAGTCTGGCATTATCTTCAACAACATCAGAACTTGATATTACCACCTTGGCAAACTGAAGAAACACCATCAGTACTAATTTTTGTAAAACCCAACAACCATCCTGAAATAGGCAACACAATTATCAACTATGACAAATTACAGACCCATTAACAAAAGAAACATGGATAAAAGCATTGGCCATGGAATTAGGCAACATTGCATAAGGCCACAAAGCAACCAACACACAAGGCACAAGCACTGTCTTCTTCCTTGACCATGATATAATCAAAAACATACCTGCAGATAGAAGTAGTTTTATACTGACAATAATGAAATCAAGACATGACACAATTCTGCCTATTTTTTTCAATATTATTTAGAATAAATAAATTTAGATTTACAACTGATCTTAGTTGGAAGTGCAGTTTGTTGTGACAATTTTAAAAAGTGTATCATGTCATAGTCATCAAGTCATTACAAATCATTACACATCACAGGCTTCCATCATAGGCTACGTCACAGGGGTTTTACTTAAGCCCGTTTCAACAACAATGTTGTTGTGATGCCTCATGAACACATCATTTTTTAACACACTCAAAAACCAAAAAGTACTTAATTGAATAAAATTACCATACCTACTCAAAATTATCCTCTTTTTTTGTTTTATGCAATAAAAATTTCCATCTCATATTTTTTCATGAAGGATGAAATCATTGTTGACCATGGTATCCACTATTTTGGATGACTATGTCACATGGTGGTTAATTTTTTCAGCACATTACAACAATGAAAAGAATTCAATATTAATAATCTAAACAAGAGTAAAAAATAATTCTTATGCTAAAATATTTAATTATATATTGATTGTTTAATTTTTGCAGGGTCTGCTCTGTGCCATGGCTAGTGCAAATGGCTAAATAACTGCCTCCCTACCCCTGACAACAATCAAACAAGTCGGCATTGTTGATTGTGGGGAGCACCAATTGGTGCTGCATCAGCCCATTGTGGCTGGTGCCAGAGAAATAGCTGCTGTGATGGCCTGCTTTGTCCATTGCTATTGCAGCAGTCGTGGCTGATTTTTTGTGGCTCCACCTTCTCACAAGACTGCAAGAGAAGAGATTCATGCAGATTTTTTTGTTGAAATCAGTAAATTTAAAACTATTGCAAAAATAAAAAATTAGAGAGATTAGCAGTCACATGTCATGGGCGTATAACGCACATACAACAAAATCAAAAATGTTGTCCAATGTCACACTTTTTTGGGAATTTAGTGACAAACTCATTCATTGCATCATGACAAATGACAACATCATCACATTTTCATTTCCACCTAAGGAACCTATTTTTTTAAAAAGCAGAAGGTCCTTGTACCCTCCTTTTTCTTGGTTATTCTTTGGTACTTTTCAATCCAATAAATTCTAATTATCCATTGTCTCCACCTTTAATATTGAAATAAAATTATTTTGAACTATTTCCCATAATTCATCACATATCACAACTACCTTTTCTTGAAGATTTATAACTTATTCATGGCTCTTCCTAGGGTTATCAAAGGCAGATAAAGGTCAGGCTGAATGGACTATCAACAGACAACTAGAATGCACATGAGAACAACACAGCAGCCATCTTAAGCAAGCCAAACCATTCATTGTTCAGATACATAGAGCCTTTTAAGTGAGTGGGATGCTAATTCTCTCCACCAGAACAATCTCAAAATATTTTGAGTGTTGATTCCATTAAACTGATTCATTACCTTATGGCTCTAGCTTCTGTTTTCATCCATCTCATCACATACTTTTGATTGACTCTCTCTGCCATCATGTTTTCTGGTATATCTCAATAAACCCCACAGCTCCAACTGACCCTATTTCCAGGCAAATCCCTATATTTCTTGTCCCTATTGGCATGTGCAATATCTCCCTTGTCCATTGCCCCTGGTAGTTGCTCCCTATTGTTGACCAGATCTTCCACAGCTTTGCCTGCCCAAATTGTACTTGGAAATCTCCACATTCAATTGTTTCTTTTCTGATAATACCTTATCCATTACCCACATCTCACAACATCATTCACAACCTTCCATCTATAGTCTCTTCCACTACTGCCCCTACCCTAGCCAATGACCACTTTGCTCCAAACATGGCTGGCAGCTGCATCATCTCATTTCCAGGCGCCCACAAGCTGAATGACAAAAAACTCATCAAGTTTATCACCCAACCGTCATATCTCAACAACATAAACCTCCTCACTAGCAAGCAGTTTGCTTGTATCCTCTTTGTCACTACATGAATGAGAGTCCAACTGCTCCTTCTCCCCACCATAATATATCAGTCTCATTTGACCCAGACTATTCTGGAAACCGCCTTCAACTTGACCTCAAAACTTGATTTAGGGAGCACTGCACCGTCCATCCTAGGGAACCTCCTCATTGCCATCCCTGACTCTTTGGAATACATTTGCTTCTCAGGGGGAGGTTGATGCAAATGAGATTCCAAAGCATCAAAGCCTCCTACCCCCTATCAACCCAACAGTACCACCTTCCATTTTGAATGGCTTCGTAATCTAGGTTGGCAATTACCCTGGTTAAGTGCAAATTTACCCTGTTTACCTGTAATTTACCCTGAAAAGCAGGGTAATGTATGTTTACCCTGGGGGGTCAGCAATTTTGGATAAAATTTTGGTTTACCATTTTGAGTTTTCATGAAGCCTGGAGTCAAGGATGTTGTGATTGAACATCAAATGTCACCTGGTCCAAGCTCTGCAGAATAACCTCTTATACTCAAGAGCTGATCTTTATTGAGGAATGTTATACAACAAATTGATTCAACGGTGTAATCAATTGATTCTACTCAGCAGTTGTATCCTTTTTGGTATCAAAATACCAAGATGGTTGTTGCTTGCTAGTAACAATTTCACCCAAACTTTACCCTGAATTTTACCCTTTACCATCAGGAATTCTAGGGTAATTTTGGAAATTACCCATAGGTAATGGATAATTAACCTTTAACCTGGGGAAAGGGTATTTTCCCTCATTTTCAGGGTGACAAAAAAGGTAATTGCCAACCTAGATCATAATCAATACTTATGACCCCTTGTCATATACTTACATATAGTTTGTTTCAAAATATTGTGCAATATTTTACCATTTTATCTGTTGTGGCAATGTTGTAGATATGGTATAATAATGACATTGCATGGGTGCACCAGCCTTTGTGTGTTGTCCTGCAAAATCTACATAGACATTCTGTAGTTTTGCAGCTGATATATTATTTTTCATGATGATTCCAATCGAAGATTTTTGTTACAGAAAAAGATTTGATTTGCAATTGTAAAACTGTTGAACATTATATTCTAAATTCTAATTAACTAGTTCAATGATTTAGTTTGAAATGATATCATTTCTTATGTTGGAAAAAGAAAGATTGTTGTTCAATCTCTCATCCTTACTTTCCCTCAACTCCAACCCCCCAACTACAAAGATCCCCATCCACAGTAACGGGGATATGCCTACTCACCCTCCTGGCAATGGAGGACCCATCAAAATCAGCAAAGAGCAGGAAAAACCCAATTGTCATATCATCTTCTCCAGCTTGAGCTGCATGCGCATGCTACCTGGACAGCAACAACAATTTGTAGGACCTTCCTCTGAAAAATTATCCCCTTCTGCCTTGACCCATGCCCAAACAAACATGTTCCAATCAATGACATGAAAACATGCACTGCAATTTTTGGATCAACCATGATTGCTCCCTCCCTGACCTTGCATTCAATCTCATTACACTCATCCCAAACATAGTGACAGTGGCCATTGTCAAGACTAAACCTGGTGAGAAGCCAACAACCATTATCTACCCTCCTAGTGTCTTTTGTTCTTTTCACCAATCACTCCCTCTTACGTGCTCCAACAGCCCTCCTTGGTTTCACGCACTTGAGAATGCCCACCATCAGCCCATCTATCCCCTCCCAACCAAAACGCCATCATGGACCTCCCACCCTCCTCTCTGAACCTTTGCTAGTTCTCTCCATACCAATTCTCACATCATTGTCATTGCCCAATGTCTTGCAACCATCTAAGTCCACACATACCACCTCTGACTCCTTCCTTCAGTCCCATCTTGCCAAACTTAGCCTTGCTTTCATTGACCAACTCAATTCCATTGAAGGTGGATATCTCTCTCATGACTTGGTTGGCAATATTTTGCATTAACAGGATTCTATACCCTCTGCAGCAGATCTATACCAAACAACATTTGGACCAACCAACATAAATCACTCTTTCATCATTAGTCTGCTATTCATATGATCTCATTCCACCTTCGGACTCTGGATTCCTTTCATGTGATGACACACCCAGTCTCCTCCTGCCCACCCCTTATTTGGCCAGTTCCCGTTGGGTATGCTCAATCTTACCTCATATGACTTCCAATGGATCACAGATACCAACACAGATTGGGTCACTCAAGCCAAGATTGTTCATGGCAAACCCATGTTCCTTGCTTGCCTCTTACACTTCCACATGGATGTCAGTCTTGTAATGCAATAACTTGGAAGAAATTACACTACAGCTCATAGCATCATGGAGGACATCATATCACAAATATCACATTATGTAGAGAGCAACCCAATCCCACACTTTCAATGCATCATGTCCACAGATTGCCCCAAAATTTTAACACAAATTTCTTGTGGAACTCTATCTCCAATACTGGATGACATGCAACAACCCATTGATCAATAAAAACCTAGACAACATCATGAAGACATAAACAAAGAAGATGACAACAATTTTTCCTACCTCTACCATCCTGCCTTTTGCAATTTGTACCACAAATATTTCTCACAATACAGTGCAACCTTGTCAAGGGATGAAAAAGGACAGACTCATTTTGAATGCAGTCAAGCAACCCACTATGGACTCCATCTCTGTCAACCTCACAACCCCTACAAAGGATAGAATGCATTTTTAGCATGGTCATGATCAACCTTGTTCTCCACATGAGGAACCTACAAATCTCCTTCCCCAATCAGGACATTACCATGTATACTAATGATGTCAAATCATGTTTCCAATAACTCAAACACTGCCCAGATGCCATGTGCATTCTCATTTGCCATCAACATTGTTCTATTCCTACAATGCAGAGTCACATCTGGGTTATCTTCAGCCTTGTCAATTGGGAAGCAATGTGCCACATTGCAGAACATTTCACTACAGCACTCATTGATAACAACTCCCTCCAAAAAAGCAAAAACACTACCTGGAAAATCTCAAGTGAGATGATAGCATGCAAAACAATAAACAACAGAAATTCACACCCATTACCAGTGACTTGTGTCACTCCAGAGTTCCTCAGCCAAATGGCTCCTTGGGACCAACCCCATTTGACCTTTTTGTGGATGACAATCTCTAGGACAACATCAAAAATACTTACTGCAAGCAACAAACCATTGTGCAAGCATAGAGGCCCTATACATACTCGTGGGCTAATTCAACCTGACTAAGAAACAGGACCCAGTCTTGTTCATCAAACGTGAGGACATGGTCATCTGCTACTACTTGTGTATCCTTGGGAAAATCACTTGTTGTATGGACATCAAGACCCCACCCAAACTCATTGCTGAGGTCCTGCAGACCCTCCAATTCTGGTGGGGCCCACACTGTAGAACTTTCTTCCTCTAGAATATTGAGTTTATCACTCAAACACTGGGAAACATCATGGCAGCATGGCTTTAATTCCTCCTGTCATCAGACCTCTTTGCATTGATTTTACACTGTCTATGCCTCCATTGCAACTGCCTCTCCATCACCATCAAACAATTCTACACCCTACTCAAGATTCAGAAAACCAAAGAGGTACTCCACAACCACTGCACCTATATCATGGCCTGCACAGCCAAGACCGCCCACCTCCTATGCCATTAACACTTCATCACAGCAGCCCTAAAATTTGGCCTTGTCCTCATCAGTAATATTCTTCAGGGTTGCACAATGTTGAGATACTTCCCAATCATCCACCTCATCTCAGGTGACCCAATTACCATGGTCTACTTTGACTCCTCCTCCCATGCAGATAGTGGTTATTCAGATTCTTTTTGCTTTTGGTGGCACCTCCATTGGCCCCCTAATTTTCAGGCCTTTGCTGCAAAAGCGCCATGTCCAAAATTGCCATTGGTATCAATGCCTGTGAATGTGTATTTTCCTCCTCAGCTGGAAAACCTGTGTTATACCTTGATCCAATCTCATGGTTTGTGCTCTGTCAGGATTTCCACGTGTGAGGTTGGCATTTAGTGTAAGGCTAGTGTTTGAGTATGCCAACTACATCCTTAAGTAAGGGGTTACTGGATCTCTGTTAGGAGAATAGGAACAGCCTGAAGAAGCTCAGTGCTCTTAGGGAGGTGTGGTGGGTAAAACAAATCAAAAATAGAACCCTTAGGCAAAAACACTGAATGCAATTGGGGATCAGAATTTTATGACCGCAGTTGATGATGTGAATCCAGTGTCCCACTGAACTTAAGTTGCTAGGTGACCCATTAGACAGGTGGGCTTGTGTGTTTTGTGATGCAAACATGGTCTGACTTTGTGTATGCCATACGTACTTGATGCCCATTTGTCTGTCTTTTGTCTGCCTATGATTTTCCTCCTCAGTTGGAAAACCTGTGTCATGACTTGATCCAACCTCATGGTTCATGCTCTGTTGGGATGTCCATGTGTGAGATTGACATTTAGTGTAAGGCTAGTGTTTGAGTATGCCAACTACATCCTTAAGTAAGCAGTTACTGGATCCCTGTTAGGAGAATAGGAACTGCCCCAAGAAGCTCAGTGCTCCCACCATTGGTGAGAGAAAGATGTGTGTCATAGGCGCACTTTGTAATGAGTTTTTGGGAACTTAAGTGATGGAGATCACGATAGAGCATGGCCATGAGGAGGAACAAATTAAAAAAGGGGGAACTGCACAAGACAGCAAGGAGAACGATTTGTTACAATTTGATGGGAGTCATGTTTTCACAGGCTTGTGGGGGCAAGATGAATCTTTGGTTGGTGGCTGGAGGCCGTGGAGATTGAGACAAGAGCTGTCATGTGAGAACGGGCCAAGTAGAATGTGTTGCATAGGTACATATTGAAGGTATTGCTCCTCCAGCAAAGTCTGTATTATGGATACAGAAGTTGGAGAATTTCGCGCAGTAGAGTAAATTGGCCGCTGTCACCCAAATGGAGAC
>JACCDI010618313.1_pt1 | contig 10974 bp, 12 predicted proteins | sample 7442791 | NCBI WGS metagenome assembly JACCDI01 (sample SAMN15323434, study PRJNA562643) | freshwater metagenome | isolation source: river surface water | place: USA:Blue River Watershed | collected 2017-08-15
CAAGTGACTTGCCAAGCTCTACGAACAATACGTAGAGGATGTAGAGGAATGGAAGTGTTGAAAGAACACCGTAAAGAATTTGTGTGTTCTGGTCGTTTGAGATTTCACCTGGGTAACCAAGTGCGATCATCGCAGCTGATGCTGGAACCAAACGCATGATGAGTGACTTTGAAACTTCCTTTGCAAGTGCAAGCACTGCAATAACTTCAACAAGAAGTAGTGGAACAGTTAGTAGCCAGTCAACGTAACGGTATGCCTCGTTGAATGCACCCTGGTCTCCAGAAACCTTAACTGCCATTCCTTCAGATGCTTCTGAGAATGAGTTAAAGATTCTCCAGTAGTGGTAGCCGGCAATGAATGTAACCATTGATGACATAACGAGAGCGTTGCGGTACTTAGCAAGTACGCGACCTTGTGAAACGAGGGTGTAGATAGTGCATGCAAGCATTGAAACAAGTCCGAACGAGAATACGTTGTAGACCAGGTTCCACTGATTTGCGGTTAGGGTTAACATGTAAATAAGCCTCCGTGGGGTGCTTAATACTTCGAAGACCATTCGGCCTCCGAAGCCAAGGCCGAGCGATGAAGTCCTCGAGGAACCACATTGATCCGCTTTGGTAAGTAACAGTGTGATCCTGATGCGAGTGATTCGCATCTTTACTCGACAGTAATTTCCAACTTTTTTAATCTTTTTTTCGAAATCACGCTCAATTTCGACCTACCCCTGGGGGAGCCACCGCTCCAACTACCCCTGCTTAGGCCAAGTTAGGCTGACCCCATGCGCCGCGAGCTCCAAGACCTCCACTCTCATCCGGGCTTTACCGCCCTGGCAACCTCGCGCTTTATCTCGAATGTGGGAAATGGCATCTCGCCGGTGGCCCTGGCTTTTGGCGTACTGGCCCTGCCAGGGGCTACTGGAAAAGATTTAAGTATCGTGATGGCAGCGCGCATGTTTCCGATGATTGCCTTGATGCTTTTCGGCGGAGTAATTGGAGACCGCTTTAAAAGAAATCGCATCGTGGGCGGGGCCGACATTATTGGTAGCGGGTTCGCGGCCATCAGTGCGATCTCTTTAATTGTTAACCACTCAAGTGTTTTCTTGCTTGCCTTGATGGGCGCGTTATTCGGAGTTTTAAATGCGCTCTGGTGGCCAGCGATGTCAGGCGTACTTCCAGAAGTTCTACCGAAGGAAAAGCTGCAACATGGAAATGCAGTCATCGCTCTGACCACAAATATCGGTTACGTGGCCGGGGCTCTACTTGGTGGAATTTTGGTTACCGCATTCGGTTCCGGTTGGGCGTTGTTAGTTGATGCAATCTCATTCTTCATTGCCGGAATCATTGTTTGGAATTTGGATCTGCCAACGATCATCCGCGAAAACAAGAACACTATGTTTCACGATTTAAAGTTGGGCTGGCGAGAATTTATCTCAAGATCATGGGTTGTTGCCGTTGTTCTTGCATTTGCTGTTGTAAATCTGGCTTACGGATCAATGCTGCAAATTCTGGGGCCACTTAACTTTTCCAAGTTAGAAAACGGCCCACAGTTCTGGTCATTTAATTTGGCCGCCTTAACAACAGGTATGTTGATTGGAAGCGTTATCTCTCTCAAAGTTCACTTTAGTAGACCTCTACTTTTTGCCATGTTGATCATTTCAGCAACTGCGATTTGGGATTTCTCGCTGGCGCTAGGCACTCCACTTTGGATATCTCTAATCTGTGCGTTTCTTGCTGGTATCGCCGTCGATATCTTTATGGTTGTTTGGAATACGGCGCTCCAATCGCATATTCCAGAAGAGTCCTACTCAAGAGTTGTCGCCTATGACGCTTTTGGTTCTTTCGGGTTATCACCCCTGGGCATTGCTGCTGCAGGTCCGTTGGCGGAGTTATTTGGGGTAAGTACGATGCTCTTCGTTACTGGAGCGCTGACACTATTTGCGGCGCTGGCCACGCTCTCAGTTAAATCCGTTCGAGACTTAAAACCTGTAACAAATGCGTAGAGTTGCGACATGAACAAAGAAGCGAGTGAGCGCGATAAGTTAGCGGCAATAGCTCCACCAAAGTTGCGTGGCTGGTTCCACTTAGCAGCGACCCCTGTAGTAATTATCGCTTCGCTAGTTCTATTTATATTAAGTAAGAACTCACTTAAATTTGCAGTTGCTCTCTATTCCATAACTGCGATCATGCTCTTTAGCGTTTCCGCTATTTATCACCGCGTTCCTTGGTCACCCGCCAAGAAAAAGGTCTGGCGGCGTTGGGATCATGCCAACATTAATTTGCTGATCGCCGGTTCTTACACGCCATTTGCCGTAACGCTCCTGCATGGAAATGATCGAACAATCCTGCTTAGCGTTGTTTGGATTGGTGCGCTCTTGGGCGTTGCCATGCGAATCTTTTGGGTGGGTGCACCTCGTTGGCTCTATGTCGCTAATTATTTACTTCTTGGTTGGGTCGCAATTGTTTATACGCCCCAGTTGTATAAAGAAGGTGGCCTCTGGGTTCTGCTTCCGATAGTTATTGGCGGACTGCTCTACTCAATAGGCGCGATTTTCTACGCACTTAAACTGCCTGGCCGTACCGCCAAATACTTCGGTTTTCACGAGCTCTTCCATATCTTTGTGCTCGCCGCTTGGGTCTCGCAGTACCTTGCGGTCTCATTTGCGATCTACCGCCAGTAATTCACCCCACTTTTAAACTTTCCAGCCTTTGCCCTAATCTAGGCACATGGCTGAGAAGAACTCGTTCCTTAATTGGGTTGGATTTAAAGAGAGCGAAAGCTCTGCTCCTAGTTCGGTAGATCGTATTCGCGAACTCGAATCGCAACTCAACGACCTTCGCTCTCGTCGCGATATCACTTCCTTAAGCAAGGAAGAGTTTGAAATTCTCGCAACTGAAACTGCGATGTCGATGATCAAGTCGGCGCAGGCACGTGAGTCCAAAGCTTTTGCTTCCTCTGAACGCGTTGTTCTTGAAGCTACCCGTCAGGCAAAAGATGCCATTGAAACTGCAGAGACCAAGGCGCGTTCTATTCTTTCGGGCGCAGAAGCACGTGGCCGTAAATACATAACCGCAGCAGAAGCCGAAGCAGCTGAGCGTCTATCAACAGTAGAACGTGAAGCGCAACGTATCTTTGATGAAAAGCGCCGTGAAGCATCAGCACTTGCCCAAGCTGCACGTCGTGAAGGTGAACGAATTATCCTTGCCGCAACGAGTGAAGTCGCTGAGTATCGCCAATGGTTAAGCGGTGTTATTTCTGAGGCAGAACGCCTATACAAGATTCAAACCCAATCTTTGGATGCAGCCGAGCAAGCAATTGCTCAGAGCCGCTCTCGTCTGGATAGCGCTTTTGAACGACTTGCTCAATTGCATAAGAGCGTAAATGAAAATCTAAATGCTGATAACTCGGTGATTGATACTGGTCCAAAGAAAGTAATAAGTCAGCGCACTAAACCAGCGCTCGAAGCGCCAGTTAAAAAAAGTACAGCGAAGAAATCAGTAACCAAGAAAAGCGCTGCTAAGAAAAAGCCTGCCAAGCGTCGGTAATTAAATGGCTACCAAACGCGGTATCCAGTACATCCCTGCAATAGATGGCCTGCGTGCTGTCGCTGTAATTGCGGTAATGCTCTATCACCTAGGGCTGGAATGGATTCCGGGTGGCTTTCTTGGTGTTGATCTCTTCTTTGTAATTTCGGGTTACGTAATTACACGTTTATTACTCGATTCAATTCAAGAACGTGGTGGCCTAGACCTGCGTGCTTTCTACATGGCGCGTATTCGCAGGCTGTTACCACCGCTGCTTTTCATGTTGATTGTTACATCGATTGTTGTTGGACTTTGGGCACCAGATACAACGAAGAAATTTTTAACCGATGCTCCATTTTCGATCTTCGGGGGCATGAACTGGTGGCTAGTTTTTAACCAGCAGGATTACTTTGAAAGCAGTGGCCGCCCGCCTTTACTGCAGCACACTTGGTCTTTAGCGGTCGAGGCTCAGTTCTATCTAATCTGGCCGTTGGTACTGCTCTTGGTGCTTCGCTTCTTCGGAAAGAAATTGATTCCTGCCGCAGCGCTGATAATTGCGGCAACCTCGGGCATTGCGCTGATGTTGGTCTCTTTCCAATTAGATGACGCCAATTCGTCAAAGGTGAGCCACGTTTACTTTGGCACTGATACCCACAGCATCGGGCTATTTTTGGGGGCAGCACTTGCCGTTAGTTGGATCCCCCAAAACTTCCGACCAGAAGTTAGTCGCAGAGCGCAAGATTTTATCGATGGCGTTGGCGTCTTTGGATTCCTCGGAATTCTGGCGACATTCTTACTGATTGATGAATCAGATCCCACACTTTATAAATTAGCTTTTCCACTTGCAGGAATCTTTGGTACCGCGATTTTGATTTCGATTGTTCATCCTGCATCACGCTTTGCCCCGCTTTTACGTAACAAAGTTCTGCTCTGGATTGGTGAGCGTTCTTATGCGATCTACTTGTGGCACTGGGTAATCTTTCAAATTTCACGTCCGCAAGTGGATTTAGATGGTGAAGATTGGGCCTTATTCTCACTTCGTATTTTAGTTGTGCTCGCTTTATCCGATATCTCACTTCGCTTAGTAGAGCTTCCAATTCGTAGTGGCGCTGTTGCATTCTGGTTTAGAGGAATGAAGTACCGCACGCCATCGGTTAGAAGAAAACAAAAGTTCTTGGTCTGGAATCTTTCAGCGCTTATCCTGCTCTCATCGGCGGTAGTTTCACTAAATGCGTTAATCGAAATTGATGATAAAAATAAAGAGTTGGCTCAACAGCTCAAGGATTCGAATAAACCCATCACGGCACCGATTGTTGGAGATGTACCTGGCTTATGGGTAACCGGTGACTCCGTAATTTTAGGAATCCGATCTGAGATCGAATCGCGTCATCCGATAGCGTTGATCAATGCTCGAGTTGGTCGCCAGGCTGCAGAACTGCTGGAAGTTATGGCTGTAGATGGTGAAAAAGTTAAAGAATCTCCAGTGGTATTTAACTTGGGAAATAACAACGCTCTGACTAGCGAAGAAATAACTGCAATATTCGAAGAAGTTAAAGGCGCTCCCAAGGCGATAGTTGTAAACACAGCAGTACCGCGCCCTTGGAAAGATGCTAATAACGCCTTAATCAGCGAGATCGCGGCAAAGTACCCAAATATTTCGGTGATCCGTTGGGATCAAATATCTGAGGGCCATCCAGAATATTTCGCACCAGATGGCGTGCATTTAGTACCGACCGGGGTTCGCGCCTACGTAGCCGCAATCGAGACAAAGCTTTAAAAAAATAACCCCCACCAAATCGGTGAGGGTTATTTTCTCTTGAAATTATTTACTGTGGATTATTCGAACTGACCTGCAAATCCAAATGCCTTTGCAGTTGCGATCTGACCATCTGAGTACATTGATGAGACTCGGAATGATGTTGAGCCATCTGTTGAACCCTTTGTAAATTCAATTGAAAGCTGATCAGCTGGAAGTACGCCTGATTCTTTCCATTCGCCCATATTTGAGCGAACTTCAAACTTATAACCTGTTAGACCAGCAGTTGCTGCTGGCGCCTTCCAAGTAATAACCATTACTGATTTAGAAGAATCTTTCCAGTTTCCGATGAAGCGACCTGGAGCTTCAACAGCAGCAACTGCTTCGCCTGTTGCAGCAGACTCAGTTGCAACAGGTGTTGCTTCTTCTGACATTTCTGGAGCCGCTGATTCAGAAGCTGTTGCAGATGCCGAAGCAACTGGCGCAACTTCATCTGTATCTGATGCCGGACGTGAAATGACAACGATTGCAAGAAGTGCGATACCGATAACTGCTGCGATCAAAACACGTGGTGAAGTTGATTGCTTAGGCGCTGCACTTGGCTTTGCTGCTGGAGCAGCCTTAGGTGCAGGAGTTGTTGAAACGCTTACTGAAGCCGGGCGCTTTACTCCGCCGACTGGAACTGGTGGAACTACAAAATTATTTGCAGAAGATGTCTTCTTTGCAGCTGACTTCTTTACTGCGCTCTTCTTGCGAGCAGGAGCCTTCTTGGCAACCTTCTTCGCTGCTACTTTTTTCTTTGCAGGCGCTTTCTTTGCCACCTTCTTGGCAACTTTCTTTGCTGCCGCCTTCTTCTTGGCAGGTGCCTTCTTCGCTACCTTCTTCGCTACCTTCTTTGCAGGAGCCTTCTTAGCAACTTTCTTTACAACCTTCTTAGCTGCGGCTTTCTTCTTAGCCGGTGCTTTCTTCTTAACTGCCACGATGTGACTCCTTTGAAAATTGGAAACGATCAGGGGTGGAACTAACTCGTATAGGCCAAGTTTAGCCTAGGGAGTTGAGCAAACTGATGACATGAGGTGCGATAGCGCGGAGTGATTTTCCGCGATGGCTTATCGCATCCTTCTCTTCTGCGCTCATTTGTGCGCTAGATATTGAATAACCAGCGGGGCGGAAAATTGGATCGTAGCCAAATCCCTGATCCCCAATCGGCTCACGCAGAATCCAACCTTCAAATTTCGCTTCTTCCACATGGGTGCGGCCATCGGGCAAAGCCAGAGCTGCAACACAAGTGAAGTGTGCACTTCGCTTCTCATCTGGAACATCAGCAAGCGAAGCTAAAACTTTTGCAGTATTTGCTTTGTCATCACCGTGACTTCCCGCCCAACGTGCCGAGAATATTCCGGGATCGCCATTTAAATAATCAACGCAAAGTCCACTGTCGTCTGCAATTGCCGGAATTCCAGATGCTGCGCACATCTCGCGCGCCTTTAGCAGAGCATTTTCTTCAAAAGTTGAACCGGTTTCATCAACATCATGCAGGCTAGGAAATTGATCAAGTCCAACTAACTCAATCTGCCCGGCAGCAATATCTTCCAGAATGCGACGGAACTCTTCGATCTTGCCTTTATTGCGTGTGGCAAGAAGTAATTTATGGGGGGTTTGGTTAGAACTCACTTAGCCAGAGCAGCCTTCTGTATTTCACCTAGTTCTACACAGCCTGCTACAGCAAGATCAAGAAGTGAATCAAGTAAGTTGCGATCAAATGGCACGCCTTCAGCAGTTCCTTGAACTTCAATGAAACGGCCATCGCCACTACAGACCACATTCATATCGGTATCTGCACGAACATCTTCTTCGTAACATAGATCGAGCATTGGAACGCCATCAATAATTCCGACAGAGACTGCGGCAACGGAGTCGCTTAGTGGTTTGGAATCTGCCTTGATATGTCCTTGTGACTTTGCCCAAGAAATTGCATCAGCGAGAGCAACATAAGCACCGGTAATTGCGGCAGTGCGAGTGCCACCATCTGCTTGCAAGACATCGCAATCGATAACAATTGTGTTTTCACCAAGTTCTTTCATATCAACGATGGCGCGAAGTGAACGACCCACTAAACGTGAAATCTCTTGTGTGCGTCCACCTAACTTGCCTTTAACGCTTTCGCGATCAGAACGTGTATGAGTTGCACGCGGCAACATTGCATACTCGGAAGTTACCCAACCTTTGCCAGAATCTTTCAACCAGCGTGGAACTCCTGGAGTAAATGAGGCAACGCAGAGGACGCGAGTCTTTCCAAATTCCACTAGAACTGAACCTTCTGCATGGTCTAACCATTTGCGCGTAACTTTGATTTCGCGCAGCTGGTTATTGTTTCTTCCGTCGTTGCGTGCCATTAGCTTCCATTCTATTTATTTGGTTTTACTACAGATGATCTATGTGTTGCACGGAACCTACTTCAGGCCCCAAGAATCGACGTGCCAGTACTTCAAAGGCTGCAGAGTCACCTGTAGCCAAGAAGCGATGTGTGGCTGGAGTTGTTGAAGGAGCGCGCAGTAAAGAGTTCTCCACCAAGGTTCGATATAAGTCTTTAGCGGTTTCTTCCGCGCTAGAAACTAATGAGACGCTATTGCCCATTACATAAGAAATCACGCCAGTTAAGAGTGGGTAGTGAGTGCAACCCAAAACCAAAGTATCTACATCGGCATCCATAACCGGCTTCAGATAATCACGTGCGACTTTAGTAATCGCTTCCCCCGAGGTCTCACCACGTTCTACAAATTCCACAAATAGAGGGCACGCAATTGAAGTAATTTCTAACTGCGGTGCTGCAGCGAACGCATCTAGATAAGCCTTGGAATCGATTGTGGCGTTGGTGCCGATGACCCCAATTTTCCCAGTGCGAGTTGCTGCAACTGCGCGACGAACCGCAGGTTGAATAACTTCAATAACCGGAACTGAATAACGTTCGCGGGCATCACGCAACATGGCCGCACTTGCGGTGTTGCAGGCGATGACGAGAGCCTTTACACCTTGGTCAACTAAGTAGTCCAAAGTTTCTAGTGCAAAGGTGCGAACTTCCGCCAAAGGCCTAGGTCCATAAGGACCACGCGCTGTATCACCTATGTAAAGAGTTGATTCATTTGGAAGTTGGTCGAGGATGGCGCGAGCAACGGTTAAACCGCCAACTCCTGAATCGAAAATTCCGATTGGTGCATCGCTCACAGGGCAAGACTACCGCCTCACACCTTAAGCCCAGAGCGTTCCGTCTAGCCCTTCGGTCGCTTCTTCAATATCTGAACCATAAATTCCAGTTGATAGATATTTCCAACCCGCATCGCAGACAATAAATGCGATATCTGCATCGCGTCCATCGCGCACTGCCTCATTACCCATAGCAATTGCGGCGTGCAAAATCGCACCAGTGGAGATACCAGCGAAAATTCCTTCTACTTCTAACAGCTCACGGACGCGGCTTACGGAGTCTTCTGCTCCTACTGAGAAGCGACGAGTTAGAACAGATGCATCGTAAAGCTCTGGCACAAATCCCTCGTCAATATTTCGCAGACCATAAACAACTTCGCCATAACGAGGTTCTGCGGCGATAATCTGAACGTTTGGATTTTGCTCGCGCAGATATCGACCGGCACCCATTAGCGTTCCGGTTGTTCCAAGTCCTGCAACAAAGTGGGTAATTGTTGGGAGGTCTTTAAATATTTCAGGACCGGTTCCTTCGTAATGCGCTTTTGTATTTGCAGGGTTTCCATATTGATATAGGAAAACCCACTCTGGGTTCTGTGCAGCCAACTCTTTAGCAACGCGTACTGCTTCATTTGATCCACCTGCTGCAGGGGATGAAATTATCTTTGCGCCCCACATCTCCAAAAGTTGGCGACGTTCAGGGCTGGTGTTCTCAGGCATTACGCAAATCAATTTATAACCGCGAACTTTCGCCGCCATCGCAAGCGAGATTCCGGTATTGCCACTTGTTGGTTCCAGAATTGTTGCGCCAGGTTTTAGCAGCCCACTTTTTTCAGCTTCATTAATCATCGAGATCGCTGTGCGATCTTTAATTGATCCAGTCGGGTTGCGATCTTCCATCTTTGCCCAGAGACGAACATTTGGAGCAGGCGAAAGACGAGGTAAACCTATAAGTGGTGTATTACCTACTGATGCTTCAAGTGAGTCGTAACGCGACAATTTAGCCGCCAGCGACTGCAGGAAGAATTGTTACTGAATCACCATCTTTGATTTGTGTTTCCAGACTTCCGAGAAAGCGAACATCTTCATCGTTTACATAAATATTGATAAAGCGGCGCAGCGCGCCATTTTCAAGGAGGCGATCACCGATTCCGGGATATTGCGCATCAAGATCAGCGATTACGGCACCAAGGTTTGCACCTGTTGCTGAAACAGCTTTCTGATCTTTTGTAAATGGGCGAAGAATTGTCGGAATACGTACGTCGATGCTCATGTGCTTATTATGGCCAATATTTGAGCTATTCGGTAATTGAAACTTCTTCCTCGGTCACTACGCCATCAATAATTCGGTATGAACGGAATTCAATTGCAGGTGCAATCTCTTTGCGACTAGAGACAAGCACATAATGTGCGCCAGGTTCGCCGGCGTATGCGATATCCGTGCGCGAAGGGAAAGCTTCGGTTTCGGTATGTGAATGGTAGATGACGACTATTTCTTCATCGTTATCGTCAACTTCGCGATAGAGCGCTAGCAAATCTTTAGGATCGAATTCGTAGAAAGTTGGTGAGTGCGCGGCATTTATCATCGGTTTTAAGCGCTCAGGGCTGTCTTTACCAATTGGGCCAAGGATTACGCCACAGCATTCATCGGGATATTCAGCGCGCGACTGCTCGATAATTGCATCAACAAAGGTGCGAGAAATAGTTAGTGACATAGTGGAATTATCTTAACCCTCATCCATAAGCGCTGCGACTAAGCCTTCTTGCAACCATCCAAGCCAACCGTAAACAATATAAACACCTCGGAGTGGATCATCAGGTGCCAAGAGTTCTAGTTCGTCGCTGGTTCTTTCTTGCACATTTAAGCGAACACCTAGCGCTAAGCGCATATCGTTAATTGCACCTAGCCAAGCATTTGCACTGTCGTGTTCGAGATCGACGGTTCCATCTGTTGCGCTCTTTAAGTACATGCGCATAGCCATTGCATGTGCTTGTTTCTTATTGCGAAGAGTTGATTCGGTATAGCGGCGAAATTCTGCGGAATCTGCTTGATCTTGATAAGCATTTGGAAGTAGTCGGTGAAGTACTTCATCTTCTGGCGGCGCATCATGTGTAGTAATTCCAACCATGGCAGCAAGCGGATCTTCGTGCCCATGATCAACGCGTTCGGCAAGTAGCTCAATAATTTGTTCGGCAAGATTGATCAATATTTCACGTTCATTTTCTGCAAACTGAGCTACATAGGAGTTACTTCCGTGGCGCTTAAATCCTTCTGATGTCATAGCGCTTGATCTCCGCGTTGCAGAGTTGCCCAAAGCCCATATTCGTGAAGACGAGCAACATCGTGCTCCATTTCTTCGCGGCTGCCGGTTGAAACTACGGCTTTACCTTCTGTATGTATCTTCATCATCAACTCATTGGCTTTCTCTTTGGAGTAACCAAAAAGCTCCATTAATACGTAAGTTACATAAGTCATTAGGTTTACTGGATCATCCC
>JACCDI010017102.1_pt1 | contig 10972 bp, 12 predicted proteins | sample 7442791 | NCBI WGS metagenome assembly JACCDI01 (sample SAMN15323434, study PRJNA562643) | freshwater metagenome | isolation source: river surface water | place: USA:Blue River Watershed | collected 2017-08-15
ATAGTGTCCAAGAACCAGTTGGAATAGGTGAATCAATATTTAAAGACATCTCCTAAAATTATAACCTTGGAATTACTTTAAGCCTTTGAAGAGTTAATGCTTAAACGTTTGTAACTTTAAAATAGTTAATACTAAAATCAAATTTTGATATTAGTATAAATATTTTAATATTTAAATAGTTATATTATTATCCAATTTTCTAAATTTATTAATTCATCTAGTTATTGTTCAGATGAAGACTCAATAATTTGCATTGTATGTGGAATATTATCAGCTGATTCTGAATCAAAATCATCAGTATATTCATTATTAGATGAAGTAATTACTTTATGTGTAATAAATAATTTATTTCTATTAATTGTAGTATAAATATTATCATCATCTAAAGAATATACTTGTTCATCTCCCATTTCATCAATAATATGTAGCTTTACAGAATACTCACGTGTAAACCATATTTTATTTTTAATAGACCATAATGTAATAATTAAATACAAAGAAGGTGCATTAATAGGAATTGTATTTATTTTTAATGTTTCAATAAAGGTATCAATAGGATATTCTTGTTTAATTCTGGAGATATTATGGATAGCAACAATTTTAGAAGAAAGCCAAGGAATTTTAATATTATTTGTTGTATTAGAATTATATTGTAGTGTATTATTTAGTTCATTATAATTCCATATAATATCAGATAAATTATTAGAAGTATGCATTAATGGAATAGGGATATTATATGAAGATAAAAATACCCATTTTGAATTCAAACCTGTTACAGTATTATATACAGAATCATATAGTTTTAGTGTATAATCAGAAACAGTAATATATGTATCGTATATATTATTAAATAATTTAAACATAAATAATAAAAAATCTGAACGTTCTACTGGCATTTATTATACTAGTATAAATATTATATATTTGTATTTAAGTTGTTAATAAAAATATATATTATTATATTATATTACTATAATATTTTTATTGTATTATATTATTATAATTTTAGTTTATTTTAGTTTATAGAATGCAATAGTTTGAGTTTTTTCTTTCCAATAACCGATTGGATTTTCAGATGGTTCTTCATCTTCATTGATGGAATAAATGAAACCTTCGCCATCTTTGTAGTATTTAGTACCCTTAAACTCAATTTCTTCTAGTTCAAGACCTTCTTCCTCTTCTTCTACTTCCTCTTCTTCTTGTCCTTCTGTTTCTTTTACTGTATTTTGTACAGTTTCATTTTGTTGTGAAATTTCTTTCTGCTCTTCAACTTCTTCCACCTCTTCTTCTTCCTCCTCTTCTTCCTCCTCTTCTTCTTCCTCTTCAACTTTAACTTCTTCCACTTCTTCTTGTTTTACTTCAACTTGTTGTTTTTCTTGTTCTGTATTTTTTGTTTCATCTACGTGAACAATAGCTACTGATTCAAGATTATTATTATCACAAGTATCATCATTAATATCAGGTACATCACTCATATCATCAGGGATATTAGGTTGTAGTTCAGGTGTTTTTAGAAGAGGATGAACAGATGCAACACTTTCGCTATCATTAGACATATTATCTTCATTTTCTTGTTTATTAACACAATAAATACATTCAGATTCATTATCTGATTCTGACTCGCTATCAGAGTGTAGAATAGTTTGATTTACAATTTCATTTTGTAGAGGTACAATATGATTATCGGTCCAAGGATCATCAACACGAATAGTACGAATATTTTCAATATGTTGTAGTCGTGTATTAATGGAATCAATAAGTGTTTGTTGACGATTTGTAGTATTAATAAGAGTATTAATATTATTAGAGATATTAGAGATACTCATCTTAATAGATGCAATATCAGTACTATAATTATCACAAGTATTATTATAATTATTGCGATTATTTACAGTATTATTAGTATATGTATTTACATTATCATCTGGGATAATATTAAGCCAGTGTTCCAACTGTCCAAGTTCTTTTTGAACATTTGTAACACAAGTCTTAATGAGGGTTGAACGAATAGTGGACATTTCCTTACTCATAATAAATCACGCTATTTTTTTAAGTTGATAAAAATAAATCAAATTTTATAACTATGTAATATATAATATAAAATTAGTAGTTATAATAAGATAGAATAAATTATTTAAATATGTAGTTTAGATTCATCAGATTTAATTTTAAGATTAATACAAGCATCAAGTGTAGATTCCCAGGCTTTGAGTGGTTTGGTACGTTTTAGCCTTAGAACTTCTTCTGCTTTTTGTAGACGTTCTTTAACCGTTTCAGATACATTTTTAGTTAGTGATGCATCATAAAAATCAATTGGTTTAGTATCCATAGTAGCTAATAGGCTTACCATTGGTGGTAGATGTACATCAACGCGTACTTTATATGAACGAATTAGATTACGATAATCTTCAATTGTTAGAGAACCTCCAAATAATTTAAGGGTATTTCTAGAAGGGGCAGGATGAATTTTACCTCCACACGCTTCAGAATAAAGGCGATATAGAAGTGCAAGTTGTTCCCAACGTGTATGAGAATCTTGACGCATATCAAATAGATAAGCAGTTGCACATTCAGGACAACAAAAATTACCAAATACTTGTAAATATTTACCTTGATCTCTTAGTGGTAGAACTACAGGTCGATTAATGAATGTATGGCAACACCAAAAGCAAGCAGAATCAGATCTATCAGGGATAGTTTTCATTTCAGAAGAATCTTTATATTGAATAAGGAGTGTATCTTTGATATTATAAAAATCAATAATATCATTGGTAGATGAGTTATTAGATGAAGTATTAGTTGTAGAATTATTAGTATTAATAGTGGTATTATTAATTATCTCATTATTATTATTATCTTCTTTAGAGGAAATAATATTAATAGATGAAGTATTTTCAGGTAGTTGTTCAGCAATATCAGAGAAAGGGTCAAATGAAATATATGGTTCAGGGGCTTGTGGTGGAGTAGGATCATAAATCACGGGTGCATCATTAAAGACAACTTCTTTACTTTGTATAGGTAGATGAACAATAAGTGGGCGTTTGATTTCAGGCTGTAGATTACCTTGAATTCCATCAGGGGTAATAACAGCAACAACAGGAAATTGTTTCTTTTTAGAAGTCTTTTTAGCAGCTTTTTCAACAACAGTATTTAAATTATTAGGATCATTAGTAGAAGAATCATTATTAGATTCAATAATTTTAGGAGCAGCACGTTTACCTCTTCCTCGTCCACTCATAATAGACACTAAGTATTTGAGTCACAGTTTGATTTAAGTTGTTTCATATTTTGAGCACTTAAAGAAATAAATAATGGCTAAAATAGGGTTTAAGCTTTAAATACTATCTAATAGATAAGATGTCTATAGACACAGCATTTTGGTGTGAAAGAGTAAGAACATGTTTTTCAATGTTTTTAAAAGATCCAACAACCTTACAGCATTTACTTCTATTTGGCCCACCAGGATCAGGTAAAACAACAAGTGCAGGATGGTTAGTTGAACAAATATGGGGAAATAAGAAATCTCTAATGTGTATTTCAATGAATGCAGCGGATGAAAGAAGCTTAGAATCAATACGACAAAAAGTATTTCCATTTCTAAAAGTTGACTGGAGAACAGAAAATGAAACTGCACCTAGATTTCTTATTTTAGATGAATGTGAAACTTTAACTGAAGCTGCACAACTATCACTCCAAACAATCCTCAATTATAATCCTAAAGATATATGTGTTATTCTAATTTGTAATTCACAAAGTAGAATTCATCCAAAATTACGCCAAAGATTACTTAAGATAAGATATGATCCACCAAATAAGTATGCAGATTCAAATAATATATTTAGTTCAATAACACGAGGGGATTTAAGACAAACTACACGACAAAATGAAATAGAATATCGTCTATGGCAATATATTCATTGCCATCCATCTGAGATTAATAATATCATTAGTAATACAAATGTAGATTATCAAGCAATTATATCTGAAATTCTACTTTTATCAGATATATTCAATATTTTAGACAATGATATACTTAATCAAATAAATATCCTATATCCTCTTATTAGTGATAGTACAATTTTATTTAAAGAAATCAAAACATCAATAATAAAATTAATCAATGACTTTAAATACAAATTTGAAAATAAAATATAATAAATATAAATGTAGACAATTATACTTAAAATGACTGATTTTACAAAAACTGACTTACGTGTTTCTACTATGGTAATTACAGCCCATTGGGGTACACAAATTAAACTTGATACTTTATTTAATCAATTGCATCAAGTAATTATTCCAATATGGTACCCTGATGTGGGTATTTTAAAGTTTGAACATAAAAATATGGTACTTGGTGCAAGTTATAAAGATATATTTACTAATCGTAAAATTACTTCAAAATCATTCTTTAATCAATCTACGATTGTAATTCGTCGTAAAATTAATGAAGGGAAAGAGACAGAAGGATGGAAAGAAGTAAATGTTAAACTCTTTGCAAATGGAGGTATTCAAATGACTGGTGTTACATCTGAAGAGTTTGCAAAACAAACAGCAGAATGGCTACTTCAAACAATCTTAACTCTTCCAGAATCACCATTTGAAGGTAATGCAGCAATTGAACGTTTCTCTGTTCAACTCATTAATACAGACTATTCACTAAATAAATTTATTAATCAAGATGCACTTCATAAGATTTTGATTAATGAATATAATCTATTCTCAATGCTTGAAAAAACTATCTATCAAGGTGTTAATACAAAATTCTTCTATAATACATTAAATCCATCAAAAGGTATTTGTACGTGTGAAAACTTCTGTAAAGGGCAAGGGACAGGTGAAGGTGAAGGGGAATGTAAACGAATTACAATGAGTATTTTCAGAACAGGTAAAATTATTATTACTGGTGCAAGAACTATGGAACAAATTAATGCCGCATACAAGTTTCTTAATACAGTATTCGATAAACATTCAAAAACAGTATTATATGCACCAACAGCTTAAATTGCGTTAAATGGTGTTGAATGAATTATAATTAAAATACAGACCTAGAAATGGCTACTCCGGCTTCACAACAAACTACATCAAGTGCTACTGCAACACCTGCTACTTCTTCTACGGTAGCTGTTTCAAATACTCAACATCCTGAAATACTACCACAATCAGTTACCCTCTTACAAGCAGCTAAAATTGCAATTGAACAAGATCGTCCTATCCTATTAGACTATTATCGTCAAACTGCAAATGGTACTGCATTCTTAGGTGAAGATAAAGATACAAAAGAACGTATTCTAGTTAAAAATAAAGAAGAATTTACTTCTCTAATTAAGAAACTATATAAGGTTGGAGATGATTTCATTATTTTAACTGAAAACTCCTTATATGTTGTATCAGGTAAAATTCAAAAACGTGGTGTAAATCTAGCAAGTTTACACGATGCATATGAAAGCTAAACTATTTATACTTTAATGAATTAATAAATACAATAAAATAAAATAAAAACTTAATAGAAAATGATAAAATTAGAATATAAAGAAATATTTTTACTAACGATATTTTTTACAGTATTAGCAAAGTATATGAATGTTTATGAAGAAAATAAAGTATATAATTTTCTAATTACACATTTAATTGCCTTATTACTATCATTATTTATAGCAAAAGTAATTTATGAATATACAAGAAAATATTTCTAATGTATAAAATTTGAAACTATATGCTATATATAATTATGCTGTAAAATGCGAGAATTATCACCAATTCGAGAACCAGATGTTATTATATTAGGAATATTCGGTAATACTAATAAAATAACAGAGGCGGAGTTGCAAGAAAATATATTAGATTTAATTCTTAAAGAATTAGGACGTACTCCAGATAAAGTACTAATTCCTTCAGAAGGTATTTCATCAATCTATATACAAGAATGGGCCGAATCACTAGGTATTACAGCGCAAATGTTTCATTGTGATTGGATGAGAAATGGAAAAATTGCTCAAATTATACGCGATGATAGAATTCAAAAAGAATGTACGCACGCATTGATATTATTAAGTCAAAAATCAAATAAACTAGAGAAAATAGGTGAAAAAATGGCTAAAAAGGATAAAACTGTATTTACATCATCATACCCATTCCAGGATCTTGAAATGTTTGTTGTTGAGCCTGTGCAGAAGCAGCAGCAGCAGCAGAAGGCTTCAGGGCGCGCTCACAAATCAGATATAGGAAAAGGGCAGATGTTGCTGAAATTCCAAAAGAAAGCAGAATGTTAAATAATACACCAATTAACATACCAAAGCTCATTTTAGTAGTTGCAAATACCCATACACCACCTAATAGTGATAGTGCAGCCCATACAGCAAATACTAAGAAAAATGCATAGAAATAGTTGCAAACTACAGTGCTTGAAATTTTATCGGTCCATTTGGGTTCCATTTCTGAAATATATAGAGTTTATTTTTTATAATCCGGAATATGAATAATCTTTATAGCGTATATTATTAGATATGGCACGAAAAACTTCAAGACGTTCTCATTCCCGGAAGATGAAACACACTAAAAAACACGGTAAATCACGTCGTGTATCTCGTAGACGTACTCACCGCAGAAGAGGTGGTATGGCTGTTCGTGGGGCCCCTCTAGGTTATTCACTATCAGGTGACTGGTCATCACGCATGTCCTTAGGTCAAGGTACTGATTTTGAAAGCTACCACAAAGGCCAACACGGAGGTGAAGCACCTATTGAACGTACTGGTGAACCATTAATTGATGTAGGTATGCGTGGCCCGGCAATGCAAAATGGCCCATTTGCAGCATATGCTGAAATTGCTGGATTAAAAGACCAAGCTGGTGGTAAACGCAGAAGACACAGAAAGAGCAAAAGCAGCAAAAAGAGCAAAAGTAAGAGCAGAAAAAGTCGTAGAGGTGGTAGCAAGAAACGTAGATCTAGTCGTAAAACACGTCACAGACGCAGACGTGGTGGTGCATTAGGTTATTCCCCTGTATCTGCATCAAGTATGCTCCTATCTGGCCCAGGCGCTTATGCAAAGGCTGGATTAAATCATGGCTGGAACAGTGATGTAGCATTTAATGCTGCTAAACAGCGTGAAGGCATGTAAATTGTGATATAAGATAAATAATAATACATTTTATAGTAAATAGATAATATTATTATGCCTATATCAACTACACTTTCTAACCCTGCATCATTATATGCATTAATGACTACAACTGATACTACTGATTTAGGACAATCGTATATTATTACAAATGATATTGATATGAGTGCTTTAGTATGTAATTCAATAGGGATAGCAAATTCAAATGGATTTACGGGATCAATAACAGCTAATTTATTACCATCAGGTAAATATCCAGTAATAACTATAAGAAATATAGCTAGTCCATATTCTGGTTTTATTGATTATATAAATAGTTCAAATACTATTCAGAATATTAATATTAGTTATAATTTTTCATCAAGTACAACATTTACATCACCAAACGATACTGGTGGATTTGCTGGTGATATTGGAAGTTTTCCTTCAACATCACCAACTATTAATAATTGTAGCGTTAATTTTATATCAAATAATTGTAATATTAGTTCATTGTCATCATTTTCATCGTGTGGAGGATTTGTAGGAGGATTAGGATCAGGAAGTATTACAAATTGTACAGTTATAACAAATGATAATTTTAATATATCAGGGATAAATTTAGGATTTTTTGCAGGGAGAGTACAAAATAGTTCATCTGTATTGACAGCATTAACAAACTGTATTGCCATTATAGGAAATAATTCTCAATTAATTGGTCAAAATTCAGGTAATAATGCAATAGGTGGAATATGTGGATTAGTTCAAAGTAATATTTCTAATTGTAAACTTGTAGTTAAAAATAATTCTAATTTTAGTGTAACAAATAATCAATCTGGAGCAGGAGGTCTATTTGGTATTATAAAAGCTTTATTTATAAATATAATTGTTAATAATTGTATAGGCATATATGGTGATAATACAAATATACAATCAGTAACTCTTACTGATATTGGTGGCTTATGTGGATACATAGATTCAAATGAAACATTAAATAATAGTATAATTATATATGGAAATAATACAACCTTACAAAGTACATCATATAGAGCAGGCGGTGTTATAGGTACTGTTTTTGGAGGAAATGCAAGTAATTGTATAGCAATATTTAAAGATTATAATATTACAGGCAATAATTCATCTATTCAAGGACCACTCATTGGAGTAAATTCAGGTTCTGCAACAAATATATTATCACAGACATATGGAGTCCCATTATCAGGAAGTGGTGTTACAAATGTTAGTACTACATCACAATCTGCTATTTATAACACAATTAACACCAATTATTCAGCAGATATGCAATGGTTACAATCATTAATTCGTATAAGAGAACCGCTTAATAATCCAACACCAAATAATACTGTTAATTTAGATAATATAATGCAGATAGGCGATAGTAAAATAATACAATTATATAAAAATACTTCAATAATATTATCAATGTATTATAGTAATACTCCTAATATTAGCAGTACATTTGGTACAATTAAAAGGTATTTAGATAGTTTTTTAATTATACCTGATTCAGATATAATATATTACATAGTACCTGTAGGAACTCAATATTTATTAGAAACAAGTAAACAATATTATTTACCAACAGATAATATTAATATAACTATTATATCAACAGGGGAAACAATAAATAATATAATAACAAACAATATTGAAGTATATTATAATAGCAATACATATATAAAGGGGGATACTATAAATAATATAATTTATATATTAGGTATAGGAACATTGTGTGTTAAAATTAATGAAATAATACAAGAATCATCAAATATAGTAACAAATATATGTCAAAAATCAATTACAACTAATTTAGATAGTAGCGTAATACCACAACAAAAAGCAGCAGATTCTATAAGACAAAATGCGGCTGCACAAATGGCTCAACCAGATATCTATATACAACGAGGTATAAAAAAACCAGTATTCCAATCATATCAATTCCAGATGATGTATTTACAGGGTAAAGCGTGTGGTCGTTAGTTCAAGATGTTAAGAACATATCATTATTAATATTATCAGGAGTGCATTCAGTAGTTCTAACTTTATCTTCAAAAAGTGGTGCAAGTAATTCACGACCTTTTGTAGTAAATAGTTTACGTTCCATTGGTTTAACATTAACATCTATATTAATAAATAAATCACCATATCTACCAATATCACCTTGTACTGGCATACCTAATCCTGAAATGCAATATCTATCACCTTGGAATGACCCTGCAGGTACTTTACAGAATAACCCGTCATCATATCCAGGATGACCATCAATACGAATTACACATCCTACAAGGCTTTCTGATAATGATACAGTAACTTTAGTTTCAAGATGTTGTAGTTTATCACCGACACGTTTAAAAGTTTTGAAAGCAGGATCATTATGATCTTCATTAATAATAATATGTGCATCACCTGGTTTTTCAAATGCTGGATGATCTGAACATACTTCATTAAATACAAAAGTTTCACCTGGTTTAGTACCAGGCTGTATCTTAACATTAAGAGATTTATTAGAAGCGTGAAATCCTGAACCATTACATTTATCACATTTTTCAATAATTTTTTCACCTCTCCCTTCGCATTTAATACAAGGGCCGTTTGTCTGCATAGTCATTGGCCCCATTTGAACAACCTGTGTTACCATTCCACGACCTTTACAATCTACACAGGTTTCTTTGCGTTTAGCGCCACTATGATCACAATCTTTACAGAATGTTTGGCGATTAATATTAATATCAAATGTACGCCCTAGATAGAATTGTTCAAGTGTAATATTAATTGATTGAGTAACTGGAGCAGGTTTTTTACCTTTGCGGACTTGACCTTGGTTTCTAGGGCCTGGACCACCGCCAAACATATTGCCAAATAGATCATTAAGATTAACCTCAAAAGGAAATGGAAATCCACCTCCTGCACCAGGAAAACCTCCTTGATGCGGATTTCCTCCATCCTCACCAGGAATTATCCCGTGATCATCATATATCTTACGTTTTTGTTCATCACCTAAGACTTCATATGCACGTTGAATTTCTTTAAACTTTTCAGTATCACCACCCTTATCAGGATGATGTGTTCTGGCTAAATTAATATAGGCTTTTTTAACAGCACTTGCAGAATCTGATTTATTAACACCTAAGACATCATATAATGATTTACTACTCATCAGGACAATCTATTATGAACTTATATCTGAATTTATTTAAGTATTGTTTTAAGTAAATCAGAGAATCTAAAGTCTAATAAATTAAATCTAGTAATGACATCTTTAGTAGGTCAAGAATCTGTATGGAATGAATGTATAAATCAATTTGAGACACCGAGTCATATATTTATAACGGGTCCACCTGGATGTGGAAAAACAACAATAATGCGAGAATTATTACATGAATATGCTAGACTAAAAAAGAGAACAAATGGGTATCTATGGGGTCTTGAAACAACTGATGAATGTTTAATATTAGGTCCAGAACAAGATAGAGGTATTCAAACAATTCGTGGTCAAGTAAGTCTTTTTATTAGACAAAGATCAATAGGTAATGAAATGTTTAGATGGGTGGTAATTGATGATGTAGATACTTTTCCTCAAATATCTCAGCAAGCATTGAGAAGACCAATGGAATCATATTCTCATATTACACGATTTCTATTTATTGGTACGTCAGAAGATGATTTAATTCCTGCAATAAAATCAAGATGTATACATATTCCAATGAATACTGTAAATCCATTAATATATAAAAAACAATTTTTACAATTAGTAAATATGCCTACAAATTATGTATTTACAGAAGAAATATGGGGATGGATAATTAATATCTCAAATAATAATATTAGTGATCTTGTAAGATTAATTAAATTAA
>JACCDI010098470.1_pt1 | contig 10972 bp, 11 predicted proteins | sample 7442791 | NCBI WGS metagenome assembly JACCDI01 (sample SAMN15323434, study PRJNA562643) | freshwater metagenome | isolation source: river surface water | place: USA:Blue River Watershed | collected 2017-08-15
CTCCACTAAATGGTGTTCTTAGTGGAAAAATGATGTTACAAAATTTGCCATCGATCATTGTGGGCAGAGCATTGGATCCACAAAAAGGAGATGTTATATTGGACATGTGCTGTGCCCCCGGTGGCAAAACATTTCATTTGGCAAGTCTAATGAATAATGACGGATTCATAATTGCATGTGACAAAAGCAGAAAGAAGATGATCTCCGTTCGAAATATGTTCCAATCTATGGGGGCGACGTGCATTGTTCCGCTGGCCTTAGATTCGACGAAGTCTTTGTTAGAATTAAAGACTTCGCAACGCTGGAGAAGTCCAATGGAAATTGTTGATGCCGCAGATTCTTCAAAGAAGGATGGGTTGTTGGATGTCAAAGGGTTCTACTCCAATTCTTTTGATAAGATTTTGCTTGATCCGCCGTGCAGTGCACTTGGTCTAAGACCTAAACTTCTGATTGATGCACAAACTTCGGTAGATTTAATGAAGCATGCGGAATACCAACGACATTTCATTCGCAATGCGATTCCTTTACTGAAATCTGGAGGAATTATGACGTACAGTACATGCACTATTAACGCAGCTGAAAACGAGGAAATGGTCAAATTCATTTTATCAGAATTCAGTTGCATGACACTCATCCCAATCCCTCCGGAACTACCAGGTTGTGCGGGTTTACCACGTGTAGGGCTCACTGATCATCAGCGAGGCATGGTCAAACGATTTGATCCTAGTGATAGAGCAGATACGATGGGTTTTTTCGTTGCTAAATTATTCAAAGCAAAAGAAATACGACCCTAAGTTTTATAACTTATTGTAAAAACTCGACATGATCACCAAGTTTACTAGGAAATGTGAATTGCGACACAGACGAAAATTACGACACCAGTTGCCGAAACTTGTAATATTTTTTCTCCCTTCGTTATTATGATCAAGGAGCAACTGTTCAAGTTTTAATTGAACCCAAATTGAGCCTCTTCTCAACTCGATAATTTATTGCCCGATATCAAATTCGCTTTGGTGCATATTGTTGTTTTTTCGTGTTGAGTTGTTTCACGAAACACGAAACAGCCGAAAAGCAGATATATGTTTTCTAAGGTTACTGAAAACGGATATCATAATGTGGCTTTGAAGAGTTTCCCTTTGGTGAGGGCAACGAAAGAATCAGAATCTCAATAATCTGAATGATGAAGGAATAAAAGGATGAAAAACTTACTCATTCCAAGAATAAGAGAATTGAAGCCGTTATCGGGATGTGAGTTGAGAGTATTCAAAAGAGCTTGTGTTTTCGATGTGTCAAGTGTTGGATTACATGCAGTAAGCACATACAAATGATTCTCGTTTACATTAAGCGAAAATGTAAATTCTCTTGACTCATCATTTGGATCTATTTTCGTGAAAACAAAACTGCAGAAAGAAGGAACTTAGCGTTGAGGTCACAGTCAAAACAAAAACTTCACGTCGTTGTGATTGGTCAAACACATTAACTCACATCAAACCTCCACTACGATCTTTATCAAAGTTGAGACCAGTGTATCTGTAATTCAACAGCCCACGTGTGAGATCCTCAATAGTAGTGTTCTTATTCTCTTCTATTTCTCTTTTTTTGTCCCTGATTTCAAGCGCCTTTAGTCTGTACATTGATTCTTCAGCGAGCACCTCTGTGCGTATGTCGAAATAAAACAAATATTAGCGTATCGACGATCTATGCATGGGACTTCGCCTAAGTTTTTGCCACTGTCGCAACCAATGATGTCAATTATTTTTTACTCACCATCCAACTTTGACTGCTCTACTTTCTTTCTTGTGTTCAACAGATCAATGTCCTCTTTCAGTTTATCCTGTTTGCTTAGCAGCTTTTCACGCTGTTCTTTCAGACCTCCCCCATTAGTAAAGTTACCATCCTTCGCCCGGCTTACAATCCCACGTTGATACTGCAAAGACTTGAATTGACGAAGGAGTCCATCGATTTTACGTTGTTCTTCGTTCTCGACGGCTTTGGCCTCCATGACAGCGGTATCGGCTTCCTTTTTCTTCATTTCTGACCAAGCATGGATCCTTGAGGACGACTCCTCGAGAGATTTAGTAAAACTAGATGTAAACCCAGAGCAACTCATGGCTATTGTAGGGGATAGATGGCAATACCTTCGTTCTTCAGTGATAAGTAGATAATTTTCTTCTTGGAAGCATTAGACGATCCGAGCAATTGCCAGACCTTTTCAGAGTCGCTCTCTTTCACGTCAACAGGCTCTTATCACCCGGCGAGGCAGGGCGTGCTTTGTTCTAACCAAAGTATTTTGACGAAAGGCTCTCAAAGGTATTGTGTAAATTAATATTGTGAATCTTATTGGTCAACCTTTTTTTTCTCAATCAACTCCTGTCCTTCCTACTTCCACAGATTCCTACTAAGCTCAAGAAAATAAAAATAAAAATAGAAAAAATCCCATTACATAGTAGTACTCACGAGGAACACCATGATCTCGCATTTGCTGCCAAGGTTTCAACCCGCCCTGACACTAATTAACCGCTGCAGCGACGCGGCTGTAATCTCGTATAAGATAAATGCTTTGAGTAAACTTGCTGTGTCTTATTCCGAAAGATCCGTCCTAAGTAGACCGATTAATGGAGTGCGTTTGCAGTCGTCGAAGCCACAACACAAGGCGACCGCTGAATCGTCGTTGTCTACGTCATCTGCACCTTCATCTGCGCCGCTACCGAAGGACAAAGCACAAGAGGCCATCGAGAAGGCTGAGCAACTACATGCAGAGTTGAATGAGGTAAGGTTTTGTTTTCCTCACTCTTTAATCGTATTACGTTACTAAATATTGTTTACTGAAAATTTATTTTTTCCTGAACATGGACACAGATGATAGCTGCACAAAAAGCCCGTAAAATCGAGGAGGCGCAGCGTCCCTTCGGATCGGATTTCATTCAATTTTTGAAAAAATCAAAGCCGGAAATCATAAACATAGTATTTGCGTTCGTCTGTGTCCTGCTTGCGTATCAAATTCACGGGATGCGGGCTGGAATAAAGAAGTTGTTGGCCACACAAGAAGAGAAGGACGCAGAAATCAACCATCTTCGTGGAATCCTCGCGGCTTTGTCGGAAATTGATGGAAAAGATGAGGACAAAGATAAGGGAATGGAAGATGAGCTTGTTGGAACCAAGAAAGATTCGTTTTCATTTGAATTGTCACAAAAATGTGCGGATGTGGTCAGACAGATTTTTGCTCAGTCTGAAAAGCGTGTCGGTTACAGCTGGATTTTAGGAAGGAAAGTAGCTAGCGGAGATGCCATGGAAATGGAACGCCTCGTGGATGAATTTCAACCTCTTATTCTTTCAGAAATACAGTCTTATGTCGGAGAGGCTGCTTACACTCCCGAGGTGTTGAAGGAGAAGCGTGTTGCAGCTTTGAAAAAATCGAGTGTAAGTCAGAGTGCTGAAAATATGGGATCTCCCGGAGATGATAGCAACTTCAGTAAACAATCTGCGCAATTGGGGGGTCTGATGGAAGTACTGCAGGATGTACACGAGAATGAACTTTCCGATGATGGGCAATCAAATGCTGATAGCGCAGGTCAGTCTCGAAACATGAAGAGAACTCGCTACGCTATCTAAAGCAAGTAAAAAATGGATCCAACATTTTTCTATCGCCTCAACGAAGCCTTTACTTTATCAGTGTATACCAGAATTGATTTTAATTTCTACACTCAATTTTTTTGAACTTTAGCGAGCAGCGCAGTCAATGCATTGGACCCTGTATCCGTAGCCAAAGAAAAATCATCATCATGGAATTTCGGACTGTTAGCAATGCTTGGATCCACAGAATTTATGTCTTCTGGAAGCGAAGTATTGTTTGTTTCTCGACACGATTTTTTTTGTGACGAGACGCCGGGGCTCTGGTTGGTATCGTCTTCGTTTTCTCGCAAATCGAGATTTTCTCTTTTGCGAGGCGATTTGTTGGTGTGTTCATTGAGAGCAAACTTCATGGAGCCTTCAAATCCATTCTCTTTTTCGCCACTGGTCACCATTCCGTCACCAGTGAAACAGTTTCCATCACGATGTCTAATGGTTGTGCAAGTGTCTTTTTCTGCGATTTTTCTCTTTCGATGCAAGCGTTTATTAGACCTTAGTGGAACCGTTTCCTTCTTTCCACGAGACGATGCCAAGCCGGACACCTGCAGAAGTTGAGTGTCCAAAGCCTTTTTTCCAGCGCCACTGATTACCGTGTCACCGTCTGTAGACTCGCCATCGTTCCCGATATAGAGGCCTGCATCTTTGTCGGTCTCGCCGTTAGTGCAATATGGTGTGAAACTTCCTTCAGTAACAGTTGGTCGACAAGACCGCGCCGCCACCTTCATGTTTGATTCACTTGATTTGTTTTTCATTCCCGGCGGTGAAAATTCATCGCGTGCTTTTAAGAGCAGAGTTTGCAGCGCTTTCTTTCCAGCGCCACTTGATAGCGTGTCATCGTCACTAGTATTTAAGTAGGTCTCACTGTTCGTGCGTTGTTGAGTTGTGCTTCCTCCAGGATTCGTTGGCCGACGAGACCGCGCCGCTTCCTTCATGTTTGATGCGCTTGATTTGTTTTTCATTCCCGGCGGTGAAAACTGATTGCGTGCTTTGGAAAGCAAAGTTTGCAGCGCTTTCTTTCCAGCTCCACTTGAAACAGTCTCATCCTCTGAGTCGTCCCTGTAGTCAGTGATCGACAGGGCTTTTTTGCTTCGTCCGGTTGTCGTGCTTGTAGAGTTTGCAACATTTGAAGTACAATCAAGAAGATATTGAATTGCACGTTTGCCTGCGCCGCTAATGACTGTTGAATCATCATTAATTTCGATTCCAGTGATATTGGTTTGAGTGTCATTATCACAACTGCTAGCTTCGTCGTCGCCCAAGGAGGAATCATCGGAGGACGTGGAATAGTACATTTCGTGGACAAAACCACTCCTGTGAGGATGGTTGCGTGGGTTTTTCCAGGAGCTTAGTTGACGATTCCGCGGTAATGAGCTTTTTCTTCCAGCCAAAGCTAACAAATCGTTCAAAGCGTTTTTTCCCATCCCAGATGCCAACGATTCTCCTTCATCCATCTCCAAAAAATTTTCGCGTGAAGAAAAATCGACGCCCTCTATGCCTGCTTCCAAGAAGGTGTCATCAACTCGTTCAAGGCGATGGTTAGAAGAAAATGTGTTTCCGTTCAAATCTTCCTTCAAGCTCTGTCCCACCTCGGCTTCTTCCAAGTCTTTGAAGGCGTCATCAAATAAATCGGCATGAGACGAAACATCAAAATGACGACAACTTTGAAGCTCCTTTTGTCGCTTCATTCTCTCGTTTACTAGATCTCGTCTAACAGATGCTATCACATCAGTAAATGTGGATAAACTCTCACGAATGCATTTACTAAGATTTTCTGATATTTTGTTCGAAAATACGAAAGGAGAAGTAACTGCAGTAATTACAAATTGTGTTTCAGAGGGGTGGGTGAAATTAGGGGTTTGGGGGTTTGACTCATCGTTTTCTGTTGTTGTTTTGCTGGGGATGGCAGGATAAAATGCATCGATTATCCCGACATACTTTGGCACAGACTGGAGTGATCCAAGTAGAGTCTTTTCAACGATCTCCCTTTGTTTGGGTTTTAAGTCGCCGCCGGGTTGCCGAGCTGCACGCAATTGTGATGATAATGCTGAAATGTTTGCGCGGTGGGTTTTCAACGTTGAGCCCAATTTTTCCAGCTCTAATCGTGGGTTTTTGAGGTAGCTCATGTTTCCCATGTCAGCTAGTTGCGCGTCGACCATTACTCTCGACGATAATTCTTGTGATGCCAAACACAAATTAGCCTTGTTGCATTCTGATCGAAAATAAGCATTATAAAAATTTGGATTTCCCGCCAATCCCTCCAACGAACAAGGTCCATGATATTCACAAAATTCAAAGTAGGAATCACTGTGTACCATCTTGTCAATGATGTAGATTGCATCTCGCGGAGGCCCGCAGTGGCATTTGGAGGATATTGCTGTTTCAAAAAAGTTCGGTATTAATTCATCAACCTCGCATTGAAAAACCCGCGCACTGCATACATCTCTCAATTGAAGTAATAAAAAGTAGTTCCATCTGTTTATCCGAACTGGAGAGCGGAAGCATCGACGATGCAATGTATCGTCCGTGCTTCCTATCGGAAGCATAGTCCAAGCCTTTCTCAAATATTCTTCTTCATTGCCTCTTCTCTCATTGTCAAGATCGAATCGTGGTAACATGACTTCTGGAAGAGGGTTGATTTCATGCAAAGCGTACAAACAAAATACTGAAAAAATGGCATCAATTGCTCGTGGACGATTTGATCCCAAACTCTGATCCTCATAATCCCAGGACAATTGATCACAGAAAGAACATTTTCCAATGGATTCTTCCAAAAAATAGAAGCAACATGAGTATAACAACTGTTCATATTCCCCCCGGTCAATCCGTGGTGGAATTGTACGTGTGTGTATTGCACCGAATCGAGAGTCCCGAAAGGCCTTCTTAAATAAGCGAAAACAACTCCCTAATTCTCTGTGAGAGGAATGATCCAAATGACCATTTTGTAGATTAACTGCATGGTATGTGTGAGTTGTTTCCTTTTCGCAAAATTGGAGAGAATAGAAGAGCTTGCGCAACATCTCCAAATCGAGCAAAATAGATCGTTGCAAATTTCCTCCCACTGAATGTACTTCGATCTCAGAGTCATCGAAATCCGCAAAAAGCGGGCTGCCCAGTTTTAACTGACCGTGTCTCACAAATTTTGCGCCGTCACCGATCCTATCATTACCGGCGTTTCGTGCAGAGTTTGACTTCTTCGGTTTCTTGCCGCCAAGATTTCGTGCACCTCCAAAGGCTGGATTGCGGATTTTGTAGGGAAACATGCTGTGATCTCGACATTAACGGACGCATCTCTTGAGTCAACGAATAATAATGACAAATTAGAATCCACCTCGAGAAGGATCTTAAGACGAAATGATCAATGCTAAGATCGACGTCCGTTCTTGCTTCTATGGGACGGAACGGGATCGATGGATCATCACACATAAAAAAATGGAAAAATTTTACAAAATATTTTGATCTGTTTTCTAAACAGAGTAAGTAGTAGTACGCTACATACAAAATATTCCAAGACGATCGCACAGACGATACAATGAAGACGGCGCGACAGAATGAAGTCCCTTTTTTGACGGAATATAATATTTCCAACAAAGGATTGTGCCCCCAAATTCATCCCAGAATCATACTATTCGTTCATATTTTTTATCAGTACCACAGAATTGATCAGAGCCTCAGCTGGATTTACCCTCGGTAGAAGGGGTCAAAGACATTGCACTCAACCATGGGCTTCTCTCTGTGGAATATTTTCAAGGTAAGTGGATTTTTCACTCCGCTAATACTATGACAGTATGAGTTATTTTTGAAAATAGACTCATTCGTAATCTGCTAATGCCATCAATCCAGGCGGGCCTCCTAATTACTAATTCAATACTCATCCTTCACCGAAAAAGGTTCCTAGCCAAACACGGTCTTGACGATGTCAATAACATGGGGTGCGATCCGTCGGAGAGACCGCTGCAGGTACAAGCAATTGGGTTATTACAAGCCGTGCAATATTTGAAGCTACCTGTTATTGCGGCCAATATTCTGACAATTATTTTCGAATTAATTCTTGGAGGAGGATAGACTTACTTAAAGGGAAAAAACTAGAGGTAGATGGATAAGGGGACAAATGGGAATAGTCTCGTTGGTAGTATAGGGAACAGCGCTTTGTATAGGAGTGAAGTTTCGGAGAATATGACATTTCAACGTGTTTTACTAAGGTGAAATCTTTGGGATCAAACAGTCGACCTTTTACACCTAAGAAGCGTAAACTTTACATTGTATGAAAAGACATCATAAATAGTTTTGAATAAGTTCAATGTTATCTACATTTTATTCATGCTTGTCTATCACGATCAGTTCTATACAAAGATATTCAGTGGGAATTATTCAGTGATGTACTCCTTTCTCGGAGTTGTAAATTGTTATCAAAGTTCATTTCGAAACGAAGGCGTTGATGAGGGGAATACCGATGAAAGTTTTTGCTGCGTAAGCTTCATAAGCACCAGGAAAGTGCGCTCTCAACGTCGCCTCCTCGTAAACTATCCTATGCCGGAAGAAAGTCCAAGCCGCGAGGGTGTAAAGTGTCACAGAGAGTGGATTGCATAGTATCAGCTGGGTACCCACAGCCCAGTAAAAGAAACCCACGTATGACGGATGTCGCAGAAAACCATAGCTGATCACGACGTTAAATATTGATCTCTAGGTGTTTAAATCAAAATAACAATCGAAAGAAAATAACTAGAACTTACATTCCGTGAGTCACCAAGATATGATTGTCTTTTTTATTCTTCTGTATGTAATGGTTGAAGCTTTCTCCACATGTTATCATCGCCCAGGTACGACATATTTGTCCTCCAAACACAAAAAATAATCCAACGCCAAATATTCGCAAACTATTGAATTTCCGGAAAAAATATATTCGAATGGCGAATTCGGTCCACGAAATCTAAAATAGCGACAGATGTAATTTTGTTCATTACCAAAAAGCTTGAGATACATCGAAAAACAGTATTGGCTTTGAAAAATTTGTTCGAAACGAGTCACTCACCAGTGCCGCTGTTGTATAAGCTTTAGAATGATTCACCATGAACGAATCTGATGAAACCACAGTTGGGTTGCATAGTGCAGTGGTGAAAAATTCCCCCATGTGAAATGAACAAAGCATGACGACGTATACTGTCCACTGAATGGCCATATCAATTACTTCATCAGGTAAATCGCCAAGAATTTGGATTGGCAGCACTCCTATACGCAAGAGCACCAACTGAGAGCATACCAATAGATGAACTCCCAGAACGATGCCTAGAATACTTGCTACAAAGGCTACACGACCCAGACCCTATGGAAACAATGAAAAAATTACACGGAAAATAAAAAACGAGACATTTTCAGACGACAGCAAACAAAGACCAGAAAGAGTGAATTATTAGCGCACCTTCTCAGTATCAAATTGTGGATAGTTTCCGCATTTCCACCCGTCAAAATTGAGGACGGATTGGACGGAATGCATCCGATCAGCAATTGCTGTCAATAGCCAGAAATGCGCCATGATTCCAGAATCATTTGTTTAGAGATGTGGAGGAAGGTACCTTACTGGAGCGCTCCCAATATTCATGAAAACAAAGCTTGGACAAATTTTGAACCGATTGGTGCAGAAATATTTGCCAATGATTAGAGGGATATGACACCAGACTATTAGCATTTTTGAATAATATTCGAGGCTGTAACATATGAATTAACAGGTACGCAACCGTTTTCGTCTGTCCGTTCTTTTTCGGACAGACGGCGTTTCTGAAAATCACGAACACGCAGAAATTGCAGAAAACATTTTCAGCACAACAAAAATGACCCAAGTCCCTCTGAGGGGGAGAAAATGCTTACAAACCGTAACAAACAAGAAAATAATCATAATAACAAATAAAAATAACTATTATTATGAATGTCCGAAAAGCCTGTTAATTATTGATAGTAAAGTAGAGACAACTGAATAAAATCAATTTGATTATGTTGTTGTAACACAAATACTGATATTATTTTTCTCTACATCAACTTCTTTCTTTTCACCATCTCCAGCAATTTTTTCAATCTTTAACAATTCAGCCTCCTTCAACATTTTCTGTTTTTTGTTCTTCCTCAAATTTCCACATTCTCCCTTATCTTCCTTTACTATTTTCTTTTTACTTTCGTTTGGTGGTTGATACAACACATTGTATTGCAGGTGAATAGGAATAAATTTTTTGCATTTTTCATTCATTTCCACTTTTTTGTAAGGATTCCAGGTGAATCAATCATAGCTGGTGAGATTTTCCTCATCACATTTGGACAGTTTGCAACTGCATCTTTCAGAGACTTGCATTCATATCTACCCTTGAAAGCCCTCTTAATTGAATGGTAGTCAATCTCTTTGTTGCACTCCTGATCACTTTGCCTCAATTTCACTACCAATTGAGTTCCTTCACAAGTAAAATTATTGCTGGTGCAAGAGAAAATGTGGTTCTTCTTGATCTTACCATTCATAGAGGAGTAGAATTTGTTCAGATAGCTATCCTAATCCAAAAAATCTGACTCACTAGCAGGATGTACAGATACATTTTCAGAAACAGATGATGCATCAATCAGTTCCTGCATGATGAAGATATTCCTCAGACAATACTTATTTTTGAGAGAATTAAAGAGGCAATCTGCAGCATTTTTTGTGTGTCCAACGACCAAAAAAATAAAGTTCACTTTCTTGTAGCCCATTTTAACGAGATAGGGTACCAACTTGAGGACAGTATTGTTTTTGCTTTGACAAGAACAATTGTCAACAACAATATTCAACTCAGCTTCATTATGAGCAAGCAAATCTTGTTAGCACCTTTCCTTGCAACTCCTTCATGGTAAACATGGGCATGCATATGCTTTTTGGGATTGTTGTGATCACCATTTACAACATAAGCATGGTCAACAACTCCTAATTTGTAGATGTTTAGTGGAGAGTAGTAGTATATGTTCCAGGCTGTTCTTGATTAAAAACAAAGATTTCCATGTTTTGTCCATAATCAAATTGATGTGAAGATGTGTTCATTATGTGGTTTGCATGATTTTGCATGGTTAATAGCTTTATCAACTACATCACAATACAATGCTTGCTGACATTGTGTCATACACACATGTGCTGCCACATTCAAAATAATCAGTTCATTGTCATTGTCAATCTTGTTTGGTCTATCACCATTTAATTGTGGTCCCATTGCCAGATCTTCATCACTCACCTCATCCTCTTCTGCTGCTGTACTCAAACACTTCTCCTTGGTGGTGGTGTTGCATTCCCCATCAACTGAGGGCTTTGCCTTGCTGGATCTTTGTATTGTTCTTTGGC
>JACCDI011173153.1_pt1 | contig 10972 bp, 10 predicted proteins | sample 7442791 | NCBI WGS metagenome assembly JACCDI01 (sample SAMN15323434, study PRJNA562643) | freshwater metagenome | isolation source: river surface water | place: USA:Blue River Watershed | collected 2017-08-15
AGCACCTGCTTGCACAGCCACGGCCACAGGCGAACGCACCCAATCGCAGCGCGAACCGGTTTGCACATGGCCAGAGGCGATCAAACGCTCAATCGCATCCGAGGCCAACAGCACCATGTCGAATACTTCACCTGCCTGCACGCGCTTGGCGGCATCCACGCCACCCACAGATTCAATTTGCACCGACACGCCGGTTTGTGCGAGGTAAGTTTGGGTCAAGTCAGCCAGCAAAGCCTTGGTGGCCATAGACGAAATACCACGCAGCACAAGAGAAGGATGGGATGATTGCATGCAGATGATTCTAGGGACGCACATCACAAAAATGCGCTTTGAGTCGAACTAGCTGCTATAACGTTTTTAAATATCAGACAATTGGTTATTCCAAATCGAGGAATCCATGGAACTCAAACAAATCGAATCATTTGTACGCGTCGCAGAGCTGGGTAGCTTCACCAAAGCAGCCCTTGCCCTCAACATTCCCCAACCGCTGCTGAGTCGCCATGTACGCCAGCTAGAAGTAGAGCTGCACCAAAACCTATTGATGCGCAATGGCCGTGGCGTGACCTTGACTGAGGCTGGGTTGGTCATGCTAGAGCACGGGCGCGGCATCTTGCACCAAGTCGCCGTGGCGCAAGAAGAGCTGGGGTCGGTGCGTGGCGCTTTGAGCGGTCGGGTGTCGATAGGCTTACCGCCTAGCCTGTCAAAGCTGGTCACTGTGCCATTGACCAAGTCATTTCGTAAAACACTGCCCCATGCCCAGCTGTCGTTAACCGAAGGTTTTTCGGTGCTGATGGTAGAAAGCTTGCGTGCAGGCCGCCTTGACATGGCCGTGCTGTACAACCCACCGCCTTCACCCGACCTAGATATGACCGTGCTGCACGAAGATGCCTTGGTACTGATCGCGGGCAAGAAAAGCCCACCACTTGCCAACAACCGCGCCTTGAAACAGGTTGTACCCCTGAACGACTTGGCTGAGCTGCCGCTCATCGTGCCCAGCCGCCCTAATGCATTCAGGCTGCTGATTGACACCGAAATGCAACGCGTGAACGGCAAACCTAACATCGTGCTAGAAATTGATGGTCTCAACGCCATCCTAGAGCTGGTGAAAGAAGGCATGGGCTACGCCGTGCTGCCAGCCTACACCTTGAGCAACTTTGCAAAACCCGAGCACTTCAGCACCCACCGCATCGAAAAACCCAAGCTCATGAGCCAGCTCATGCTGGTGTGGTCAGCCCGCCGACCCATGACAGCCACACACAAAGCAGCCATGCAACTGACACAAGAAGTGGTGCAGACCGCATTGAAAAACGCTGCACCATGAAAAAACCCCACCTCTCTTTCGAGCGATGGGGTTTTAGACTTTTAAATCCTTAACTGGCTATGCCAGCGGGGGGATTAGAAAGAGTGCAACAAACCAACAGCGTAAGTCTTCACGCCTTTGTTGGTAGCAGACTTGTCTGTGTTGTAGTCTTCAGCACGGACATAAGCTGTAGTGCGCTTGCTGAAAGCGTAATCCAAGCCCAAACCAGTTAAGCTTTGGTCTTTAGCTGCAGATGCTGCAGCCTTGTCGTTGATCTTCACAACGTTAGCCGCAACAGACAACACTGGGGTCAAAGCGTACTTAGCAGCAACGTTGGTAGACGATGTGTCGATGTTAGTTGTCAAACCAGTTGTTTTGGCGGTTGTCATACCGCCATAAACAGTCAAAGCACCAACTGTGTAGTTAGCGGCCAAGAATGTTGCTTTGAGATCAGAGTTTGTACCCAATGCACCTGCAACCAAGGCAGTACCAGCCAAAGTAGAGCCTTGAGCTGTCTTAGCACCAGACTTAACAGTGGTGTTGGCGTAAGAAACTTTCACTGGACCGTTGTTGTAGTACACGCCGATGTCTGAGTAACCGTTGCTGTTAGCGCTAGTTTTGTTGGTATCAGTTTGCTGGTCGTTTTGAGCAGCATAAGCATAAGATGCTGACAGACCGTTGAAAGCTGGTGTGTCATAACGCACAGCTTTTTCAGCACGAACAATACGGCCGTTAGCAGAAACGCCGCCCACATACTGGTTAACGCCCAAAGTTTGGGTGCTGCTTGCCAAGAAACGGCTCACACCAGCAGATTGCCAGCCGCCACCGTTGGCGGTGCCGAAAGGTTGTGCAACGCCGTTAGTTTGGTGTTGAGCAGAGTCAGGGGCGCCGAGTTTCACAGCACCGAATTTACCAGACATACCAACCCAGATTTCGTCGTTGAAAAGGTTGTTACTGTTGTTTACGCCAAGGGCAGTCACAGTGTTGCTTGCGCTTGTGGCAGCGTTGCCAGTTTGACCAGAAGTAGCGCTGAACAAGCCCACGCCTTTGAATTCGGCTTTCATGCCGCCACCCAAATCTTCTGAGCCAGAAACGATCAGGCGTGTTGTGCCTGCGTTGTTGCCAGCGATTTCTTTTTTGTCAGCTGTGTTGTCTTGAGCGTTGGTCACTTTGTAACCAGCGTCAAACACGCCAGAGATGGTCACAGAAGATTGAGCTTGTGCGCCGAAAGCGGCGAGTGCTGCGATAGCAACGAGGGTTTGCGATTTTGTCTTCTAAGGTATTCTTTTAAGGTGCTTTAGTGATCTTAAATTGATTCCACCGCATTATTTTTTCTAAAAGTTGTATGGTCTGAGGCATACAACTAGGTTGTGATTTTCACAACACTTTGCAAACTGTTTTTCGCACTGGCACAGCTGGCAAGACGATGGTGGCTGCACGGGTTTCAAGCGCCAGCAAATCGCTTGTGAAAAGCGTGAAATCTTTGCCCTGTGCGGCATACAACTTTACGCTGCGAGCATGTTCACTCAGCTTGCCAATTACAGCTCTGTCGCTGCAAATGACGATAGACACTCACGCGATCGCACCGTTCCAATACCAAACACCATTGCAGCTGTCGCTGGTTATCCCAGCAAGCTAGTGGTTTACAAAATTGCTGCCAGTCAATATTGGCAAGTGCGTTGCTGGGTTGATGGTCGCTTTCATAGACGATCAGCAAAGACCACTTCGTTCAAGTTGGCAGAACGATTTGCACGTTGGTTTTATGAAAGCCTACTCGCCAAGCGTCATCTCGCTCAACTTGAACCAAGTGCTGCAATTCCCCTAAAACCTGCCCGCAAGAAAAACGAACCACAAGCGTTGACGTTTGGTGCTATCGCAGCACAGGTTTATGCCAACGAACATGCACGAATGGAGCGTGGCGAATTTGGGGCAGGCAGCTTGCGTATGTTTCGCAACAGGTTGGATGCATATGTGCTGCCGCACTTTGGCGCAATGCTTCCCAGTTCGATCACCTACCAAATGCTGCAGGAGTTTGCACAAACGCTGAGCATCAAGCACACGACCACCACAGTCAGCAACTATCTAATCACCGTTCGCAAGGTGCTCGTCCATGCTGTGCGCATTGGTGCGATAGAGCAAGCGCCTGACATACCAAAAATCAAAGTCAAGTCAGCATCACGTGGTGCTTTTACACCCACTGAGTATTGGCAACTGCTTAGAGCCGCTCGTTCTTTGCGTGGTGTGCAGCATCCAGCTGGCAAGAAAGAGATGCGTAAACGCATCAAGCAAGCCTATAACGATCACCGTATGCCACCTGAGATGGCTTGGTCAATAAGTCTGATGGTCAACTGCTTCTTGCGACCTGGCGACTTAACCAAGCTCAAGCACAGACATGTTGAAGTGATACGCGGAAAGAACACATACTTACGCCTCACCTTGCCTGAGACCAAGCTACATAGTGCACCCATCGTCACACTTCGCCCTGCAGTTCGCATTTATGAGCAAATCTGCAAACACAGACCAGATGCAAAGCCCAACGATTACCTGCTGCTGCCTGAGTTGAAAAACAGAACCCACGCTTTGGCTGTGCTGAGCACCATGTTCAACTGGGTGCTTGAGCACACGGGGCTCAAACTCAATCCACATGGGCATCCGCGCAGTCTTTACAGCTTGCGTCACAGTGCCATCACCTTCCGCTTGCTGTATGGGCAAGGGATTGACTTGATAACGCTTGCACGAAATGCTCGCACCAGTGTGGAAGTTATCAACAACCACTATGCAAGCACAGTGACTGGCGAGCAAAACATTGCCATGCTGCAAAGCAGGCGCACTCACACTTAGCAAGCACGCCTGCAAAGACGTTATTTCTTAAACCCATCACGCAGCTTGGTGCTGGCGCTTTCAATCTGTGCGTCTAACTCGCTGTTGATTGCAGCATTGATCAATGTGTCGAAAACAGCTGGTAGGTCTTTGACGCTGGCAATTTCAATAGCTGATTTTCCTTTGCTCAATTCCAGCGTCTTGCTTCCATAAAAGACACTCAGCAGCGTTTCGTTCTTCTCACCTGTCCACCACCAAGCTTTGATGCGAACAGGCATTTCACGCACCGTGCGTTCGCCTGTTATGCGATCAACTACTGTGCGAAGGCGTTGGGGCGTGAAGTTTCGACCTTCAATGACTGCAATTGCCAATTCGCGCTGATCAGTCAATTTGCTGATCAGCTTATTGCGGCGCTTGACCACATCTGGCAATGCGCGGGGCTTGCGAGCTGTAGTGAGTTTGAGTGTTGCGAGTGCGGAAGTAGACATGTGCTTTTCCTTTCATATATTGATAAAGCACAGGTAATTTTGTGATCATGCTGGCGCTTGGGCGACCAGCAACCCGCCAGAATGGCGGGGCATTGATGGTTGAACAAGTAAATTGATGTCCTTTCAAAAGGACACCTCGCGTTTATGTCAGCGACTAAATGGGTTTGTTCACTCCAGCATTTATTGATGCCAGTTTCTTTTGCGCTTTAGCGATTTGCTGGCGCTGACGTTCAACATTTAGATTCTTTGCTGCCTGATCTTTTGCTCTTTTTAGTGCAGCAATGCGAGACTGTTCTGGGGTATTGGGTTGAGAAGCGACTTCATTTACTTTCATGCAAATATTTATTGCGAACTTTGTCAAGCATCCCCTGCACTGGGGCTCAAATCAGCCCTACAAGCTGCGATCTTTCAGCGTCAGCACCCCAAGTAGCTGACACACCAAATAAACGCTTGTGTGCTTTTTAATGCGGCGCGACTTTTTTCTGTCGTCTTTTCCCCACGACTTGGCGCTAAATAATGACACCAAAGGAAATTGCAGAAATCTTTATCGCGTTGATTTCATTGAAGAATTTTTAACCCGTAGAAATGGCGGGGCTTGATCGCCCTTTTTCATAAATGAAAACACACTTGCACATGCGTTTTTATTTATCTAGAAGGAATCATTAAAAATGGCACAAGCTAAAACACTTACCCCTGCAGAATTTGATCAGGTGCTAAACCACATCTCTCTTCAAAGCTATCCTTTGCGAAATCGCTTAATGTTTTTAACAGGCTTTTGGTCTGGTATGAGGGTGGGGGAAATCGCAAGCCTCAAAGTAGGTGATGTGATGAATACAGATGGAAGCGTCAAAGCAGAAGTGCGATTGACAGCTGAGCAAACAAAAGGGCGACACCCCCGCACGGTATTTCTGCCACAAAAGCTGCGCGATGAACTACAAAGTTATTTGGATTTGCGCCAACCTGCTAATCCTGCACATCCATTGTTCATCACGGCAGGAAGAAGAGCATTTACAGCCAATGTGATGACCCAGCACTTCCACTACATGTTTAAGCGAGCAGGCATTGCTGGTGCATCAAGCCACACGATGCGCCGCAGTTTCATCTCAGCATTAGCCAACAAAGGGATTGGAGTGCGGGTGCTGGCCAGTCTTGCAGGGCATCGCTCAATCGCTGTCACTCAACGCTACATTGATGTCAATGATGAAATGAAGCGAAACGCTGTGGAGTTGATTTAACCCCTTATCACTCATCAATGTTCTGCCTCCAGTTTGCAGATCGCGTTGAGCGTTCAATCCAATCATGGTTTTCCGTGCAAGGAAAAATCCCTTCTGATGCGTGCGCAATTAAGTTCTTGGCTTTCTCCAAATACTCACTAACTAGCAATGACATCTTTAGATGTTTTTCGCGAACATCACTTCCCAGATCGCCATGTTTGACTACAAGCCGTGGATTAAGCGCCATAGCTTCGCCAACTTCATACAAGTTGACGCTACCTTCTAAGTCACACATTGATTGCCAATGCTGATACACATCAAGATACAAGTTGATGGAAACAGAAGTGAGTTTGCTGGACTGAAGCCGTCCTGTTGCGCTGCTGTGCTGCCAGCGATCAAAGCGTTTGTAATGTTCGTGATGCTGGCGCAGCAAATCATCAAACTGCTGCTTCAGCGTTGCAGGTGAAACAGTCAATGGGATCTCCAAAATCAACGTTTTGTCCTTGACCTCTTGGGCTGAGCCTTCACGCACACCTATCTTTTTGAAATCGTCTTTTTCCATAAAAAGCTCGTAGCCACGCTCCTTCCACCACGAGTCAAAAGTGGTGCCGCGCAAATCGCCAAAGCGTGAGTAGGTGTCTTGCTGCTGCTGGCTGCGCCATTCGTTGGTGTCAATCGCGTGCGCAATATACGGCGACAACTTGACAGCGCGATACCAAGCTTCATACATCGTACCCTTGGCGATTTCCAGCGCCTCTGGCACGGTGTGCCGCCTAAAACGCACATCTTCTGGGAAACCTTTGAAGAAAAACCCCAGCTTAGGTAGATCGCTTGTTTTCATAAAACCTAAATCAATAGTATTAACCCGCGGGACACTACTTTTCAACGCGGCACCAATCACTCTTTGTTCAACCCGCCGCGTTATGAAAGGAAACGCCATGTCAGTTTTGACTACCCCCGCCGTCACTTCTGCAACTACTACTGAAGTGGAAAACACAACAGCTCAAGCAACTGCTCAAGCCACCCCCAAGGCGCCCACCTCAGTTGAACTCCGCGACGCAATTGGTTTGCGCTTGAAACAGTTGGCCAAGGCCACCACGAAATGGGAACAGGATGCCTACAAAACCGCTAACGAGGGTCTCTATGCCCTCATCCAAAGCTGCTACAAACTCTACAAAGAGCTGACGGACGCCAAGGACGAAAACTTGATGCACAAGAAGCAGGGCTTGAATGACCACCTTGAGCTCAATGGCATGGATGACTATACATCCAAGCCACTGCCGCAGAAGATCATTCGCTGCGTATTTGGCAACCGCGATCGTCGCCGCATCTCAACCTACAACGTGGTTTTGCGTCGCCTGATCGCAGACGAAGTAGAGGTAGCGAATGTGCCCACACACATCGCAAAATGCGGTGGTGTGCAGGAAATGTCGCTGGGTCGCAAACCTGGTGCATTGACTACGGCAGATAAGGTCAAGCTTGTCAAAAACTCTGTTCAAGCGCAAGTGCTAGGCAGCGTCAAAACTGCTGAAACTGATCTGCTGGTCAAATCTGAAAAGCACGGCGAAACCTTTGCTGCGGTGCTTACGCAGAACACTGATGGCAGCTTCACGATCAACTGCATCGTGGATAGCAAAGGTGCTGTGAATGCAGCACTGACCGCTTACTACGGTGCAGAAGAAGCGAAAAAGCCCAAAAAATCTGCCTAACGCATGCGCGGCTTGACCGCGCATTTTGATCACACATCAATGTAATCAACTGGTGTTGATGTGTGATCAATTCACAAAGAATGTCCTTTCAAACGGACAAAAAAGAAGTTCAACTGGACATGGACTGGTTCCTCTTCGAGGAACTCCAACACCCAAGTGATCACTCATGTGTGGTTTATGTGGGATACAAGAAATTTCACTAATTACTATAAGTGTGTGACTTTTTGAAATTTGCCCTGCCTAGATATCCAAACTAATGAGCTGCAAAAAACACCGCTAGCTCGCAATGCAAAAGTGAAAAAATGATTGAAATAAAAGTCGATCCCAGTGTGCTTGCTGCCATGCAACGAGCATTTCCCTCACCACCTAATTCAGCTACACGGCAGTTCTACAACTATGTTGCAGTCCTCAAAACAATGCTGCTTGATTCTTTGTTGCGTGGGCAAACAGTTGAAGAGCTAAAGCTCAATCTTTTTAGTATCTCCCTGCACCAACTTGCGAACAAGGGCGGCGTGATTGGCACGAACAAGGTTCGCGTTCACAAATGGCTCAATGACAACAGCCTCGCACTGGTAGAAACGGTAAAACTGGGATCAAACCTTACGGGCATAGTTTCCAAAGTCAAATTCACGGATTTGGTGGTGTTGGAAATGCCAGAGCTGAGCAACACACCAACCATGGTTATTGACCATGTCAGCATTGATAACAGCATGCTCGAGCCCACCGCGCTGGCAACAGCTGCGCTCATTGATCACCTCTACCAAGACTTTGCAAAACATGAAGCAAATCAAACATTGGATCAAGTGTTTGACGCAGTGGATGTGGATATTAAATCGCTAAAAAACTACCTGCTATGGCTGCATAAAGGGTCTACCAAGATCAACGCCAACAAGCGCAAACTGTATTTGTTGCAGGCTCAAGTGATTTTGTCCGCTGCAAAGGACAAAGGTGGCAAGTATTACCAGCGCAAGAAGCCCAGCGACTTTGGACGCACCTACTACGCTGGCATCAGTGTGCAGAATGTCAATAAAGAGCTTCGCCGCGCAATGTTGGGTAATTGCTGGGAATACGACATTCGCTCCAGCGTGGTGGCTTGGAAGATGGGCTTTGCAAAAGAGTGCATCGCCGCAATGAATCTCAATGGCACGGTTCGCGATAACTTCAAACATACCTTGAGTTATTTGGAAGATAAAAAAGGGTTGATGACCACGCTGCAATACTTGGTCTTTGGCAAAGACAGCGAAGTGCCAACCGCATTGCAAACTGATCTTTTAAAGCAAGCATTTACCGCGCTGAGCTTTGGGGCTCGCAAAACTGCACGGGCATGGATGGACCAAAACGGCGAATGGGCACGCCCAGCTATGGTGGAAATCTTCAAAATCAAGGAAGAGCGTGATCGCTTTCTCAATGATGTCAGCGTGGTTGGTTTCATCAAAGAACAAGCCATGCTGGATGATTTTTTATTCAACGGCATCAAGCAGCAGCGACCTGACTTACTCAAGCTACCCTACCTCCAAACTCAAAGCGGTAAGCCCAGCAAATCAAAGTGCGTTGCGTTCTTGTATCAACATCAAGAGACCATGGTCATGAACATCGTGCGTGCGGCTGTCGCTGCTCGTGGCAAAACGGTGCTCGCTAACATTCACGATGCCATCATTACCAAGGAAAAATTAGGTAAGGAGCTGATTGGCGAAATCGTGTGTTTGATGCGCAAAAAAACTGCCAATGAACATTGGCAACTAGGTGCGAAAGAGCTTAAACGTTATGCCACGCCCAATCCATAAACCTAACGTGTCCTTTTGAACGGACAACTAGCAAGCGCCTTTCGAGGCGCTTTTTTATGGCCTATAAATACTTGCGTGCAAATAGCTGAGATTACCCGTCGCTTGCCCACCTTCATCGCACGCATCAGACTGAACGGGCAAGTGATAACTACAACCATCAGCGCAGTCAGCCCCAGCCACGCTCGAAAGCTGTTGGCGCATTTGTATGGCGCTAACAATGTATTAAGTGTGAGCAAGACTTGTGCATCAACCAAACCAGTAAAAAACCCCACCGTGTTGCCACAGTGGGGTTAGTTCTTACTTTCTAACACTCAACTAGCTTACGCTAGCAGTGGATTAGAACTGGTGACGCAAACCAACGATAGTTTGAGTAGCTTCGTTAGCTTTTGTAGCGCTGGATTTATCAGTGTCATACTTTTGGTATGTAGCGTATGCAGAAGTACGCTTGCTGAACTTGTAGATAGCGCTCAAGCCCATCAAAGATTGATCCTTAGCTGTAGCTGTGACTTTGTCAGACACCTTCACAGTGTTTGCCAACACGTCGACGGTTGGTGACACAGCGTACTTGACAGCAACGTTGCTTGACTTAACTTCGAAGTCTGTAGACAAGCCAGTTGACTTACCAGTTGTCAAGCCACCGTACACAGTGACAGCGCCAACGGTGTAGTTGGCAGCAGCGAATGTGTACTTGACGCTGTCGTTAGCTGTCAAAGAACCTGTGTCGTTGTTACCAGCGGCCACATAAGCACCTGCTTTGACTTCAGCAACAGAGTAAGCCAAGTTCAATGGGCCATTGCTGTAGTTCAGTGTGTAGTTAGTGAAGCCGTTGCTGTTGCTTGCAACTTTTTCAGCATCTGTTTGGTTTGCATTCTTAGCAGCATAAACAATGTTTGCGTTGAAGCCGTTGAACGTTGGTGTATCGTAACGAACTGATTTTTCAGCACGAACCACGCGGCCGTTGGCAGAAGCACCACCCAAGAATTGGTTCACACCGTAGACAGCACCTGTAGCACCGCCCAAGCCCAAACGGTTGATACCAGAAGAACTCCAGCCACCACCCAGTGCTGTACCAAATGGCTGAGACTTGCTGTTGGTTTCGTGCATACCTGCGTTAGGAGCACCCAACTTCACTGCACCAAAGCCACCAGACACGCCAACCCAGATTTCGTCGTTGAACCAGTTGCTGTTGTTGTAACCCAGTTTGTTTTGTGGAGTGCTTGTGACATCAGTGTTAGTGTTGCCAGTTTGACCTGAGATAGGGTTGATCAGTTGCACGCCAACGAATTCAGCTTTCAAGCCGCCACCCAGATCTTCAGTGCCAGCGAACTTGATCAACGATGTTGATGAACCGTTAGCAATGATTTCTTTTTTGTCTGATGTATCAGTCTTTGCATTCAAAGACGAGTAGCCAGCATCAAAGTTACCAGTGATAGTGACTTGTGCGAAAGCGCCAGTAGCGGCGAGTGCTGCGATAGCAACGAGGGTTTTTTTCATTTCAAGGTTCTCCAAGGTTTGAACAGGGGCTCTACTTTTTCGTAGTAGCCAACCTCCGTTTTCGGGAAGTTGAACGTATTGAACCAGACGCTTGTGCATCGGCATATGACAAGCGTCAAAAAATCGTCATTTGCGTTGCTTCTCTGCAACAAATCAAAACATA
>JACCDI011249592.1_pt1 | contig 10971 bp, 9 predicted proteins | sample 7442791 | NCBI WGS metagenome assembly JACCDI01 (sample SAMN15323434, study PRJNA562643) | freshwater metagenome | isolation source: river surface water | place: USA:Blue River Watershed | collected 2017-08-15
GCCGCCCCGCCCGGTCGGGTCAGCCTGAACAATTCCGACCCCACCGACGAAACGCTCTATGAGGAGGGCAAGCTGCGCCTCCAGCGCCGCGCCCGGCGCAAGATTGCCGGGGCCTATACCCCGCTCTTGCGTCCGCTGCGGCTGAGCCAGGATTACGACCTGACGGTCTATGTCTGCCAATTCCTTGAAGAAGTTCAGGAAATCAACCAGATCGAGGGCTGGCGCGCGCGGTCGGGGATCGCGGTCATCTTTCTTTTGGAAAGCTGGACCTCCACCTTCGACGATCACAAGGCCGAGATGGCGGTGCTGTCGCGCTTTGACCATGTCTTCGTGCTGAACGGCTCCGCGCTGGAGCCGATGCGGCGGCGCGTCACCGCCCCCGTCAGCCAATTGTCCACCGCCTGCGACACGCTCTTGGCCACGCCCCTGCCCGCCCTGCCCGAACGGTCCATCGACATGGTCTGTTTCGGGCGCTGGCACGAGGACGACCACAGGGACCTTGTCCGCTACGCGCTGCGTGACGGGCTGTTCTATTACTATGACGTCTGGGTGGGTCTGCGGGCCCTCGACTGGATGGCGGTGCGACGGCGCAACGCGGACCTGATCCAGCGCGCGCAGTTCTACCTCGTCTGGGCGCCCAATGCCTGGCACCAGAAATGGCGCGACGGAACCGGGCAGGATCACGCCCTCTCAACCCGCTATTTCGAAGGCGCGGCGGGCGGGGCGGTGCTTTTGGGCAGCCGCCCGCACTGCGCCGAATTCGACGCCGCCTTCGATTGGCCCGATGCGCTGGTGCCGCTGGGCGATGATCCGGCGGCCGCGGTGCAGGCGCTGCGCGCCGATCCCGCGCGGATGGAGCGCATCCGCCGCGACAACATCGCGCAATCGCTGCGGCGGCATGACTGGGCCCATCGCTGGGCCGAGATGCTGACCGTGCTGGGCCTGCCGCTGACCGAGGCGCATCGCACGCGTCTGGCGCGGCTGAACCTGCTGGCGGCGCAAATGGAACCGGCACCCGTCTGGGGCGGGCTGCACTTGGTCAAAGGGGAAACAGCATGAAAGCAGTCATTCTTGCAGGGGGATACGGCACCCGGCTGTCGGAAGAGACGGGCACCATCCCGAAACCGCTGGTGGAAATCGGCGGTCGCCCGATCCTGTGGCACATCATGAAAATCTATGAATCCGGGGGCATCACGGATTTCGTGATCTGCTGCGGCTACAAGGGCGACATGATCAAGCGCTACTTCACGGAATACGGCTACGCTAACGCCGATTTCACCGTGGACCTCGCCGCCAACCGGATCGAGATCAACCGCTCTGCCCGCGAGCCGTGGCGGGTGACACTGGTCGATACGGGCCAGGACACCATGACCGGCGGCCGCATCCGGCGGGTGCGGGATCATCTGGACCATGACAGCTTCTGCCTGACTTATGGCGACGGGGTGGCCGACATCGACATCCCCGCCGCCATCGCCTTTCACCGCGCCCAAGGGACCGAAGCGACAGTGACCGCCGTTCAGCAACCGGGCCGGTTTGGTGCGCTGAACCTCGCGGATGGCAACAAGGTCGCCTCCTTCCGCGAAAAATCCATGCTGGACGGGCCGATGATCAACGGCGGCTTCTTCGTGCTGGAACCCGCCGTGCTGGACCGCATCGAAGGCGATGACACCGTGTTCGAGGATGCGCCGCTGCGGTCGCTGGTCGAGGATGGGCAACTCTCGGTCTATCGCCATGACGGCTTCTGGCAGAACATGGACACGCTGCGCGACAAGCATGTGCTGCAAGGGCTGTGGTCCGAAGGCCGCGCGCCGTGGAGGGTCTGGGCATGATGCACCGCCCCCACGCCCGCGCCAAACGCGTCCTCGTCACCGGGGCGGATGGCTATATCGGCTCCGTCCTGACCCCGCGCCTGATGGCCGAAGGCTATGACGTCACGGGGGTCGACAGTGGTTTTTACCGGCGCGGCTGGCTGTTTGACGACCGCGCCGCGCGGCCCTTGACCATCAGCCGCGACGTGCGCGAGGTGCAAGAAGAGGATCTGGCCGGCTTTGATGCCATCGTTCACCTGTCCGAGTTGTCCAACGATCCCTTGGGGGAAAACGATCCCGACCTGACCCTGCGCGTCAACCATCGCGGCTCTGTCACGCTGGCCGAGCGCGCCCGCGCGGCGGGGGTGGCGCGCTTTGTTTATGCCTCCAGCTGTTCGATCTATGGGGCGGGCGGCGATGACTGGCGCACCGAAGACTCCGCCACCGCGCCGCAGACCGCCTATGCCCGCTGCAAGGTGCTGGTCGAACAGGATGTGCGCGCCCTGCGCGATGACCGCTTCACCCCGGTCTTCCTGCGCAATGCCACGGCTTACGGTGCCAGCCCGCGCCAGCGCTTTGACATCGTGCTGAACAACCTCTGCGGTCTGGCCCACACCACCGGGCAGATCGTTCTGACCTCGGACGGCAGCCCGTGGCGGCCCATCGTGCATGTGCAGGACATCTGCACCGCCATCCTCTGCGCGCTGGAGGCCGACCCTGCCGCCGTGGCGGGCGAGGCGTTCAACGTCGGCTCTGACGCGGGGAACCACCGCATCCGCGACATTGCCGAAATCGTGGGCAAGGTCTTTCCGGGCGCGCGGATCAGCATCGGCAGCGATGGCGGCGATACGCGGTCTTACCGCGTGTCCTTCGCCAAGATCCGGGACCATATGCCCAAGTTCCGCACCGACTGGGACGCCGAGCGCGGCGCGCGGCAATTGAAGGCGATGTTTGACCGCATCGGCCTGACCGAGGCGATGTTTCTGGCCGATCCCTTCACGCGGTTGAAGGAACTGGGCCATCTGCAACGCACCGGGCAGTTGGACAAATCGCTGTTCTGGACGCCGGAGCTTGCGGTGTGACGCAGCCACGGCATGTCTGCGAACACGCGTCTCCCCGGCGGTCTGCGAGAACCGGGGAAACGCGATCCGCCGCCCAGGGATCGTCTCCCCACCTCTCGCAGACCTGTGGCACCTCAGGCCGCCACCCCCAGCAAGGGCCATGCGGCATCCTTGTCCGAGATCACCGTGGGCACCAGCGGCCAGCGGATACCGATGGCGGGATCGTCCCAGCGCAACCCGCCTTCGGCGGCGGGGGCATAGGGGTGAGAGACTTGATACATCACATGAGCATCATCCGTCAGGGTGATGAAACCATGGGCAAATCCGGCTGGAACATAAAGCATCGTGCCGTCTTCGGCGCTCAGATCGAAACCCTGCCAGCGGCGATGCGTCGGACTGTCCGGCCGCAGGTCCACGATCACGTCATGGATCGCGCCCGCCACCACACGGACCAGCTTCACCTCGGCATGTGGGGCGGCCTGAAAATGCATCCCCCGCAGCGTGCCGCGCTGGCGGTTGCTGGAGTGGTTGGCCTGTACGAAGGCCGCCTCAAGGCCATGGGCGCGGAAAGTGTCCGCGCAAAAGACGCGCGTAAAGCTGCCGCGCGCATCAGCAATCCGGCGCGGCCGGATCAGGACGGCATCGGCAAGCGTGGTTGGAATGAACTCCATCTCGGCTCCTGCATTCATGGAAAGGATTGTGCGTGATCATTCTGGACAGCGCCTTGGCGAGACGCGCCGCAGAGCGAAAGGTTCCCATCCGCATCGGCATGATCGGCGCGGGCTTCATGGCACGGGGGGTCCTGCACCAGCTTTTGCGCGTGCACCCGGGCACGATGCGGATCGTCGCCATCGCCAACCGCACCCCCGCGCGGGCGCTGGGCATCCTCAGCGCCGAAGGCTGCCCCGCCCGCAGCGTGGACAGCCCCGCGACGCTCGCCCGTGCGATCCAGTCCGGAGCGGTCGCGGTCACCGATGACGCCCTGCTGATGGCGCGCGGCGATGGCATCGACGTGCTCTTGGACGTGACCGGCGCGGTCGAAGAGGCCCTGCCCCCCATCCTCGCCGCGATCGAGACGGGCAAACATGTGGTGCTGATGAATGCCGAACTGGATGGCACCGTCGGCCCGATCCTGCGGCGCATGGCCGATGCGGCGGGGGTGATCTACACCAATGTGGACGGCGACCAGCCGGGGGTCGAGATGAACCTCTTCCGCTTCGTGCGCGGCTTGGGGGTGCGGCCAGTCCTGTGCGGCAATATCAAGGGCCTGCACGACCCCTATCGCACGCCCGCCACGCAGGCCGATTTCGCCCGGCGCTGGGGGCAGAACCCGGCGATGGTGACCTCCTTCGCCGATGGCACCAAGGTCAGCTTTGAACAGGCCATCGTCGCCAATGCAACCGGCATGACGGTCGCGCGGCGGGGGATGCTGGGCTATACCGTCGAGGCCGGGACACCGATCGACAAGGCGGCCGCGCTGTTTGATCCCGATCTGCTGATCTCCGGGCCGGGGATCGTGGATTACGTCACCGGTGCGGCACCGGGACCGGGGGTCTTTGTCCTTGGCACCACCGACGATCCGGTCAGCCGCCATTATCTTGACCTCTACAAGCTGGGGCGCGGGCCGATCTACTGTTTCCACACGCCCTATCACCTGTGTCATTTCGAGGTGCCCAACACGATTGCCCGCGCCGTGCTGCTGCACGATGCCGCCATCGCGCCCGACGCCTTGCAGGTCGAGGTGGTCACGGCGGCCAAACGCGACCTTGCCCCCGGTCAGGTGCTGGACGGTCTGGGCGGCTTTGATGCCTATGGCCTTGCCGAAAGCGCCGAGGCAACCGCGCGCGGCAACCTGCTGCCCTTTGGCGTGGGCATCGGCGCGCGACTGAAACGGGCGGTGGCCAAGGATGCAGTGCTGACGCTGGCCGATGTCGAATTGCCGCCGGGGCGGCTGGTGGACATGCTGCGCGACCGGCAGGCGCAGGTCTTTGGACCACGCCAACCCCTGCCGGTGCCCGCCTGATCGGCGATCCTCCACCGATGCGGCATGACGACCGGAACAAGCCACGCATCGCATCGGTTGCGCCTGCGGGTCTGGCTGGCCAAAGGCGCGGACAGGTGCCGACAGGCAGGTGTCCAGACCCGTTCACAGGCGCGTTCACAGGCGCGTTCACAGGCGCGTGGCCAGACCGAAAAAGCGCTGCAAAAGCGCGGGCCCCGCAGCAGGCAAGACAGGAGGCGGCGCAGCAGATGACAGGCTACAACCGGCGGGACACGCCCCCCCCGCGCCCGGACGGCGACCGGCAAGACGCGGACCCCTGCGGCGCCGCCGTGCCCCCCCGGCGCAGGCTGAATGTCCTCTTTGCCACCGCCCATCCGCATTTGCCGCAAATCGCAGGCGGCCTGCAAAGCAGCACGCAAGAGACGATGCGCCTTCTGGCCGAACGCGGGCACGAGACGCGGTTGCTCTGCGGTTTGACCGGGGCCGGACTTCTGGGCCTGCGCCACCGCCTGACGCTGAAGCTGCGCCGCCGCCGTACCGGAATGGATCGGGCGACGGGCCATCTCACCTACCGCGCCTGGCAAACGGCCGAGCCCGCCGCCCTGACCGAGGTGCGCGACCACTTCCACCCCGACGTGGTGGTGGCGCAAGGGGGTGGCGCGGTCCGTCTGGCCGGGGTCTGCGGCAGTCTGGACCTGCCCGCGCTGATCCATTTCCGCAACGTCGAATTCACCGGCTTGAAGGTGGCGGTGGCGGCCCTGGACCCGGCCACGATCTTCATCTCGAACTCGACCTTCACGCGGCGGCGGGCGCTGGCCGATCTGGGGGTGGACAGCCGGGTGATCTATCCGGTGATCGACGGCGCGCAATACCGCGTCCTGCCCGGCGGCAGCCATTGCGTCTTTGTCAATCCGCATCCCTCCAAGGGGATCGCCATTGCGTTGGCGCTGGCAGCCGCCTGCCCCGACATCCCCTTTCTCATCGTCGAAGCCTGGACCCTTGACGGTCCCGCACACAGCGCGAACCGCCTCCGCGCCGCGGCGCTGCCGAATGTCACCTGGCTGCGGCGGGTTGCCGACATGCGGACGGTCTATGCCCAAGCCCGCGTCATGCTGGTGCCCAGCCAATGGGAAGAGGCGTTCGGCCGGGTGGTGGCCGAGGCACAGGTCTCTGGCATCCCGGCGCTGGTGTCCGACATCGGCGGTCTGCCCGAGGCGGTGGGACCGGGCGGCTGTCTCGTGCCGCCGACAGCCCCGGTCGAGGTCTGGCGTCAGGCGCTGCGCCGGATCTGGGATGATCCCGTGGAACAGGCCCGCTTGGCCACGGCTGCCCTGCGCCATGCCGCCCGCCCGGATATGGCGGCGGCGCGCCAGATCGACGCCCTGGAGGCCGCGCTGCTGGAGCGCATCGGGGCCGCGCCAGCCTTGGCGGCGGGGGCTTAGGGATGGACCTTCCTGCCGTGGACGTCCTGATCCCCGCCCGCAACGCCGCGCGCACGCTGGAGGCGGCGGTGCGCTCCACCCTCGCGCAGACCGCGCCGAACCTGCGCGTCATCGTGATCGACGACGGCAGCACGGATGACACCCCCGCCGTACTGGACCGCCTGACCGCGCAGGATGCGCGGGTGCAGCGCCTGCGCCTGCCGGGGTTGGGCATCGCCGCCGCGATGAATGCCGGGCTTGCACGCGCGACGGCGCCGCTGGTCGCGCGTCTGGATGCCGATGACCTCTCCGCGCCCGACCGCCACGCACGGCAATTGCGCCATCTGGTCGGCAATCCGGCCTGCGTGGCCTGTTCCGGCGCGCATATCGAAATCGACAGGGATGGAGATCCGACCGGCATCCTGCATCAACCCGGTGCGAATGTCCTGCCCGATCCGGCCTTTCTGCCTGCGCGCGAACCGCCCTTGACCCAGCCCTTTTTCATGGCGCGGCGGGCGGCCCTTGTGGCGGTGGGCGGATACCGGCCCCTGCCCGTGTCCGAGGACAGCGACCTCTATTGGCGGCTGACGGCGCTGGGGCGGCTCGACAACCTGTCCGACATCCTTGGCCGCTACCGGATGCACGCAGGCTCCATCTCTTCGGCCTCGATCCGGCATGGACGGCAGATGGCGCTGTGGTCGCAACTGGCGGCGCTGTCGGCGCAGCGGTGCCGGGCGGGGCGGCCCGACCTGCCGCTGGGGACCACACCCGTCGCCCCCGCCCCCTCTGACGCCGACCTGTCCGATCAGGTCGCGCAGATGGCGCGCGCGATGGCGTTGACGGCGACCGAAGCCACATGGTTGGCACAGGCGGTGGCGGCCAAACTGATGGAATTGGCTGGATACCGGCCCTTTGAACTGACGGCGGCGGATGTGGCCTTCGTGACGCGGCATCTGGCCTGTGATCCGCCGCGGGCGTCCCTGCCGCATCTGGCCAAGATGCGCGCCGCCACCGCCGCCCGCCTGCTGCGCGCCCGCCGCTGGGCCGAGGCGATGGAGCTGGGTCAAGGACTTCGGGCCGAGGTCTGCCTGCGCGCCGCAACGAACCGTCTCTATTGGACCAAGCGCCGGGCCTGACGGTCATGCCCGCCAGTCCTGCGCCACGGTCCGTCCCCGCCCGGCCCGCTTGGCCGCGTAAAGGGCGGCATCGGCCTGCCGCAAGATCGCCTCAGGCGCGGGAAAGGCCCGCGCAGGAGCGAGGATCAAGCCGCCGCTGGCCCCGATCCGGCAGGCCTGACCTTCGAACGGGATGGGGCGTGACAGGCGGCGGGTGATGCGGTCGGCCACCTGCAGCGCCCGCGCGGCATCCGCCATGCCCGACAAGAGCACCACGAACTCATCCCCGCCCAAGCGGGCCAGCGTATCCCCCGCCCGCGTTTCCTGCGTCAGCACCCGCGCCACTTCGACCAGGACATGATCGCCCGCCGCATGGCCCAGCGTGTCATTGACCTGCTTGAAGCGGTCGAGATCCAGTTGCAGCAGGGCAAAGCCCTCGGCCCCGGCGCAATGATCGGCCAGCGCCCCCTCCAGCGCGCGGCGGTTGCGCAAGCCGGTGAGCGGATCGGTCAGCGCCTGTTCCTGCGCCATCGCCTGCGCCCCCTGCAAGCGACGGTTCAGGCTGCGCAATTCGCCCGAGACGGCGGCATTCGCCTCGATCAGCCACAGCAGATCGACCGTGTGGTCGGTCGGGCCGAAATCCGCCTCCGTCAGGTCCAGATCGCGCACGGCGGCGGGCAGATCGACGAAGGCCAGCGCCAGAAACAGCGCACCACCCGGCAAGGGCAGCGCAAGGCCCCGCATCGGGTGGCGCGGATCGTCCCGCAGGGTCAGTTCGACCGGCCCCCCCAGCGCCAGCAGGGCAAGATCGGCCGGTCGGCGCAGCGTGAACCCCGCATCGAACGGCAGGCCGGCGATGGACCCGGCGGCGGCGGCATCCCCGCCGATCAAACGCCGCAGGGTCGGCCCCAGACCAATGATCCGCCCCTCCGCCGTCAGGGCCACATGCAGCGGCGTCAAGCGGTCGAGCACAGACATGGGGACCAAGGACCGGGGGACCGCAGGGTCAGACGGCGGGAAGGCGACGCTCATGCCGGGGCGGCCAAGCGGAAATCGCGGGCCGAGGCGTGCTGGCCGTCCAGCACATCGATCCGCAGGGACGTATCGCCCTCCGCCTCGATCAGCACCAGCGCGCCATGGTCATCGGCCATCGCGCGGATCAGACCGACCAGCACCATCGTCACGGGGACGGCCAAAACGGGGGCGGCCAGTCCGTCACCCGGCGTTCCCACCGTCAGGCGAAAACTGTCCGGGGCCAGCGCCTGCACGCGCATCGATGGCAGGGCCAGATCCTGCACCGCCAGCCGCACCCGGCCCGGCAAGTGATCCAGCGAATGCAGGAAGTCGGCAAAGCCCGCGCCGCCAAAGCGTAACAGCCGCCGCACCCCGTCGCGCCTTGGGTGGGAGACGAGATAGGTGCCCATATCCTCCAGCAGGCTGTCGCGGCTGCGGTTCAATCGCGCCGCCGCGCGGTCCAGCACCGCAGGGCCAAGCGCGGGGTCATAGGTCAGCATCGCCTCGAACCCCTGCGCGGGCAGGCGCAGATCGTCGGCCACGGCCTGCCAGAAGGCCGCGCCCCAGATGTCGCGCAGAAAGCACTGTATCGCCCTGAGGATCAGCCCATGCACCGCCCGCCCCCGTTTGCCAAACCCAGACAAGGGAGGCCTCTGACCAGCCCCCGTCAGGGCAGCCTAGACAGGAAAGGGTTAAGCAAATCCTTACGGCAGCAGGACCAGACCGGTTTCCGGCCCGCCCAGATCAATCCGGTTCACCGGCGCGGGCGTCAGCGCGGGAGGCGCGTCCTGAAGCTGCTTCAAGAGCGCCTCGGCCCGATCCAGCTGCGGCAAGGTTCCGGTCAGAGAGCCGACCGTCACAAAGCGCCCCGCACCGTCCTCGCCCAGCGCCAGACCGGCCAGATCGACCCAGCCGTCCTTGTCGCGCGTCAGGATCAAGCCCTCTTCGCCCGGCCAGCGCGGCAGGAAATCCCCCACCACAAAGACACAGCCCGGACGCCCTTCGTCAAAGGGGGTGCGGCAGGCCGACAGCCAGCGTTGCAGGCTTTCCTCGGCGATGCCGGTCAGCAAGAGGTCGCGCGTCGCCGCCGCCCCCGGCGGCTGCAACGGCATCGCGGCAATCAGATCGGCCATGGCCGGCGCGGCCTCGGGCGGTGCGGCGACCTGTCCGGCCAGCCGGTCGGCCAAGCCCGCGTGCGCGGGCTCCTTGGCCAAGTCCTCCAGACGCGCGCGGGCATCCGCCCCGGCCTTGCCCCAGCCATCCATCGCCGCGATGTCCAGATCCTCGATGGGGGTCAGCCCGGCCTCATAGCGGGCAAGCTGGTCCTGGGCCGCGATGGTTTCAGACGGGATCACCGCCTGCCACAGCCCGGCCAGCAGCACGGTCAGCAGCGCCATCCCCACATTGACCTTTCGGATGCGCGCCATCCAGTGCGAGCCCAGCAGCACCGCTCCGGCATAGGCCAGACCATATGCCAGCCCCAGCCCGGCCAAGACCGCCACGAACAGACGGTCAGGCGTCCAGCCATACTCCGTCACCCGCAGCCACAGCGCCCAGACCGCCAGCGCGGCGGGCAAGGGCAGGATCAGCGCCATGGCCTGCGTGGCGCGGTGCATCACCTTGCCAGTGACGGCTTGCCCATCCTCGCGGTCAACAGCCGTCGTCACGAGGGTGGCGGCGGCGGCGGTCATGGCCAACAGCGTCGCGGCGGCGGAAAGCCCGCCAAAGCCCGCCATCCCGTTCAGCGGCAACGCCACCAGAAACACCGCCAGCACCAGCAGCACCGGGATCAGGAGCAGCCGCAGCAGGCGCAAGACCAGCGTGGGCGCCAGCATCCCCGCCATCTCGGCCACCACCGCCAAGGACAGGCCCAAGGCGGCCCCGGTGACGACCCATGGCACGGGGGCCAGCGACAGCACGGTTTCGATGATGTCCAGCCCGACAAGACCGAACAGAAGATGGGACAGGCCGATCAGCGCCCAGACCAGCCCGGTGAAGATCATCGCGGCCGTCGTGCGCACGACCAGTGACCAGCTTTCCCGGAACAGGGTGGCGTAATGGCGCCAGCCGGACTCGCCCCCCGCCGCGATCAGAAAGGGCAAGGGCAGGAAGGCAAGGGCGAAACCCGACAGGATCGGCAGGCCGCTGGCCAGATAATCCGCCACCAGATCGTAGCGCAGCGTCCCCGCCATCACTAATCCCGCGACGGCCAGCCCCAGCAGCAGCGCCGACAGGAGCGCCCGGCCAAAGCGCAACGGGCCGACCAGCACCATCAGCGCCCCGGCAAAGACCGCCGCAAAGACCATGCTGCCAAGGGCCAACCGCTCGGGCCAAAGCTCGGTCGCCACAGCCTCGAACAGACCGTAGAGCCCCGCGCCGCACAATGCGCCTGTCAGCGCGAGCGTTCCCCGTCGCCGCATCTGCCGATCCATCGCCGCCTCCGAAGTTTTTTCCTTGCCTGCACGCTAGTCTTTGCCAAGTCACTGCGAAAGGGGGACGACGCGGGAACGGGCCTTGGTTGGGTGGGTTGACCAACATCATGCACAGCCA
>JACCDI011790043.1_pt1 | contig 10970 bp, 8 predicted proteins | sample 7442791 | NCBI WGS metagenome assembly JACCDI01 (sample SAMN15323434, study PRJNA562643) | freshwater metagenome | isolation source: river surface water | place: USA:Blue River Watershed | collected 2017-08-15
GGCGACTCACTGGGTGGCTGGATAGGAGATCCAAGAACATTCTTTATGTTCAATAATGTATTCGATCACAAATTATCATTGGGATCAACGGATCAATTAAAGTTTACTATTCCATTCGCGTTATTCGCATTTTTCCAAATGAAATTCGCGGTTATTACACCTGCGCTCATCTCAGGCGCTTTGGCTGAACGTATTAACTTCCGTGCTTTCGTTTTATTCATGGTATTGTTCTGTGTCATGGTTTATGCACCATTAGCACACTGGACATGGCATCCTGATGGATTCTTGTTTAATTTAGGAGTTCTTGATTTCGCTGGTGGAACGGTTGTACATATGTCTGCTGGATGGGCTGCATTAGCAGGAGCCTTGTATTTACGTCGTCGTAAGTCTCATATTGAATCTAATATTTTGCCTCCAGCTAATATTCCTTATGTATTATTAGGAACAGGTTTATTATGGTTCGGATGGTTTGGTTTCAATGCAGGATCAGCAGTGGGGGCAAACGGATTGGCAGTTACTGCTTTCGCAACTACACACGTAGCAGCAGCTGCTGCAGGTTTATCTTGGATCTTATTTGATGTAACTCGTGGCAAAAAAGTTTCTGCGCTAGGATTTTGCATTGGTGCGGTAGTTGGCCTAGTAGCCATCACTCCTGCATCAGGATTTGTAACAGTTCCGGTTGCCATCTTCATTGGCGTCGTTGCGGCGATTGTATCAAACATAGCAGCACATTGGAGAGCAAGTTCAAACTTAGATGATACGTTAGATGTATTTCCTTGCCATGGATTAGGTGGTATGGTAGGTATGTTAATGACAGGTATTTTCGCAACATCAGCAGTTAATGCAGCGGTTGTTGAAAATGGTTTATTCTATGGAGAAACTGCTTTATTCTTTAAACATTTATTGGCCTTAGCAATTGTTTCTGCGTTTGCTTTTGGTTTGTCTTATATCTTATTAATCGTAACGGACAAAATTATTCCACTACGTGTTAATGAAGAAGAAGAAAGATTAGGATTGGATATTTCGCAGCACGATGAGTCGTTAGCCGAATAATCTAACACAACAAAGCCGCAAGTAATGGTTCTTGTGGTTTTGTTTCAATCAAAAAGCCGGAGACTTTTAGTTTCTGGCTTTTTTGTATCATAGAGGTGAGAGGTAAGAGGTAAGAGGTAAGAGGTAAGAGGTAAAAGGTAAGAAGTGAGAGGTAAGAAGTGAGAGTTAAGAAGTGAGAAGTAAGAGATCTTTCCATTAACCTACGGACTAATTCCCTTCGGACTCCGTGACTGACGACTAGCGACTAGCGACTGAACACTAGCGACTGACGACTAACGTCTAACGTCTACTGTCTAATTATCAACACTTCCCCCTTCACATCACCAGTTTCCAAAATGTCTTTATACCTGACAGGTTGTATCGTATTGATTTGCAATGGATCGTACGGAGCAGATACCCGTACATAATTTTCAGAAAATCCTTCCATCAAACCATGATTGGTCGATTCTTCAAATAAGACATTCCCCGTTTTTTCTAATTGGCTCTCATAAAAAGCTCGTCGTTTTTTATCCGACAGTATATGTAACATTTTGGAACGCTCTGCCTTTTGCATTCCATCAACCTTCGGCTTAATATCTACTGCATAAGTATTTGCCCGTTCTGAATAAGGAAAAACATGCAGGTAAGAAATCGCTAAATCATTTAAGAATTCATAGGTTTCCAAAAACAGTTCAGGCGTTTCTCCAGGATGACCCACAATCACGTCGACACCAATACAAGCATTTGGCATAACGGCACGAATGCGCGAAACACGATCTAAATAAAGTTCACGCTGATACCGACGCTTCATCAATCGAAGCACTGAATTTGACCCAGATTGCAAGGGAATATGAAAATGTGGTACAAAGCGCGTAGAAGTAGCTAAAAACTCAATTAATTCAGGTGTTAATAAATTTGGCTCTATACTTGAAATCCGAAAACGTTCAATCGTGGCTTGCTCTTCAATCGCACGAACCAAATCGAAAAATGTTTCTACACGCTTTCCTTGCTGAATACCAAAATCCCCAATATTAACCCCTGTCAGCACAACTTCTTTTACTCCATTTGCTGCAATTTCCTCAATCAAACCAAGTACTTTTTCAATGCTATCAGAACGCGATTGTCCGCGAGCCAAAGGTATTGTACAGTATGAGCAAGGATAATCACAACCATCTTGAACTTTCAAAAACGTCCGAGTACGATCATTTACACTATAGGATGCATGATAATCCAAATCATACCGTATTTCCGTCGCAATTAATTTCGGTAAATCTTCAGATGACCGATCTAAATAGGGTGGAAGCAAGGCAGGCATTTGAAACTTCTCATTGGCCCCAAGTACTAAATCAACCCCTGGAATAGAAGCGATTTCGGTTGGTTTTAACTGGGCATAACAACCAATAATTACAACTGTAGCAGCTGGATTTATCTTCTTTGCCTCCCTAACAACCTTCTTGCATTTCTTATCTGCTTGCTCCGTTACACTACAGGTATTAATAACGAATAAATCTGGCGTATCTTGAAAGTCGGCACGAACAAAACCCAACGGCTCGAGGGACCGAGCAATCGAACTCGATTCGGCAAAATTTAACTTACAACCCAGTGTATAAAATGCAACTTTACTCATGTGCTAATTTCAGCCTGCAATTTAAAACAAAAATGGCGGGATTCCCCGCCATTTTCAATCATAAAAGTATATAAATGCAAGATTAAAATAGATTATAACTTAGCTGTTTTCACCGTTTTTATGATACGAGCAGCTACTTTATATGGATCTGCAGCTGAATTTGGACGGCGATCTTCTAACCAACCTTTCCATCCTTTTTCAACAACAGCGATTGGAATACGAATAGAAGCTCCACGATCTGAAACTCCATAAGAGAAATCGTGAATCGAAGCAGTTTCATGCTTACCAGTCAAACGCATGTGATTGTCAGCACCATACACTTCAATGTGTTCTTTAACAAATGGAGCGAATGCTTGACAGATTACATCGTATGTATCTTTTTTACCTGCAGTACGCAAAGCTGTATTAGAGAAATTAGCATGCATACCTGATCCATTCCAATCTAATTCGCCTAATGGCTTGCAATGCCAATTAACAGCTACACCGTATTTCTCTCCTAAACGCTCTAAAATATAACGGCCTAACCAAATTTCGTCACCTGCTTGTTTAGCACCTTTTGCAAACATCTGGAATTCCCACTGTCCTGCGGCAACTTCAGCGTTAATACCTTCGATGTTTAAACCAGCATCAATACACAAATCTAAATGCTCTTCAATAATCTCACGTCCATAAGCATTTTTAGCACCTACTGAACAGTAATATGGTCCCTGTGGCTCTGGATAACCATTAGATGGGAAACCTAGTGGCTTATTTGTCTCAGGATCCCAAAGGAAATACTCCTGCTCAAAACCAAACCAAAAATCATTATCATCATCTTCAATCGTGGCACGACCATTAGACTCATGCGGTGTTCCGTCTGCATTCAAAACCTCACACATAACCAAATATCCATCACGACGTGCTGGATCAGGGCAAACATATACAGGTTTTAATAAACAGTCAGATGAACCTCCTTCTGCTTGCTGCGTAGATGAACCATCAAAAGACCACATATCAAGATCTTCCAATTTACCGCTAAAATTGTTTTCAATTTTAGTCTTAGAACGCAAACTCTGGGTTGGCTTGTAACCATCCAACCAAATGTACTCTAATTTAGATTTAGCCATGATTTTATACTTATAATGATAATAAAAATACTTTTTTGCGATTTATTGATACAAATTTAAACCAGATTTTGAAAAAAGCAACAGAAAATTTGCCAAAAACACAAAAAACATAACCATTATTCTGAAAATCTGCAAAAATTCAAACTAATACCTACGTTAGTGCAATTTTTAAATATCTGGGATATACATTTAAATAGTTCGGACATTTTGGCTATTTTTATAAATCTAATTTTCAACGATAAAAAATGGCTATAACTCGATTTAAAGCACTTGAATTAGCTCAAATGCGCGCAGGTACTCCTGTTAAATTACCAACCGAAAAAGTAAGCGATTACTACGGCAGCATGACATTTAGTGATGAAGTCATGCGCTCTTTATTATCTCCAGAGGCTTATTTGAAAATCAATACAGCGATCCAAACAGGTTCAAAGATTGATCGTGATGCTGCAGACGAAGTAGCTGCCGCCATGAAATCATGGGCCATTTCAAAAGGAGCAACACACTACACACACTGGTTTCAACCACTCACAGGGACAACTGCAGAAAAGCATGATTCATTTTTTGATATCGATCTAAGCAATGGAAAGGCCGTTGAAAAATTTAAAGGATCTGCTTTGGTCCAACAAGAACCAGATGCCTCATCTTTTCCAAACGGAGGAATTAGATCAACGTTTGAAGCACGTGGGTATACCGGATGGGATCCTTCATCGCCAGCATTCATTATGGAAAATGCAGCAGGAACTGCCACATTATGTATTCCTTCTGTTTTCGTATCCTATACGGGTGAAGCATTAGACTACAAAACTCCACTTTTAAAATCGATTGAGTTAATCGACAAAGCATCTACCGCTGTTGTAAAAGAATTTTTTAGCCGAGATGTAGGTAAAGTCATTCCAACGCTTGGTGCAGAACAAGAATATTTTCTTGTCGATGAAGCATTATTTAATGCACGCCCAGATTTAGTGATGTCAGGTAGAACTGTTTTTGGTCACGCACCAGCCAAAGGTCAGCAATTAGAAGATCATTATTTTGGTTCTATTCCTAATCGGGCCAATTCATTTATGGTAGACTTCGAAATTGAAGCGCTTAAATTAGGTATGCCTGTTCGTACGCGCCACAATGAGGTTGCTCCAGCTCAATTCGAGGTGGCACCAACATTTGAAGAAGCCAATTTAGCTTGTGATCACAATGCCTTGTTGATGGATTTAATGAATAAAGTCGCTTCAAAACATAAGTTGAAGGTTTTATTTCATGAAAAACCTTTTGCAGGCATCAATGGCTCTGGTAAGCACAATAACTGGGCATTAGCAACTGATACCGGAGTGAATTTATTAGCTCCTTCATCGAAACCAAAAGAAAATTTACGTTTCCTTACCTTTTTCGTTAACACATTAAAGGCGGTGCATGATCGGGCAGATTTACTTCGTGCTTCCATTGCATCTGCAGGAAATGAGCATAGGCTAGGTGCAAATGAAGCTCCTCCTGCCATTGTATCTGTATTTTTGGGGTCAACAATGAGCCAAGTTTTGGATGACTTGGAAAACATGAGTGACATTGATGATATCACACTAGAAAAAGGAGATAATGTCTACTTAAAATTAGGTATCAATAAAATCCCATCATTGATTCTTGATAACACAGATCGTAACAGAACTTCTCCTTTTGCCTTTACAGGTAACAAATTCGAATTTCGTGCAGTAGGTTCTTCAGCGAATTCAGCTGCACCGATGACCGTGTTAAATACCATCGTAGCTGATCAATTAATTAAGTTCCGTAAGGAAGTAGAAGCTGTCCTTGAAAAAGGTGTCAAAAAAGAGCTTGCTATCATGGAAGTACTTAAGCGTTATGTCAAAGAATCTAAGAAGATTCGTTTTGAAGGAAACGGGTATTCTGACGAATGGGTAGTTGAGGCTGAAAAACGTGGTCTTTCTAACTTAAAAACAACACCAGAGGCTTTGGCAGTATACGCTCGTCCAGAATCCATTGAACTATTCACCAAACATGGTATCTATTCCAAAGAGGAAATGCATGCTCGCCATGAAATCGAACTTGAGAACTATGTCAAGAAAATTCAAATCGAATCGCGTGTCATAGGCGATATGGCCATTAATCACATTGTATCTACGTCGTTAAAATATCAAACACAATTAGTAGAAAATGTGAAAGGGCAGAAGGAAATTGGCATTGACCCGCAGTATTTTGCGCCAACTGTTGAAATGATTAAAAAAATCTCTGAATACACTTCTTCTATCGTTCGACTACAAAGTGAAATGACTGAAGCGCGCAAGGAGGCAAATAATGTAGAAGATTTAGAGGAAAGAGCGACCCTTTATGGTACCAAAGTAAAAGGCTACTTCGAAGAAATCCGTTACTCTGTGGACAAACTCGAACTTATCGTTGATGATGACGAATGGCCTCTACCAAAATACCGTGAACTTTTATTAATTAAATAAACATGTCCAATACAACTAATCCAGGCTTTTCAATTGAGGAAATCCAAAATTTAAAAAGCCTGTGTGCACAGGAAAATCGATCATTTGTGTACATAGATGATGAAAATTTACCCATTGGCAATGATAAAGAAATGGTCCACATTCAATTTGTGGGCCATTACAATAAGCAAGAAGTAATTTACGATGCTATTTTATGTACGTTACAATTGCATTATTCTAGTGCTGTTTATGAAGCAGCAGAGAAAGAGGTCATGCAACATTTTCCATTATATGTACCCATCGAAAATAGAGATGAATCTTATGTAGAAAATGAAGCATTTGAAGAAGAAGTTGAGGTAATGATTCTCGAGATCATTGACGAACTTGAAGAAAATGATGAAGTCAAGGTAAGTGAATATATTGAAATCGATGAAAATTTTGAATTTGGTGTTGGTTTAGATGTTGCACTCTATGTGCCAGCATTCGAGATTGACGTCATTGAAAAATTCATTACTGATTTCAATGGTGGCACCTTATCATTAGATCCATCTCGATTCTCATTCCGTTCAGAAGACCCTGAATTTTAATGAGTAAGTATATTTTTTATACACCTAATCCGACTAGTGAGAATAGACTCAGCGAAGAAGAGTCGTTTCACGCTAGTCGGGTTTTGCGTTTAAAATCAGGTGATCAAATTAATTTACTTGATGGTCAGGGTGGTAAATACGCCGCTTTACTTGCTCAAGTAGATGCTAAAAATACCACATTCACGCAATTATCTTTACTGGAGAAACAAGCGATAATACCCTACCAAATTCATATCTATGTGGCACCTACCAAACAAATGGAGCGCATGGAATGGATGGTAGAAAAGTGCTGTGAATTTGGCATACATGGAATCCATTTTTTTAATTCTCGTAATTCAGAGCGAAAAGAAATTAAACTAAACCGCTTAGAGAAAATAGCTATTTCGGCCTTAAAACAGTCAAAAAATCTATTTTTACCTGATTTATCGCCTATTAGACCTTTGTCAAGTTATATTAATTCGCTTGTTGAATCCGCATCGACACAACGGCTATTCGCTCATATTTCTGAACCACCTGTGGAAAGTTTATCAAAACAGTTAATCCGAAATAAGAGTTATCATATTTTGATTGGTCCAGAAGGAGACTTTACACCAACAGAATCAGCTGATTTATTACGTGCGAACTGGACTCCATTTAGTCTAGGAAAATCAATTTTACGGACAGAAACAGCTTGCATTGCCGCAACCATGGGAATTCACATGGTGCACGAATAGGTATAAATCTGATAATAATCAGAAAATAAATTGCCTTTAAAAGGTTTTAAAGGAAAATTGATGTTTAAATTTGCACTGTAAAAATTTATATTCTTTATGCAATTAGTTCTTCCCGCATTTATCATTCACTGGTACATTTCGTTATTTAGTCAGACCTTTTTCCTACATCGTTATTCAGCGCATAAAATGTTCTTGATGAACAAATTCTGGGAGAAATTCTTTTACTTCTTAACCTATCTTTCACAAGGTTCTTCTTTCTTAAGTCCACGTGCATATGCTATTCTTCATCGCATGCACCACGCTTTTTCAGATACAAAAAAAGATCCGCATTCTCCTTTGTTCTCAAGTAATGTGTTCACCATGATGTGGAAAACAAAAGATATTTACAATGCGGTTTTAAATCGTAAACAAGCTGTTGAAGAACGCTTTGAACATGATTACCCCGTATCCAAAACAATTGAAAAAATTGGAGATTCTTGGATTTCACGTATCGGTTGGGGAGTGGCTTATGTTTGCTTATACATGGCAGCTTTCATTTATTTTGACATGCACTGGGCATTTTTCTTCTTATTACCCGTACATTTTTTAATGGGACCTGTACATGGTGCAATTGTCAACTGGTCTGGTCATAAGTATGGATACCAAAACTATGACAACCACGATAGCTCAAAAAATTCATTGGTTTTTGATGTACTTATGATGGGAGAATTATTTCAGAATAATCACCACAAATTACCAAATCGTGTCAATTTTGCGACAAAGTGGTTTGAATTCGATCCCACCTATCCAATGATCAAAATTTTAACTTGGCTTCGAATTATTCGTCCCAATGTAAAAGATCCCAATGCAAAGTTTTAATTAATAAAAAAGGCCGTCTAGTGACGGCCTTTTTTTATAGGGTAAAATCTGCTTGAAACTTTTCTAAGTATTCTGCCACCCGTTTAAGAAATCCTCCACCCAAAGAGCCATCGACGACGCGATGATCGTAGGAATGAGAAATAAACATCTTTTGACGGATTACAATTTGATCTTCACCCGTTGGCCCAGTGATAACCGCAGGCTTCTTTTCAATAATACCAAATGCTAATATCCCCACCTGTGGTTGAACAATGATAGGCGTACCCATTAAATTACCGAAACCACCTATATTAGAAATTGTATAGGTGCCACCTTCTAAATCAGATGGAGTCAATTTGTTTTTTCGTGCACGGGCAGATAAATCATTGACCTTTTGCGTTAACTCAACTAAAGATAATTGATCGACATTGTGAATAACGGGAACAATTAAATTTCCATTAGGCAAGGCTACCGCCATACCAATATTGATTTGCTGATGTTGAACAATATAATCTCCTTCTACGGATATATTAATTCCCGGGAAATCCTTTATTGCCTTCGCCGTAGCCAAAAATAGGAGCGGAGTATAGGTAATCGGTTCCTTGTAGGTATCCAAAAACTTTCCTTTTATCTGCTCACGCCACTGAACTATATTCGTTAAATCAGCTTCTAGAAAAGACGTTACGTGAGGTGAAATTCGCTTAGAATCAGACATGCGCTCCGAAATCATTTTTCGCATGCGATCCATTTCAACCACCTCATCACCGGGTAAACGTAAACCAGGGCCTTGACTTAAGGTACCCGAAGCAATCATGCGTTTTGAATTCCGCACTGCGATGTAGTTCAACACATCTTTCTTCGTAACCCGGCCATCCATACCCGAACCACGTATTCCACTCAATTCACGCTGAGAAACACTTTCTTGTTGGCAAATCTGTTTAATCAACGGTGACACCCAAGGATTTGATTTCACCTCAGCACCATCAAAATTACCTAAACTTAAATCTAGTAAAGCATTCAATTCAGGTTCTGGATGAAATACTTCTTCACTCGAAAAACCCTTTGATTCTACTACCAAATCTTCACTTGCGTCAATTAGACAAAAAGCTTTACCAATCGTAACAATTTGACCCTCAGGAACTAAAATTTGCTTTAAAATTCCAGCTATAGGTGAAGGGACTTCCGTATCAATTTTATCTGTAGCAACTTCCAAAATGAATTCATCGGCTTCGACAAAATCACCAGGTTGTTTCAACCAGGTTAAAACAGTTGCCTCCATGATACTTTCGCCCATTTTAGGCATGATAATTTCCGTTAGCGCCATATCTATTCAGCCAAATCGTTTAATAAAAATCTTCTCAATAAATTAATTGCAGTCAGAGACGTCAAATGTATATTCTGAATACGAGTTCCTCCTAAAGTTAATTTACGCGTAATAACACCTGTGGGATGAGCTAATGCAATCCAAATGGTTCCAACTGGTTTCTCCGATGTACCCCCATCTGGACCCGCAATACCTGAGGTAGCCAGTGCATATTCGCTGCCATTCAATTCACGAACTCCTGTAGCCATGGCTCGAATACACGCTTCACTGACAGCACCTTCATCATTCAAAATTTGAGCAGAAACGCCCAATTGATTCATTTTTACATCATTTGCGTAGGCGAGTACCCCTCCTAAAAAATAGGCAGAACAACCTGCTTGCTGCGTAAATTGAGAAGCTAAATATCCGCCTGTACAACTTTCAGCTAAAGAAAGAGTCGCTTGTTTAGAAACCAATAATTTACCAACAACATCCGCTAATTCATCCTTTTCATAACCAAACACATAGGATTTGATCAAAGGCATTACCTTGGCATATTCAGCAGAAATTTGCTGATGCAGATTTTCAGCAGAATCACCAAATCCTGTTAAACGAAGCTTCACAATTCCTAAAGAAGGTAAATAGGCCAACTTAATATGTGCGGGCAATTGTAATTCCCAGTCTTGAATTAAATCTGACAAATAAGACTCACCAATTCCAACAGTTTTTACTAACTGATGTACAATGACTGGTAATTTAAAGTGATTGACCAACCGAGGTAAAACCTCTGTTTCCATAATCGCCTTCATTTCAAAAGGTACACCCGGCATCGAAACCCAGATAGTATCCAATTCATTGAACCACATCGCAGGTGCTGTGCCTTGCTTATTGGGTATAAATGTGCATTTAGTGGGTAGCAAGGCCTGATCGCGATTTAAATCGCTCAATTCCCGACCGCGCTTGGCAAAGAATTCGGTGACATCTTGCAAGGCATCCGTGTGATAAGCAAGCGTACAATCAAAAAAATCAGCTAGTATTTTTTTCGTCAAATCATCTTTAGTTGGCCCCAATCCACCCGTAATAAAAACCACATCCGCACGCTTTTGGGCTTCTTGTAATATCTGAACGATCTCATCTTTTTGATCCCCTACAGAAGATTTCCGCACGGTTTTGATGCCTAACTTGTCTAGTTCAAGACTGATCCACTGGGTATTCGTGTCAAGAATTTGACCGTATAGAATCTCATCGCCAATGGTAATAATTTCTGCTCGAACCATTTAGTTTTCTTACTTTTGTACGAAAATACGATTTATTTGGTTTGGAATCACATCAA
>JACCDI012190035.1_pt1 | contig 10968 bp, 10 predicted proteins | sample 7442791 | NCBI WGS metagenome assembly JACCDI01 (sample SAMN15323434, study PRJNA562643) | freshwater metagenome | isolation source: river surface water | place: USA:Blue River Watershed | collected 2017-08-15
AGACATCGCTTTCAAGTGGCGCAATCTTGAAATCGCCGACACTGATCGCCGCGTCTTTGAGCGTTTCTGACCAGCGCGTCATCCGCCCGATAAAGTCGAGCTTCTGGCCGTATGTGGGGTTGGCCTCGCGGTCGGGCACATCGCCGCCGGCGGGCACATAGACATTTTCGAGCCGCCAGCCATTTTCGAGCCGCACGCCAATATGCCGCGCTTCGCCATTATCCTGCCAATCGTGCCGCAGATCCTCGGTCATCGGCACGCGCGAAATAATGGCCACGCCATGGTGCATTGGCTGGCCGTTAAGGACGATATGGCGATAGCCCAGCCGGTGGAACATCTCGCGCGGGAAGCTGTCATCCACCACCTTGGTTTCCTGCAAGCACAAGATATCGGGCGCATGCTCCGTCAAAAACCGCTCGACAATCGGCGCGCGGAAGCGGACGGAATTGATGTTCCAGGTGGCGATGGAAAGCGTCTCGGCCATGGGCTGGCATTAACCGCGGAATGGCGCGGCGCAAACCCTGATTATTGCATCCGCCTTAAGCGCTTCGGTTCCAGCCTGCCGCGCCGCCATGATCGCCATCCATCCATTGGCGCTGCATTTCGCGCGCGCGCAGGCCGCGAATGGCGAACAGGGTGGCGATGCCGCGCAGTCGTGCGGGCAATCCCGGCACCCGCGGACTGGCCAAAATACGCAGCGCATGAAGCGGGGTGATGCCAAGCACAGCGGCGGTGCGGACAAGCCAGCCTGCCATCCCGCCACCCTTGGCCCGATAATCGGCCAAGTCGTGCGCAGTTTGCCGCCGCCATTTGGCGGCCATATCGGCCATATCGGTGCGCGCTGGGTGGTAGACAATCATCCCGGGCACATAGCGCGCCGGATAGCCAAGCGCGCAGGCGCGGCGGCCCCAATCCCGATCTTCGGCGATGCCAATGCCTGCAAAGGGGCCAACGATATCATAGACGCCGCGGCGCATCGCGAGATTGCCCGTGCCCGAAAATTGCATCTTTTCGATGTAGAGCTTTTGCCGATAGGCAAACACGCTTTCATAGGCCTCAAAGCCCGTTAGATGTTCTGGATCCGCAAGGTCGATTTGAACATCGCCCCCCACCACGCCTGTCGCGTCAGAGGCCTGTAGCCCGGCAACAGCCGCTGCAACCCATTCAGGGTGGGCCCGGCAATCCGCGTCGATAAAGGCAAGGACATCGCCTTTTGAAACGGCGACGCCGGCATTGCGCGCCATGCCCGGGCCAGGCCGGCTTTCCTGTACGATCTGCACATGGGGCGCTGCAGCCACAAGGTCAGTTGGCAAGCTGGCGGAGCCATTATCCGCCAGAATAATCTCGATCAGATCGACAGGATAGCTTTGCGCCCTGAGGGACGCGAGGCACCGGACGGCGGCAGCGTGCTGGTTCAAATGGGGAATGATGACCGAAACACGCGGCTGGGAAGGCAGCGCCCCGGTCAGGCGGCGCATAGGGCAGCATCACGATCTGCTCCATCGGGAAAGCGGGCACGCGCCAGCGCCATCCAGAGGAAAAAGGGCAATGTCTCATCGATAAAGCGGACACGCCCCGTATCGCCCTCAACGCGTTCGATAAGGCCCAATTGCTCAATCCGGGCCAGTTCGCTTGCAACAGCAGGTTCTGCCGGGTCAGGCCGCTGATCCGCGGGAAGTGCAGCCAGCACGTCCGCTGGGCTGAAGCTGCCATCCGGGGTCGCCGCCGCCAGCGCGATGGCGGCCAGAATGTCTGGCGTCCCTGTTGTCATCAGGGGGGGGACCTGCGCCAGCGCTTTTGGACCAAGGCGGTTTTGCGCGTCTTCCACTATGATATCGAGCGCGAGGCGCAGATCATTTCGTCCGACTTCCAGCCGCCCGTCATTGATCGCGACGATGCCGGCATGATGGCACAAGAGCCGGGCGAGATAGGGAGAGCCATGGCAGAGGTGATCGACCGCCGCGACGGCTTCGGCCGCATAGTCCATCCCTGCCTCCCGCTCTCCGATGGCGATGAGCGCTTCGACTTCGCGCCGGTCAAGCCGCGGGACAGGCAGACCGATGATGTTGCGTCGGATGGACGGGATATAGCCGATCAGTTCCTGCAAGTTCCCCGCCACCCCGGCGATCACCAGTTGCACGCGCGCCGCCCGGTCAGACAAGGTCTTCACAAGATCGGCGACCTGACGGCGAAAGCCTGCGTCTTGCGTGCGGTCATATTCATCGAGGATGATCAGGACGCGCGTTCCCGTCACCATCGCGCAGACATCGCCCAATTGGCGGGCATCAAAGGCCCCTTCGGGCAGCAGATCGGCTAGGGAGGCACCCGCGGCGAGATGCTGGGCCGCGGGATCGACCGACCGGGCATAGAGCATCGGGATATCGCGCAGCGCTTCGCGGAAGACCTCGTCAAAGCGCGCGCTGGAAGAGCAGGAAGCGTAAGCGACATGATAGCGTGACTGGCGCGCAATTTCGGCAAGGACATGGACAAGCGATGTCTTGCCAATGCCGCGTTCGCCATAGAGCACGACATGCGCGCGCTGATCCTCCAGCGCCGAAATAAGCCGCACGAGCACCTCAAGCCGCCCAGCAAAGCGGCGGCGTTCTGTCACCGGTTGGGCAGGGGTAAAGGCTTCATTGAGCGCGAACCGGGCATCGGCCAATGCTGGAGCCCGCTGCGCTGTTCGATCCATGGCTGTGACGCGAAAGGCAGGAAAATCATTGTCTTCCGGAGTATTCTCTTGGCCTAGCGCGGGTGTCGCAAGATCAGCGAGCGCCACCAAGGGTGGCGGTGTATCCGCCTCTCCTTCCTCTTCGACGCGGCGGCCGGTGATCCATATCCAGAGGGCGCGGAAAAATCCCATGATCCTGCCTTTGCTGGTCGGCCTTTCTGTACCGAAAGGGCGACAGGTTTAAGCGGGGTCTAGGAAGCTTGGGTCACCCTGCCGCTGTCCGCGCCGTTAAAACTTGGTCAGGATCGCCCGGCAAAGGGCTTCAGGATAAGCCAGCAATAGGCGACGACGCCGAAAATCATGGCAATCGCAATCGCGTCATAACCATTATTGCCAAACTGGTTGGCCACCGCGCAGCCAATGGCGGGCGGAAAATAGCTGAGCAGCGAATCCTCAACGGGCGAGTCGCCGACGGATCTTTGCAGGAACAAGACAACAATCGCGGCGAAGATCGCCACCGTAATCCAATCATAGGGTGTTTGCATCTTCGTCTCTTTCCACGCGTAAATTGTTCGCCTTACTGGCCCTGAGTTATTTTGGGTGTGGCCTTCTATACATGGGAGATAACGGTCAGCCTGATGAATAATCGTTCATTCTTCGGCGGCTTTTCAGGGATTTGAGCGCTGTCCTTTATTAACTCTTCGCACAGGTGATTGTCGCCCGCATGGCGCAGCGATAGCCCCCGATCGTCCGGCCCAATCAACGGCCTTGTGGGAGGATCGCCATGCCCCAGAAAATGACACTGCTTGCCCAGTCCCGCATCGCTATGGCCGTGCTTCTTGGCGTGCCGATCGAAGCGGTGGCTCAATCCGCGTCCGCTGGCAGCGCCAGCGACACGCGCCGAGTTGAACTGACAATTGGGGCGCGTGGCTCTTACGATTCGAACGTGCGGCGATCACAACAAGATCTGAACGGGCCTGTGGCTGGACATCGGGATGACGTCATCGCCGAGCCTCGCGTAACGATGGATGTGCTTCTGCCCTTTGGCCGCCAGTCGCTCTTCGCGAGCGGCGACATCGGCTATCGCTTTCATCTGCACAACAGCTTTCTTGATCGGGAGAATGTGAATGTCACAGGTGGCGTGCGGCTGCGGCCTCTGCGCCCGTGCCTAACTACGCTCGCCACAAGCATCGTCCGCCAGCAGAGCGATCTGGCCAATATCTTTGACGCGCTGAACCCCCAGAACACCGAAACCATCGCGAGCGGATCGGCGGATATATCCTGCGCCACCGCGGGCGGCCTTGCGGCCACTCTCGGTTATCGCCGCACCAGCGCCACGAACAGTGCACCGCTGCGCCAGATCAATGAATATGAGAGCGATAGCGTCACGGGCTCGATCGGCTTTTCGCGGCCGCGGCTCGGCACCCTGTCGCTCTATGGCAGCTATGGCACGACGCGCTATCCCAATCGCGTGCCGCTGAACCCGCTGCCCGATGGGCATCAAGGGGACGGAATCCAAGTCTATGGTGCAGGCGTGCGCTATGCGCGCGAGATCGGCACGCGACTGACGGGCGAAGTCTCCGGCGGCTATATGAAGGTCAGCCCGCGGCTCGCCAGCGTGCCGGGGTTCAAAGGCGCGAGCTGGGCGGCGGACCTAACCTATGACACGCGCAACCGGCTGCGCGCGTCACTTTCGGCAGCTCGCATCGTGGAAGCCTCGAACCTCATCGGCGCGGCCTATAGCATCGCGACTAGGTGGCGACTGCACGCAGATTATGCGCTCAGCCCCCGCTATAAATTGGCGGCAGGTGTTGCCCATGTCCGCCGCCGGTTTGAGGTGTCGCCCCTTTACCCGTTACCGAATTTTAACTCGCGTGATCGGACGACGAGCGTCTATGCCAGCCTTTCAGCTGGCAATGTCGGCCCGGTGGCCATCGTGGTCGACGCTGCCCGTGAACGCCGCAAGGCGGCGGTGCCGCTTTATGATTATGGATCGACGCGCCTTGGCGTGACCGCAACCTATCGGTTCGGTCATTGACCCCGTGCGCGCCGCGACAGGAAGAACTGCCATGAGGATCTTTCGCCGCTTTTTCGTCTTTTGCCTTGCGCTGAGCATGCCTGCTTTTTCCTTGGCGCAGCCGAGCGACCCGGCCAGCCTGCCACCGCACGACACCGGGCTGCCCGCGTCGGTCAGCGCCGTGCCCGTGCCGCCCTCCACGGCCCCGTCGGCCGGGACGACGGCAAGCGAAGGCTATATGCTCGGCCCGGAAGATGTGATCGAGGTCAACGTCCTCGGCCAGCCCGAATTCAAGACACAGGCCCGCGTCGAATCCGATGGATCCATCGCGCTGCCCTTCATCGGCAAGCAGGCCGTGAGCGGGCAGACGCCGCTCTCGCTCGCGGCCGCGGTCTCGTCTAGGCTCAAGGCGGGGGGCTATTATACAAGCCCCATCGCGACGGTCACGGTCGTCTCTTACGCCAGCCGCTATGTGATTGTGCTGGGGGAGGTCGCGCAGCCCGGGCTTCAGCCGATCAACCGCAGCTACCGCGTGTCGGAAATCATCGCGCGGGCGGGCGGCATCAAGGCAAGCGGCGCCCAGCATATTGTGCTCCGCCGCGTGTCGGGTGAAGAAGTAAAGCTTAATTTCAAGAAGCTCGCGATCGGCAGCGACAGCGATGATCCGGTCGTCTTTCCCGGCGACAAGCTGTTCGTGCCTGAGGCCGAGACCTTTTACATTTATGGGCAGGTCAATGCCCCTGGCACCTTTGCTCTTCAAGACCAGATGACGGTGCGCAAGGCCCTTGCACGAGCGGGGGGGCTGACACCGATTGGCAGCCAGAAGCGCGTCCGCGTTTTCCGCAACGGACAGGCCATCAAAATGCCGCTCGAAGCCCCTGTTCTACCCGGCGATGTGATCTCGGTTGGTGAACGGATGTTCTGATGATGCGTTCTCACCTGATAGCCTGAAAGGAGTGCCCCGATGAGCCTCGCCCAGTTTCTAAGACTGCTCTTTGCACGCCGGATGATCATTCTGGTCACTTTTGCAAGCTGCGTGCTGACGGCGCTTGTCACGGCGTTTGTCTTGCCCCCCCGCTATGAAGCCCGGGCGCGGGTGATGCTCGATGTGTTGAAGCCCGATCCCGTCACGGGGCAGGTGATGACCAATAACTTCATGCGCGCCTACACGATTACCCAGGTCGAAATGATCAAAGGGACCGGCGTTGCCGGGCGCGTGGTTGATCAGCTGGGCTGGGCGAATGATCCGGCGATGCTCGCCCGCTATGGACGTGACAACAAAGACCCCGGTGCCGATGCGCGGCTGTGGCTCGCCAACCAGTTGGCGGATAATGTGCAGGCCAATGTGCTTGAGGGCTCAAACATCCTTGAGATTGTTTACAACGGCCCTTCGCCCGAGGTTGCCAAGCAAATGGCCGGGCTGATCCGCCAAGCTTATCGCGACGAAGCGTTGCAGGAAAAGCGGGAAAGCTCGCGCGCGTCGGCCGAATGGTACCGCCAGCAGGCCGACAAGGCGAAAAAAGCGCTGGAAATTGCAGAAGCCGATCGGACGGCTTTTGCCAAGGCGAACAATATCGTCCTGCCGGCGGACAATTCGACCGATGTCGAATCGGCCCAGCTGCAATCTTTGGGCCAGCAGAGCGTCGCTGCTGCTGCGGCCCCGGCGATGGCCCCCCAAATCAACCCGATGCAGGCCCAGCTCGAATCCGTCACGCAACAATTGGCGCAAGCGGCGTCGACTCTTGGCCCCAATCACCCAACCTATCAGGCGCTGCTGCGCCAGAAGCAGGTCTATGAATCGCTGGCGGCGAAGCAGGGGCGTGGCGGGGGCAGCAATGCCGGTGCGCTCGAAGGGGCCTATGCACGGCAGCGCGCGCGTGTGATCGCCGAGCGCGACAAGGTCGATCAGCTCCAGCGCATGCAGAACGACGTCGTGCTGAAACGCGACCAGTACATCAAAGCGGCGCAGCGCGCGGCAGATCTTCAGCTGGAGGCAAGCACCACCAACGCCGCGATCACCGATATGGGGCCAACCACCGGCTCCACCACCCCATCCTTCCCCAATCGCCCGTTGATCCTTGGCATGGCAGCAGCGACCGGGCTGGGGCTGGGCATCTTGCTGGCGCTGCTGGTGGAATTGCTCAACCGCCGGGTGCGGAGCAATGACGATCTGGAAGTGGCGGCCGGCGCGCCTGTGCTTGCGATCGTGGGCGCCCCCCGCCAGAACCCGGTCGCCCAGCGCGTGGTTGATATCCTTGAAGGACGCGGCAAGGCCCATCGCCCGGTCGCGCCACCCCCGCCGGATCAGGTGTCGCCCTCTCCTGCACAGGTGGAGGCCGCGCAATGAACATGCTCGCCACCCCCAAAGCGGCCCTATTTTCCCGCCACACCTCCGCCCTGATGATCGTCGATCCCAAAAGCCTCAAGGCAGAGGCGATCCGCGGGCTGCGCACGCGCGTCATTGCCCAGCATATTCGCGAGGGGAAGCGCGCTTTGGCCGTCTGCACGCCCGCCAAGGGGTCAGGCTGCTCCTTTGTCGCCGCCAATCTCGCCGCGGCGCTGGCGCAGGTCGGCGTGCGGACCGTGCTGGTCGATGCTGACCTGAGGGGCGGCGCGCTGGGCCAGATTTTTGATTGCCCGACCGACGCGCCGGGGCTTGGCCAGTTTCTCGCAGATGAACGGCTGCGCCCCAGTCAGATCATCGAGGCGGACATCATCCCCGATCTGTCGATCATTCCGGCCGGTGCTCCGGTGGGCAATGCGCAAGAGCTGTTATCCTCGGCGCGCTTTGCGGCGCTTGTTGGCCAATTGGTGCGCGAACATGATTTTGCGATTTTTGACACCACCCCTGCCAATAGCTGTACCGATGCCCAGCGCGTGGCAACCTTGGTTGGCCATAGCCTGATCGTTGCCAAAAGGGATGCGACCTATTTCAACGATGTGAAGATGCTGTCTGCCCTATTGCGGGCCGATAAATCGGCCGTGATCGGCACTGTCCTCAACGATTTTTGATCCGATGGCCACGCTCGCCCCTCCCCGAACTTTCCGCCCTGAGCGGCTTGACCTTGCCCACTGGCTGCTCGGGCTCGGTCTTGCCGCGCTGATCGGCCCTTCTTTGGTGAGCCTGGCCCAGCAATATTGGACCAAGGAAAGCGGGATCCACGGGCCTATCGTGCTGGCAACGGCGATGTGGCTCTTCTGGCGGCAGCGCACAACATTGGTGGCGTTGCGCCGGCCCGGCCATCCGCTGCTTGGGTGGAGCGGGTTGGCCCTTCTTCTGCCTGCCTATGTTTTTGGCCGTGCCTTTGACTTTCTGAGCATTGAGGTGGGGGCGCTGCTCGGCATTCTCCTTGCTGTTTTCTACCTTTATTTTGGCAGCCGTGCGGTGCGGTTTATGTGGTTCCCGATCTTCTATCTCGCCTTTCTTATCCCGCCGCCTGGGTGGTTGATTGATGTCGTCACGGCGGGGCTCAAAATCTTTGTCTCGGTGGCAGCGACTGAGTTGCTTGATGCGGCGGGCTATCCCGTCGCGCGGATCGGTGTCACCCTCTATGTCGCGCAATTCCAGCTGCTGGTGGAAGATGCCTGTTCGGGGATGAACTCTATCGTCAGCCTGACGTCGGTCAGTCTGTTCTACATCTATCTCTTGCACGCGAGCAGTTGGCGCTACGCGCTCTTTCTCACTTTTTGGATTCTGCCGATCGCGATCTTTGCGAACATCATTCGGGTCCTGCTGCTCGTCTTGATCACCTATCATCTCGGCAATGAGGCCGCGCAGGGCTTTCTGCACAACAGCGCGGGCATGGCGATGTTCATCATGGCCCTTTTAGGCATTTTTGCTGTGGACCGGATCGCGGCGTCCGTCTGGCGCCGGCGGGGATGGCTATAATGGACCGGCGAGCCTTTCTGATTGGTGCGGGGTGTCTGGCGAGCGCGGCGGGGGCTTCCGCTTTGACCCCGCGAAATCGCGTGTCGCTCATGGGGAGCATGAAGCTCGACGAGGTCATCCCGGATCGTTTCGCGGGCTGGACACGAATTGAATCGAACCAAATCGTGACGCCAGAAAGCGAGAACAGCCTTGCCAAGCAACTGTACAGCCAATCGGTTGCCCGGCTTTACGTTCGGGGTGAGGAAGAATTTGCCATGATGCTGATCGCCTATGGCGATACCCAGAGCGACACGCTCCAGCTTCATCGACCCGAAGTCTGTTACCCAGCTTATGGGATGGAGATTATCGATACCCAAAAGGTCGCGCTGCCGCTCGCGCCCGGGGTAAAGCTGCCGGGGCGGGAATTGATAGCCATCAATGCCGAACGGCGCGAATATGTCAGCTATTGGACACGCATAGGGCAGATCTTGCCCACCTCAGGCGCCGAGCAGCGGCGCGCCAAGCTCAACGATGCTTTTGCCGGCCGGATTTCCGATGGCGTGCTGGCCCGCTTTTCGACGATTGGCGATGCGGCGGCCCCCTCCTTTGCGATGAACCAACGCTTCATCGCCGACTTAATGGCCACCCTTCGGCCAGCGGTGCGCCGGGTTCTCACCGGAGACGCGATAAGCGCCGCTTTTGCCCGCGCTGCCGCGACAAGAGGCTAGTCATGGCGCACGCCCCGCTTGCGACCGAAGAGGCCCCACCGCCATCCTCGGATTTATCGGACGTGGTGCCTGACCGGCGCCGGGCTCCCGTGCTGCTTGATCTGTCGGCGCTGTTCCTCCGCTTACTCGAACCGCTGCTCCTCCTTTTCACCGGCATTATGTGTCAACTGGCAATGGGGGATCGAATTGGGCTGACCGCGGTCCCGCTCTATTTGCGCGCCAGCTTGCTGGGGGCGATCTTCTATGCGGGCATCGCTGAAGCGGTTGGGGCTTATGATATCGATGCGCGCTTTGAACTGCGCCGCGCCATTGGTCGGGTGCTGACCGCGCTTTTTGCAACGGCCATGTTTGTGCTGACCGTCGGTTTCTTCCTCAAGGTTTCAGAGGATTATTCGCGGCTTTGGGCCGCCAGCTGGTTTGCCAGCGGGGCGGTGGCGTTGATGGTCGGCCGGGGCGGGGTGACGCGCTGGATGCAGGGCCGCAAGCGCGAGGGGCTGTTTAACCAGCGCGTGGCCATCTTTGGGCTGGGCGAACAAGGCAGCCGGCTCGCCCGGTATATTGATGGCAATGATCGGCTGACCATTGATCTAATCGGCTTTTTTGATGACGCTGGTGAGGCTCGACCGGCCTCCCCCTTACCCGGCACGCCGTTTCTGGGGGGGCTGGATGCGCTGGTCGGCATGGTGCGCGCCGGGCGGATTGACCAAGTGATCATCGCGGTCCCCTGGTCGGCGGAACAGCGGTTGCAGCAGATTGTCGCGGCGCTTTCGGTGACGCCGGTCCGTATTCGGCTCGCTCCTGATCTGGCGAGCTTCGCCTTTGCCCAGCGGCCGATTGTCTTGTTGGGCGATCTGCCAGTGATGACGCTGTTTGAGCGGCCGATTTCGGGGATCGATTCGGTCGTGAAGCGGATTGAGGATCTTGTTCTCCTCGCGCTTCTCTTGCCCATTGCCGTGCCGGTGATGCTGCTCGCGGCGATGGCCATCAAGCTCGACAGTCCCGGCCCCGTCTTCTTCCGGCAAGAACGGGAAGGCTATAACAACCGCCGCTTTGCGATCTGGAAATTCCGCTCGATGCGGACCGACCGGCTGGAGTTTGACAATATCCGTCAGGCCGCGCGCGGCGACCCGCGCATCACCCGCGTCGGGGCGTTCCTGCGCAAGACAAGCATCGATGAACTGCCCCAGCTGATCAATGTGCTTAAGGGGGAGATGTCGTTGGTCGGCCCCCGTCCCCATGCGCCGTCGACGCGCGCGGGCAATCGCTTCTTCCACGACATTGTTGGCACCTATGCTGCGCGCCACAACGTAAAGCCCGGGCTGACGGGCTGGGCACAGGTGAAGGGCTGGCGCGGTGAAACCGATACCGAAGAAAAGCTCATCCGGCGGCTGGAGCATGACCTTCATTATATCGAGAATTGGTCGGTCGGCTTTGACCTTTACATCCTCATCCGCAGCGTCTGGGCGGTGCTGGCACCGCGCAACGCTTATTGAGCGCGGGCCTATTGCAAACGGGCAGCGGCGACTTCCTCTATTTCCTTCGTCAAAAAGGCACGCAGTGCAGAGGGGTCTGTGGTCGCGAGCGTCGGCGTGCGGGTGCGGGCAGTGAGGATGGCCGCTGCAAGCTCCGCCACATTATGCGCAGCGAGGATCAATCCGCGTCCGACAAAGGCCCCGGTAATCTC
>JACCDI010441446.1_pt1 | contig 10965 bp, 13 predicted proteins | sample 7442791 | NCBI WGS metagenome assembly JACCDI01 (sample SAMN15323434, study PRJNA562643) | freshwater metagenome | isolation source: river surface water | place: USA:Blue River Watershed | collected 2017-08-15
ACCGCGCAGGCCATCGAGCGCATCGCCGCCGCCATCCGCCAGCCCGGGGGCGAGCAGGCGGTGCAACTCAAGGTGGCGGCAGCGCCATCGAAATGGAAGGCGTTGTTGCTGAAGCTCTACCCAATGCAATGTTCCGCGTTGAGTTATCCAACGGACATAAAGTTCTTGCACACATCAGTGGCAAGATGCGAAAAAATTATATTCGCATACTTCCCGCAGATCGCGTGATCGTAGAGATGAGTCCGTACGACCTAACCAAAGGTCGAATCATTTATCGTTACAAGTAACGATAAATGGCAAAGATTAAGAATAGAAGGGCTTAACAAATGAAGGTGCAACCAAGCGTCAAGAAGATCTGCGATAAGTGCAAGGTCATCCGCCGCAAAGGTCGCGTCATGGTCATTTGCGAAAACCTTCGCCATAAGCAGCGCCAGGGTTAATAACTTTTTATTACCCAATCACGCGTGATGCGACTTGTTAATGATTGATTATCAATCAATAACAAGACCTCCGGTCCGATAGGCCGGAGAACAGCATCGCGGAGGACCTATCGGGAAACTAGAAGGAAAATAAATGGCACGTCTTGTCGGTGTTGATCTGCCGCGCGAAAAGCGCCTTGAGGTCGCACTTACCTACATCTTCGGAATGGGCTTAACGCGTTCCAAAGAAACTTTGAAGGCTACCGGGATCTCTGGAGATACCCGCGTTAAAGATCTTCAAGAACCAGAATTAGCAAAGCTTCGCGAATTTATCGAAGCTAATTACAAAATCGAAGGTGATCTTCGCCGTGAAATCGCGGGCGATATCCGTCGTAAAGTTGAAATTCATAGCTACCAAGGCATTCGTCACCGTAAAGGATTACCAGTTCGCGGTCAGCGCACACATACAAATGCGCGTACTCGCAAGGGTCCACGTGTAGCAATTGCAGGAAAGAAGAAGGTGACTAAGTAATGGCCGCTCCTAAGAAAGCCGCAGCAGCTGCTCCTGCAAAGAGCGCTCCTAAGGGCAAGGTAAAGATTCGTAAGAAAGAGAAGAAGAACGTTGCTACAGGTCAGGCTCATATAAAGAGCACCTTCAACAACACTATCGTCTCAATCACCGACCCAACTGGCGCAGTTATTTCATGGGCCTCTTCGGGACAAGTTGGATTTAAAGGTTCACGTAAATCAACACCGTACGCAGCACAGATGGCGGCAGAGGCTGCTGCTCGTCGTGCGCAAGAGCATGGTTTGAAGAAAGTGGATGTATTCGTCAAGGGTCCAGGTTCTGGACGCGAGACCGCTATCCGTTCATTGCAGGCAGCTGGACTTGAAGTTGGATACATCTCAGATGTGACTCCAGCTCCACATAATGGTTGCCGCCCTACCAAGCCACGTCGCGTATAAAGAAAGGTTTAAGGAGAAAATAAATGGCTCGTTACACCGGTGCAGATTGCAAGCGTTGCCGTCGCGAAAAGGTAAAACTTTTCCTAAAGGGTTCTAAGTGCGATGGTCCAAAGTGCCCAATTGAATCTCGTCCTTATCCACCAGGACAACATGGTCGCGGTCGCGGCAAGGAATCAGAGTACTTGTTACAGATGCGCGAGAAGCAGAAGACCGCTCGTATCTATGGCGTACTAGAGAAGCAGTTCCGTTCATACTACGAAGAGGCTAACCGCCGCGCAGGTAAGACTGGTGAAAACCTTCTTATCTTGCTTGAGACCCGTTTAGATAACGTGGTTTATCGCGCAGGCTTTGCAAAGAGCCGCGATATGGCACGTCAGCTAGTTCGTCACGGACACTTCCTGGTAAATGGAAAGAAGGTAAACATTCCTTCATATCGAGTTTCGCAATTCGATGTGATCGATGTACTTCCAAAGTCACAGGACTTAACACCTTTCATCGTAGCTAGCGCGGAATTTGGCGAGAAGAGCGTGCCAGCCTGGATGGAAATCGTTCCTTCACAGATGCGCATCATCATTCACGGACTACCTAACCGTTCAGTGATTGATACCCAAGTACAAGAGCAACTAATCGTTGAACTTTACTCTAAGTAATTAAAGGTAATTTGTAGCTTTAAAAAAACTTAAAAGGCAGTAACCCAGAACGGGGATCAAATAGCGGATCCCTCCAACGGAAAGAGGAGAAAACGTGCTTATTGCACAACGTCCAACACTTACTGAAGAAGTTCTATCAGAGCACCGCTCACGTTTCGTCATCGAACCGCTTGAGCCTGGCTTTGGTTACACCCTAGGCAACTCAATGCGTCGTACGCTGCTTTCATCTATCCCAGGTGCAGCAGTTACCAGCATTCGTGTTGCCGGTGCGCTTCATGAGTTCACCACTCTAGAAGGCGTGAAAGAAGATTTAACTGAAGTAGTTTTGAACATCAAGAATTTGGTGCTCTCTTCAGATAACGATGAACCAGCAACCGCTTACATCCGTAAGTCAGGTTCAGGTGTCGTAACCGGTGCAGATGTAGCAGTTCCTGCAGGCGTCGAAGTCCATAACCCAGAACTTCACATCGCAACTCTTAATGGAAAAGCGAACCTTGAAATCGAATTGACCATAGAGCGTGGCCGTGGATATGTAACTGCAGTTCAGAACAAGGCAGTTGGTGCAGAGATTGGTCGAATTCCAGTCGATTCAATCTATTCGCCAGTTCTTAAGGTCACTTACAAGGTCGAAGCCACTCGTGTCGAACAGCGTACTGACTTCGATCGTTTAGTGATTGATGTAGAAACCAAACCGTCAATGAAGCCACGTGATGCAGTTGCATCGGCTGGACACACTTTAGTTGAGCTATTTGGACTTGCCCGCGAATTGAACCTTGATGCAGAAGGTATCGACATGGGTCCATCGGTAATGGATGCTGCGCTCGCTGCAGATCTTGCACTTCCAATTGAAGATCTTGATCTAACTGTCCGTTCGTACAACTGCCTAAAGCGCGAAGGAATTCATTCTGTCGGAGAATTAGTAAATCGCTCAGAGGCAGATCTACTTGATATCCGTAACTTCGGTAGCAAGTCGATCGATGAAGTAAAGGCCAAGCTAGTTTCAATGGGTCTTTCGTTAAAGGATAGCCCAGTTGGTTTTGATCCAACCAAGCATGCCAATTACAACGCTCATGAGAACGAACTAGCGGAATAAGCACGAGTTAAAAAGGAAGAAACGAAATGCCAACACCATCAAAAGGCCCACGTCTCGGAAGCGGTCCAGCTCACGAGCGTCTGCTTCTAGCAACTCTTGCGGAACAACTTTTTCAACACGGAAAGATCACTACCACTGAGACCAAGGCGAAGCGCCTACGTCCATATGCAGAGAAGTTAATAACCTTTGCAAAGAAAGGTGACTTAGCAGCTCGCCGTGAAGTGCTTGCAAAGATCTCAAACAAGAGCGTAGTTCATACTCTTTTCACTGAGATCGGTCCACGTATGAAAGATCGCAATGGCGGTTACACCCGCATCACAAAGATCGGTCCGCGCAAGGGCGATAACGCACCTATGGCAGTGATCGGGGTTTTGTAAAAAAAAGTAAAAAAATCCGTTATGAATCAACCCGCTCTCAATCCAGAGAGTGGGTTTTTTCGAGCCAAAATTTCGCTTAGTTACGATGGCACCAACTTCTTTGGCTGGGGCAAGCAGAGCGATCGCCGAACCGTGCAAGGTGAGATAGAGACAGCGCTAAAGACCTTGTATCGCCAAGATCTAGAGACTGTCGTGGCCGGACGTACCGACGCCGGAGTTCATGCAAGTGGGCAAGTCATACACGTGGATCTACCAATCGGAGATTTTGGTTTCGACTTCGAAGATTTAGGTTATCGATTAAATCGTATTCTCTCGGAAGAGATTCGTATCAAATCTGCAGAGCGCGCATCTAAGGACTTCCATGCTCGCTTTGGCGCGCTTCGCAGACACTATATTTACAAGATCCAAGATGGATTAGGAATAATCGAACCTGTAAAGCGTTTGGATATTACACCTTGGTATAGAGATTTAGATATACAGAAGATGAATCAGGCCGCAGCTACGCTAATCGGAGAGCATGATTTCTTCAGTTTTGCAAGATTTCGTGAAAACTCCACAACGATCAGAACTTTAGAGCGTTTTGACTTTCAGAGAGATGAGCAAGGTTTAATAATTAGTAACATTATCGCTGATGCATTCTGCTACAACATGGTCAGATCTTTAATTGGAACTATGGTTTATATTGGCGAGGGTCGCTTTCCAATTACTTGGGCTAGAGAGATTCTAGAGAAACACGAACGCCCATCTGATTCTCTGGTCTTTCCGGCGCGCGGACTGACCTTCATCGGGGTTGAATATCCGCAAGATTCGCTTTTAGCAAATCGAGTAAATCAAGTAATGGGTCTTAGAAGTGCTTCTAACGAATACGATGGAGAGAATTAATTGGGCCACATAGATGTAAGTGGCGTCGAGTATTCACTTTCAGATGGTCGAGTGCTGCTAAACGAAGTTTCTTTTCGAGTTGGTGATGGCCACAAAGTTGCGCTAATCGGACCAAATGGTTCAGGTAAAACCACATTGTTAAAGATGATCTCAGGTGACTTAGAACCAGAAGAAGGTAGCGTGGCCATTACCGGTGGACTCGGTGTGATGCGTCAATTCATCGGAAGCGTACGCGATGAGTCGACAGTTCGTGATCTGCTGCTATCGGTTGCACCGAAGCGAATACGAGATGCAGCAGAGGCCATAAGAGTCACCGAAACCAAAATGTATGAGACCGGTGAAGAGCGAGATCAGATGGCATATGCCGAAGCTATCGTTGAATGGGGAGATGCCGGCGGATATGACTTTGAGGTTATCTGGGATACCTGCTGCACTGAGACTTTAGGAAAGCCTTTCGAAGAGGTTGCATCGAGATTGGTGAATTCACTTTCAGGTGGCGAACAGAAGAAGTTGGTAGTTCGCGCTCTAATGGAAGGGCCAGAAGAGACTTTGCTTCTAGATGAACCAGATAACTATCTTGATGTGCCATCTAAACGCTGGCTTGAACAGATCATCAAAGAGACTAAGAAGACGGTCTTATTTGTTAGCCACGATCGTGAATTATTAGAAGAAGTAGCTACCAAGATTGTGGCGCTCGAGCAGGGACATAATGGAAATACTGCCTGGGTTCATGGTGGGAAATTCTCAACTTGGCATGAGGCTAGACGCGCTCGCAATGAGAGATTTGCCGATGTATTAAAGCGCTGGGAACAGGAGCATGCCCGCTTAAAAGAGTTGGTGTTAACGCTTCGAAACCAGACGAAATCTTCTCCAGATATGGCACCGAAGTACCGCGCCATGCAGACGAGATTACGGAAATTCGAAGAGTTAGGCGCGCCACCAGCGCCACCCATTGAACAGAATGTTCGAGTTGGTCTACGAGGTGGCCGTACTGGAGTTCGCGCGCTAACTTTCGAGAATTTTGCACTCACCGGACTTACCGAACCATTTAATTTTGAAGTCTTTTATGGCGATCGGATTGCAGTGCTTGGTAAGAATGGTTCGGGCAAGTCTCACTTCTTGCGATTAATCGGTGGCGATAAGAGTGTCAAACACTCTGGCGAATTTAAATATGGAGCTAGAGTCGAGGTGGGTTACTTTGCACAGACGCATGCACATCCAGAGTTTGAGGATAAGACGCTCCTTGAGATTTTATGGCAAGAGCATTCGCTCCAATTAGGTGCAGCTAAATCAGTCCTTGGAAAGTATGAGATTGATCAAGCATCAAATCAAAAGTTTTCACAACTCTCAGGTGGTCAGCAAGCGCGATTTCAAGTACTGCTTCTGGAATTAGCTGGTGATACCTTGTTACTACTTGATGAGCCAACTGATAATTTGGATTTAGCGAGCGCTGAGAGTTTGGAAAACGCGCTAAATCAATATGAAGGAACGGTATTAACTGTTACCCATGATCGATGGTTCTGTCGCGGTTTCACCAGATTCTTGATATTTGGGGCAAATGGCCGAGTTTATGAAGCCACAGAGCCAGTTTTCGACCACTAAGGCCCTCGTTTTGACCTGTTATACGCCTAAAAGGTAACCTAACCCTCTGCCTTTCCCGATGGCTTGCCATTGGAAAATCATCAAAAGCGGTAATTGAAGGAGTAAGAAGCGTGCGCACATATAGTCCAAAGAGTGGCGATGCGGTCCGTAACTGGCACATCATCGATGCACAGGATGTAGTTCTTGGTCGTTTGGCGACTCATGCTGCAGCACTTCTTCGCGGAAAGCATAAGCCGACCTTCGCGGCACACATGGATATGGGCGATTTCGTGATTGTAATTAATGCCGACAAGATTGCGCTCTCAGGAAATAAGAAGAGCCAGAAGATTGCACACCGTCACTCAGGTTTCCCAGGCGGTTTAACTTCAACAGTTTATGGCGAAATGATGGATAAGCACCCTACTCGCGCAGTTGAGAAGGCGATCAAGGGTATGTTGCCAAAGAATTCAATTGGCCGCGCACAAGCGACCAAGCTCAAGGTTTATGCAGGTGCTGAGCATCCACATGCATCACAAGCTCCAACACCTTATGTATTTGATCAAGTTTCTCAGATCGTGAAGAAGTAAAGGGTAAATAAAATATGTCAGATCAGAACTTGTTAGAAGACGAGAACGTTCCAACTTCTTACTCTTCATCAACTCCAGCTCCAGCCACCAACCGCCCTGCTGTTAAAGCACCTGGCGCAGGCACTGGTCGTCGTAAAGAGGCAGTTGCGCGGGTTCGTCTGGTTCCAGGTTCTGGCCGCTGGGTTGTAAATGGTAAAGCGCTACCTGACTACTTCCCAAACAAAGTTCATCAGCAATTGGTATCTGAACCATTTCGTACCGTTGGCGCAGAGAATCAATATGACGTCTTTGCGCGTATTGATGGTGGCGGAGTCTCGGGACAAGCTGGCGCGCTTCGTCTTGGCGTTGCTCGTGCGTTAAATGCAATTGATGCTGATGCTAATCGTCCAGCGCTTAAGAAAGCTGGATTCCTAACACGTGACGCACGTGTAATCGAGCGCAAGAAGTACGGCCTAAAGAAGGCTCGTAAGCGTTCTCAATACAGCAAGCGTTAATTTCAACTCGCTAATGAGCGATAAACAGCGCCTCTTTGGTACCGACGGTATCCGTGGCCTGGCAAATCGCCAACTAACTGCCGAACTTGCTTTAAATGTTGCAGTAGCAGCCGCACATATTCTTGTCGAATCAATCAAGAGTCAGAGCGCTAGACCAAAAGCAATCGTAGGTAGTGACTCGCGTGCCTCTGGGGAATTTTTAGAAGCAGCGGTAATTGCCGGCTTATCTAGCGCTGGCGTTGATGTTTACAGAGTTGGGGTCTTGCCTACTCCAGCAATTGCTTACTTAGTAAAGGAAAGCGGCGCGGATCTTGGTGTGATGCTCTCAGCATCTCACAATCCAATGCCAGATAACGGAATTAAGTTATTTGCTCGTGGTGGTGGAAAGCTTGATGATGCCATCGAAGACCAAATTGAAGCGAGAATTAATGAAACTTCACTTAAAGAATGGGAGCGTCCAATTGGGCGTAATGTCGGAAGAGTCATTGAGGATAAATCGGCTTCCGAGCGCTATCTAAATTTCTTGCTCAGCGCAGTTGACACTAAATTAAATGGATTAAAGATTGTTGTGGACTGTGCAAATGGTGCGGCTAGTTTTGTAGCACCAGAAGCTTTGCGCCGTGCAGGGGCAGAGGTTATTGCAATTGCGAATGCACCAGATGGATGGAATATAAATGACGGTGTAGGTTCTACACATTTAGAATTTTTAAAGAGCGCAGTAAAAAAAGAGCAGGCAGATTTAGGGATTGCTCACGATGGCGATGCGGATCGTTGCTTGGCAGTTGATGCAGACGGAAATGAAATTGATGGAGATCAGATAATCGCAATATTGGCTACTGGTCTACATTCAAGAGGTGAGCTCACAAAAGCCACCGTGGTCGCAACCGTTATGAGTAATTTAGGTTTCTTCAAGGCGATGGAAAAAGCGGGAATCAAAGTAGAAACAACCAGTGTTGGCGATCGTTATGTATTAGAGAAGCTGCTTGCGGATGATTTGAATTTAGGCGGCGAACAATCCGGCCATGTTATTTGTCGTAAATACGCAAACACCGGAGATGGCATCTTGACTGCCCTTTTGTTAGTCCAAGAGTTAAAGCGAACTCAAAAAACGCTAAAGCAAGCTGCATCAATCATAGAAAAGTTTCCGCAAGTTTTGATTAATGTCAAAGATGTGGCAAAAGAAAAGTTAGATGGCAATAACGCAATCAAGGTTGCGATAGCAAAATCTGAAGCAGATTTAAATGGTGCCGGGCGAGTATTGTTGCGTGCATCAGGAACTGAAGCGTTAGTTAGAGTGATGGTAGAAGCGAGCACTGATACCCTTGCCTCTAGCGTGGCTCAGGAATTGGCTGAGGTAGTTAAGAAGGAACTGGGGTAATAGATAGTGTGCGGAATTGTGGGATATACGGGGCCACAATCTGCAGCCACACCTTTAATTGAAGGTTTGCGGCGACTTGAATATCGCGGTTATGACTCTGCAGGTATTGCACTTGGAACTTCCAATAAATTATTCGTCGAAAAACGAGCAGGCAAATTAGCTAACCTTGAAGGGGCACTTAGCCAAGTTCCCGAAGTACATTCTGGGATTGGTCATACTCGATGGGCGACTCATGGTGGTCCAACTGATCGAAATGCGCACCCGCATTTGGATAACGAAGGCAAGTTAGCAGTCATTCATAATGGCATTATCGAAAATTACTCAGAGTTGAAGGCCGAACTGCAATCTGCCGGACATACCTTCCACTCTGAAACCGATACCGAAACAGTTGCCCATTTACTTAGCGATCTTCGCAAAGAGCATAATGGAGATCTAACGATTGCGATGCGTGAAGCGGTAAAGCGGTTACGTGGATCATTTACGCTTTTGGCCGTTCACGCTGATCGCCCCGAATTAATAGTGGGAGTTCGCCGCAATTCTCCATTGGTAGTGGGACTTGGAAATGGCGAGAATTTCATGGCTTCGGATGTAGCTGCATTTATTGAATACACAAAACGAGCGGTAGAACTTGGGCAGGACGAAGTTGTAACTATTACACCTACCTCAGTATCAATAACAGACTTGGCCGGGAAAGCTATCTCTCCCCGCGAATATCAAATAACTTGGGATGCCGCAGCAGCGCAGAAGGGGGGCTTTGCCCACTTCATGCTCAAAGAAATTTTTGAGCAACCCAAAGCAGTCGCCGATACGCTGATTGGACGTTTTGTTAATAATCAGATCGCAATTGATGAGCTAAAACTCAGTGAAGCTGAATTAAAGAACTTAAAAAAGATTGTGGTTATCGCCTGTGGCACTGCCTTTCATGCAGGGTTAGTTGCAAAATATGCGATCGAGAAGTGGTCCAAGATTCCAGTGGAAGTAGAGCTGGCCAGCGAATTTAGGTATCGAGATCCGCTTGTAGATAGCAACACATTGGTAATCGCAATCTCGCAATCAGGCGAGACCATGGATACTCTGATGGCGCTACGCCACGCTAAAGAGTTTGGCGCTAAAGTTTTAGCAGTCTGCAATACCAATAGCTCGACAATTCCTCGCGAATCTGATGCAGTTTTATATACGCATGCAGGTCCAGAGATTGCGGTGGCATCGACTAAAGCGTTGCTAACCCAAATAGTTGCGACTTACTTGATTGGACTTTATCTGGGACAGGTGCGCGGGGTGATAAAGAGCGCAGATGTGTCTGAGATCTATAACCAAATGCTCGAACTGCCAGCACAACTTGAACAGATCTTGGAAACTGTGGAACCACTTAGAGAATTAACTCGTAAGTTTGCCGATAAAAATACCGTGCTCTTTTTGGGCCGCCACGTTGGATTCCCAATCGCACTTGAAGGCGCACTTAAACTAAAAGAGCTTGCTTACATCCACGCCGAAGGATTCGCTGGCGGGGAGTTAAAACATGGCCCCATCGCTCTGATCGAAGAAGGCACTCCGGTAATTGCAATTGTCCCAAATACTCACGAACATGGCCTTGACGAGAAGATGCTCTCAAATATCCAAGAGGTAAAGGCGCGTGGCGCTAAAGTTATTGCGATTGCTACTGAAGGCATTGAAATCCCTGGCGCTACTCACATCATCAGAATCCCAAATAGCCCACAATTACTCCAACCGGTGCTAGCTGCTGTTCCATTACAAGTTTTTGCATATGAAATGGCGGTGGCCCGTGGCACCGATGTCGATCAACCAAGAAATTTAGCTAAATCAGTCACGGTAGAGTGATGGATCCGCGTCGCCAAGAATTTAAGCGCGCCATCAAATGGGCGAGTTTATTATTTCTCGGTTTTCTAGCTGTTACCCAGCAAGTCATAACCAATGGTCCTTTGATCACGCTTGATGCCAAGGTATTTAATGCTGATCGACCCTATTTAACTCCGCTTGAAAAACTTATTTTGCTTCGGATAGATAATCTGGGATTACGCGGTGTGACGGCGACGATTCTCTTTATTACTGCATTCTTCATTGCCAGAAGATTTAAATCTTGGCGTCCGCTTAATTTATCTATTCTCGCAGTATTGGCTTTGAACTTGGTTGTTGGTCTGGCCAAATTAGGAATCGGTAGAACCAAACCACGGCTAAATGTTGATTTAGTGTATGCCGGCGGACTTTCATACCCAAGTGGTCATGCTTCCAATGCGATTTTGACTTGGGGAGTTTTGGCGTACATCCTTTATCGCTACTCGCATCCGGATGCTTGGCACCCAGTTGCTATGGGTGTAGCAGCGGGAATCTTCTCAATAGGAGTCTGTATAGTCTCTGCATTTAGAAATACTCACTGGATTAGCGACTTACTAGGTGGGCTATTTATTGGTGGCGCATTACTAGTTATGGTTATTGCTGTAGATAGATTTGTGCCATCTCAGAAACAGATTAGATAAAAAAGTGGCGAATGAGCAGGCAATGAGAGAGATCCTGATCGAC
>JACCDI011143552.1_pt1 | contig 10964 bp, 6 predicted proteins | sample 7442791 | NCBI WGS metagenome assembly JACCDI01 (sample SAMN15323434, study PRJNA562643) | freshwater metagenome | isolation source: river surface water | place: USA:Blue River Watershed | collected 2017-08-15
AAACACTGATCACTGATGATATCATAATTAAATTTTTCAGGATCGGCAAAACCCATTGTTGTATAGTCGACGTCAAATAAATTATGCGCTGTATCCAACACCGATGGTTGATTGCCTGAAAAGAATCGGTTGGTGGCTCCACTAACTGAAGAGAATATATTGTTATATACTTTAAAGGTATTGATACCACTGGCTGGCACCACATTAAAATACTGAATATTGCCTTTGAATTTATTCAACACTGTATTATTGACGAAATAAAAATCCTGTAATGAATTTGTAACAGCATCATAGCCTACTATGCCATGATTGACGCCACTTCTACCCTGCACAATAACATTGCCTACCACCACAGTCAGGCCGCCTTGTGCGATATTGAGTTCCCAACTCCCGTAACCTGTATCCTCATCAATAATATTATATAGAATATAACTTCTTTGTGCTCTGGTCTTAATAGAATTCGCCTGACCTCTGGGAGCGAGAAAACAGCAATTGGAAACATATAAAGTATCGGTACTGGCACCGATATAAATATTATGTTCATAGCCCGAGAAAGTTGGATCATTAGGTTTTTGATAGCCATTGTTTACAAAGAGAGAATTAAGTATAGTTATATTGCTGGTCGTTACACTTCCATTGCCTTCCAGAATACCATTCTGACAATTGTAGAAAGCACAATTTATAACACTTAGATTTGTTGCCTGAAACCTTATTCCTGCCCCATTGGCGCCATTGGCATCAGACACTTGAGCACCATCAAAAACGATGTTTTCAATCTTTGCATTGTCACATTGCCCATTGGTTTCAAAAACAAAAATTCCTTTGCCATTGGGAATATCACCAACATATTTTACAATGGTTCTGCTAGACGCTGTTCCGAGCCCTCTGATGTACAAATTTTTCTTGGTCCACTTCGTGGCATCCTGACTGTAAACGCCAGCATCAATAAGCACTGTATCACCATTCTGAACCAGACCGGCAACCTGACTGGGTTTAACATAAGATTGAGTAGCGCCCACATGCCAGGTTTTGCTCCAAACAACTTGCTTCATCATACCTGTCAATAACAATCCTAATAAAAATAGTTTCCTGTTCATTCTATTGTGTTTTTAACAAATGTACATATAAGATCAGACTATCTACCAAGATGCAAGATGATTTTGATTAGCAATTGGATTTCCGTTTCGCACGCCTCTCCCACACGTACATTTAGTGTATAAAGACCCTCCGGGGGTGGTCGCAGATTTCGCAGAATACTATATCGCTAATCAAACCCCATCACCTCTCCACAGGCAGCGTAATAATAAACTCTGTGCCTTGGTTAGGACTACTATGCACTTCAATATCTCCCCCCAATAAACGAATCTGTGTTTTGGTCATGTACAAGCCCATACCCCTCCCCTCTATATGGTTATGAAAGCGGTTGTATAATTTAAAAACATTGTGTTGGTGTTTTTCTAAATCTATCCCGATACCATCGTCTTTGAAATGGATCAGTATCTTATCCTTTCTGCGAACGGTCCATATCTTTATTTTTGCTGGAGCCTCCGGTTTTGCAAATTTAACCGCATTGCTGATCAGATTATAAAACACACTCTCAATATAGGCTTTGTTAGAATCCAGATGCTCTACATCTTTAACATCAACGTGAAACTCCGGAGATTTAACAGTATTTACTTCAATGAAATACGACTGCAACTCATCCAATAAATGCACCATATTGATGCGTGTCTTATCTGCTTCTGCACCCTTATTCACCGTCAATATTTTATTGATATCGTCGATAACTGTTTCAATTCTGGTGGCTGAATTGATAATACTATCCATCACAAAAAGCGCCTCTTCGTTTGGTAAACCTTCCTTTAACTGCTGTGTTAATCCCGTTAAATTTACAACAGGTGCTCTAAGATTATGAGAGATCATAAATGAGAACTGCTCGAGATCTCTGTTTCTTATAATCAAGTCGCTTGTAATGCGTTTGCTCTCTATTTCAGACAATTTATTTTTAGTAATATCTTTTAATGTCAGACAAACACTTAAACATTCTTTTGCGCGATTAAGCACTGGGAACACAGAAACTATAAAGTAACGCGACTTCCCTTTATATTCAAAATGCTCCTCGTATTCTGAAGCTTTGTGATTGATTTTTGCAGTAATAAAATGCGAAATAAACTTAGCTGCATTTTCTTTTAGCACTTCGTCGGTAAGACTCATCCCTACTACAATCCTCACGCCATATAGTTTCAACAATTCGCGGTAGACCTGACGATTAAATGACACTATATCTCCACTCAGAGTTAGAAGCATGTAACCAACATCCGTATTTTCAAACACCGAATATAAATTAGACTGAGAACGCTCAAGTTGCGATAAGGTGGTAACATTATCCATATACAACTGAATTTTTTTTACAAAATTATTCAGCATAATAACCTTCTCCGTCCCTATTTCACAGGCTCCATTTTCATCCGGCAAAAGTGCAACAATCAATTTCAGCTTCCCTTTGTACAGTAAATCAATTTGTCGTTCGTATACGACTACAGCACCTTGAGCTTTCTGATGTGATATTACTTTACCATCATAGTGAAAGGCAACACTTGCTAATTCTGGCACTGTCAACCCTTCTGGCAAGGCCTTAGCAATACGCGAAAGCGCCTGTTCTACCTTTGTTTCAGAACGCAATATATCACTAACCTCTGCTAATACGGATAATTCCTTGACTCTCTCCTGCAACAAATAATAATACTCCTTGCGTTGTTGCTCCTCACGCATTTTATCCATAGCCTGAGTAATATTAAGACTTACTCTTTCAAGTATGTCTTTTTCATGCTGATCGAAGGCATCATTTTGAGGAGAATATACATTTAAAACATATTTCTCTCCATTAACAATAAAGGGAATAGCAATACTTGAATGAATATTATATTTCACTGCTGCATCTCGCCATGGCAGAAAAGTTGCTGAACGTTCAACATTATCAGTCACCACTATCTTCTGACGCAATAAAGCCGTAATGGTAGGTCCCTTAATTTGTGTTGACTCAGTGAGCATAATAGAAATCTCTTTGAGATAATTTAATTCACCAGCAGACGCTATTGGTTCTATTTTTGACTCAGAAATATTTAATGAAGACATCCCTGCAATCCAGGCTAATTTATAGCCACCCTGCTCCACTAAAACCGCACATAAATCATCCAATAAACATTCTTGTAGCTGACACTTCAATATAACATCATTCACGGCGTTTAAAACTTTAAGTTCGTGATTCGCTTTCTGAAGCTTGAACTCTTGAGCTTTAAACTCGTTAATAACCGACAACAATCCACTCCACACATAATCACCTGCTGGTGTTTTTTGTGGAATCATTTTAATATTTAACCAATTGGTTTCTGAATCAGGCAGAGCATATCTGAAATTAAAATTCATAATTTCTAATTGCTCTGCTGCTAAAGTTTCAGCTTGCTTAAATAACTTTATATCCTGCTCTGAAATATGCTTATAAAACAAATTAGGGTCCTGCATCAATTCGGCTTCTGAATACCCCAATAAACTCTCAGCGCCAGTACTGACTCTGAGAAAACGTTTACGACCCTCCGGGAAGGTCATCATTTGAAAAAAAACTCCTTCAGTTGGTTTGGGACGCTCTGCCCCAGTTGTAATATTTGTGTGTGTCAAAATTCAATGTTTTAAGTTGATAGTCTGCCCAAAAATATAAAATTCGGTTGAACGAATTATCATTCTAACAATTTCTTTCAACGAAAACTCAAAACTTAAACTAATGCATACTTACAAATATCTTAATGTCAATATTTTAACGACATTGACTTAGTAATAAAAATGACGACAATCATCATTGAAAATCAAGTCTTCAAAGCTTGAATTCTCAAATAATCAGAATTAAAGGGGGATGAAACGGAAGTTTTTTACCACTATTTCGTGGTCCTTGCCATTGACTGGCGCTTGTCCATTTAACAGCCAGAAGTTAAATCTAACATTGGTGGAATCACTTGGAGCTGGTATCACAATTGGATCTGATGTATTAGACCCTTCAATCTTCTGACGTGAAATATTACTTTTGTCAAATTGCCACTCAGATGTTTTGTTAGTTCCTGGATACACCTCTCCTTCATACCCTTCCCAGGAGATTAAATCTGGCGTCCATTTGAACATATAGGTGGCCGGCTTTTTCACATATTTAGATGCAATCAAAGGCTTATAGGTACGTTCTTTATACGGTACTGGATTACTGAAAATAACCGGTTGAACACTATAGGTTAATGTTAGTGAATCGCCTGCTACACCCCATTTGGAAAACTCAATATCAACTTCGCTGTTGGCTTGCTTCTGAAAAGAATAATCATCCCAGGTAAATAATCCAAAAACTGTTCTTTCATCAAACACACTGATGTCTGATTCGCAGGTAAAAATATATGTACCGTATCCAAACTCTTTCACACTGATTATCTCACTGCAATACCAGAGATTATTTATCTTCTGAATTTTTAAATGTAAGCGTCCCAAACTATCTACCCAGGCGCCTTTATCTGTCCCAAGAAAGCGGTTCGGACCGGGACCAACCGGCGTTGGTCTATCTTTATAGTTCCAGTAATAACCTGAGAAAAACAAATCACCTTTCTCGTCAGGCACCTTGATATCTGGTGGTGGCGACTGCTTGCAGGCTGTTAGAAGTGTAATCAGTAATATAAATTTATTGGTAATAGACATGGTGTTTGAGTTGTTGAATATACAGTTCGAAATCGCCGCGCTCAGTGACGCGTTGTAATTGTTTATTGATGAAAGATAAATCCTCCGCTTTTATTGTGAATCTGACAGTTTTTTTCTCGCCTTTTTTCAGACTTATTTTATCGAAAGCACAGAGTTGACGAACAGATGGAGTAATAGAAGCATACAAATCCTGATAATACAATTGCACGACTTCTTTCCCTTCTTTCTTTCCCGTATTCTCTACATCTACAGTAATCACCAGAGAATCTTTTGAACTGAAGGTATCTTTACTAATCTGCATATTACTATATTCGAAACGGGTATAGCTTAAGCCATATCCGAAATCAAATTCAGGCTTATAGGCATTGCTTGAAAAATCGGTATCCAGGTCTTCTGAATGTTTGCGATCGTAGTGCACTATATCATTACTTGCGGCAGGATAGGTAAAAGGCAATTTACCGCTTGGATTTACTTCTCCGGTAATGATGTCTGCAATTGCTCTTCCGCCTTCATCACCTGGCAAATAGGCATACACCAGTGCATCGGCAATAGCAACTATTTCATGTATAATGCGCGGACGATTAAACAGACAAACCACTATCACTGGCTTACCAGTGGCTTTGAGCTTCTTCACTAATTCTGTCTGAGCAGCAGGCAAATCTAAATCTTTAATATTTCCTGGAATTTCGGTACTTGGCATTTCACCAAGGCAAACGACAATTTTATCTGACTCCTGAGCCTTTCTAAGGACATTATCGATATCCAACAATGCATCTAGAGTACTGCCCTGAGCATACAAAATTTTATTATTTGTATGTTTTTTAAACGCTTCAACGATGGTATGCTTACCAGGTGTCTGATACGCAGAATCTGTACCTTGCCAGGTATGCGTCCAGGCACCGTTTAACAGGTTCATACTATTGGCAGCAGGACCGCAAACCAGAATTGTTTCAGAGCGCTTGCTTATTGGCAGAACTGCATTTTTATTCTTTAACAAGGTGATACTTTCTGTTGCTGTTTGATAAGATACTTCAGCATGTTTTTTAGACGCAAAATCAGGGTAATCCTGTTTCGATATTTTAAATGATGTAAAGAGTCCCAGATCTTTTTTGAGTTGTAAAATACGACGCACCGATTCATCTATCCTGGCCATTGGAATACTACCCTCTTTTATTAACTCTACGAGCAAAGTGGTAAACTCAAAATCATTCGGTGTCATACTCATGTCTATACCTGCCAGAATGCACATCTTCACAGCTTCCTTTTTAGTCGCCGCTACATGGTGCACATTCACCAGCTTGTAAACATCTTCCCAGTCGGTTACTGCAACCCCTTTAAATTGCAACTCCTCTCTAAGTAATGTCGTTAAAATATCGTGATTGATGTGCACTGGTGTTCCGTTTATTTCACCTGAATTAATCATGACAGTTGCAGCACCTTCTTTTATTGCAGCTTGAAATGTTGGCAGAAAATAGGCTCTCATTTCGCGATCAGACATCCACACCGGGGTACGATCTTTTCCGCTGAGAGACATACTATAACCAAGAAAGTGTTTCATGCATGCAGCAACACTAAACGGACTGTTTAAACCTTCCCCTTGAAGACCTTGAACTGCTACTTTAGACATCGATTTTGCCAGACATACATCCTCTCCGAAGGTTTCAAAGAAGCGCGACCACAATGGCTGCCTTCCAAGATCCAGCACCGGAGAAAAATTCCATGGCAAACCAGTTGCTCGTGTTTCATATGCCGTAATTTGGTAAACTTGCTTGACCAGTTTTGGATTCCATGTAGCAGCCTGTCCAATTTGTTGAGGGAACAATGTTGCACCTTTGGTATAATTGACACCATGAATCGCATCAATACCATAAATGACAGGTATTTTCAGTCGACTGTAATCACTATTATACTGATGTAATTGTTTTAAAATATCATGCCATCTATCTAAGGCAATTGTTCCGCTACCACAGCCTACATTGAGCACCGAACCTATATGGTAGGTTTGAATGGCTGTCTTTAGCTTTTTATCATCAATGCTTTGAGGTTGTTTCAGCGCACATATATCCCCTTTTGCAATAACACCTAAATCTATCTGGGTCATTTGTCCTGCCTTCTCCTCTATCGTCATTACCCGAATCAGAGAGTCGATATCCGGACCGTTTTGGGCGTTTAGAACAGTAACTAAACACCATGAAGCTATTAACAATAAACGTTTAGTCATTTTTCCTTGGGAAACTAATTATTTTAATATCATCTATATAAACAGCGCCATCACCTTCTAATTGAATGATGAACTGTTTTACTTTCTCAACATCAAAATCTTTCGATTTAAAATTGAATTTTTCGAGAGGAATAATCACGCTGGTCCACGCCGAATCGTTAAACCCATTTGGCGCCATATCTTGCCTGAAACCATAGTAACACTGAACACCCGAATAATCTTCGAAAGCAAACGCTACTGGCAGATTTTTAAAATCACCTTTTACAGATTTTATGCTCATAGATACAGCAGCATCCTCTGCAATATCAGAGATATCTTTTGCCATCCAGTTGTTCCAGCCAAAACCAATTCCTATCCATTTACAATTGCCTTTTATCTTGTCCCAGTTCACTTTCAATGATGCACTACCCTCTTTAAAAACGACTTTTTCACTGGCCATCTGAACACATTGTACTTCAGGCGACACCCAAACGCTTTTGTCGTAATCGTCTTTAAAAATAGCACTGGCCTTAAATCCTCCTAAGACCGTATCTGCCGCCGTTAGAGGGTCGTCGTATAAGGCCTTCTGCTGCACTTCCACAACAGGTTTGCAAGCAGCCATCACAATTATCAAAATCAGAAATATTCTAATCATGCTTATGGCTCTAATGGTTTATCGTTGGTAAACACAATATAGTCTATTTTAGTACTGGCAAATCCGTTGTTTGGATTGGCAAGATGTAGCATAGAAATTTTCCCTAGTTTATCTGGATTGTGCTGAGCGTTACCTTTAGGTGTGGTAGGCTGACCATTAACGAGGGTCACGATATCAGAATATTTAATAGAGATAAGCTTCCAACCCGACCAGTCGACTTTAATTTCGTAGTCGTATTCATCATCGCTGCTGGCATTGATAACACCATCGGCATTCTCATCTTCTTTTAACTGAAAGAGCACAAGAGAGGTATTAGCAGCGCTGGCATCTCCATATATCAGACAATTGAGATACACATTATCAGGATTTGAATTCAAGGCAAATGTTTTAGCCGTTCCATATGCCGAGGCAGGGAAATCTACGAGCCCTATCAACCAGTCCCAGTTAACTGTGCCTGCCATATTAAGATATGCACCTGCTTGAGGAGCTGTTGCATCGGTCTTTACTTTGAAATCCATACTAGCTCCATTTTGAATAAACCTGGTCCATGCCGTTTTTAAACCAGTTTCAAAATCAGCTATAATGTAACCCTGATCAATTTTTGTTTTTGCAACACGAACAGGTAGCATGAAAGAATCAGTTTCATTTTCTATCTTTAGTTTTGCGATACAATTTTCTTGTTTAAACATCGGAAAAACGGAAGTAGAACCATTCCATGTGGCGTTGCTGGAATTAATTTCGCGACTCTGACCGGTGATTACTTTACGGGCATTAGAACTCAGACCCGTAACGGTAATTTCCCAATTAACAATCTTATTGAAAGAAGCCGTAAAAACTGCTTTTTGTCCAGCTTCAAAATCAACTGTGTCCGTACTAACAGTGAAAGGTGTCATCACTTTAAAACTGCTGTATATTTCAGAGATCGAAGGACCATCTGTTTTGTTGTCTTTTCTGCAAGCCACTACTGTAAAAAGTAATACTGCTGCTATGATAAATATCTTTCTCATGTTTAAAATGCTATGCTATAAATAATTCCTGCTTGATTCATGGTATAATCGGCAACATTGTCAGATGCATCTTTAAACATAGATGATTGCCAAAGAGCACTGATGTATGTTCTTGAACTAAAGTTATATCGGATACCGATGGCACTCACCTGCTGCTGAACATCGTAATTCCCCTGATTGAAATACACAACTTCTGTAAAGGTGTTTCTGTCTGCAATAAAATCTGACCCTTTTGTATTCTGTGAAATAAATCCTCCCATTAATTCGAAGTTTGGAGAAAATTCCCAACGTATGCCTGCACTTATTCGCTGAGATTTTAAATCAACATTCTCGACACTGGCATCTGAGGTTCTTTGGGTCGACTGAGCTTGCCATGCCAACTGAACCAATATTCTTTTCTTTAATGACAGCCATTGATGCACAGGCAATCCAGCGTATACCTTCATTTGTGTAAACTGTTTTAGCGCAGAGCTACCCTGACCTCTGATCTCGCTCAATGCATCTACTTCAGCAGTTAATTGCACAAACTTCTTGTTATTGTAAATCACTTTTGCCAACACCCCCTGACGATTGAACGTTGCCAGACCATAAGGTAAAATATTGTTATATATCTGGCTCTCGCTGATTAGATTAGTAGAGATGGTTCTGTTGTATAAATTATCATTGGCAATCACATCCATCAGTCCAACAGAACGAAGTTGCTGACTGTTACCAATGCGACTGTACATAGCAGATGGAAGATTGTAATTGATATCTTTAGACTGCGCACCCATACTTCTAAAATCGGGACCTACATTCATATAATCTACTACAGCCGTAAAATGTTTGAAAGGCATATTAAACTTTGCGCTGGCATTCACGAAATAGTCTTTCATGACAGGGTAACCTGGCAATTCAGAATGCGTATAACGACTGTTTCCAATCTCGGCACTTACTTGATAGATTTTACTTTTAAACATTTTTTGATACGATAACTCCACTGTGTTAACCGCATTAGAGAAAATATTGGGGGTAGTAACTGTGCCTTTTAAATCAAAAATTCGACTGCGGTTAAACTGAGCAGAGAATGATTTAGACTGAATAACCTGCAAGCTGATACCATTCATCAGACGATCGTTAATACTACCAAAATCAGTAGGATTTAAACGCGTCATAAAACCGCTGATGTTAATCTCTTTGATGATTTTAGCAAAGCTAAGTCCGAAATCAGCATGAGCACCCTGCATGCGCCAGGTATTGTTGTTCATATAGAATTTATCATATCCGATAATGGCATTCTGTTGCTGAAAAACTAAAGGCAATGAATCAATCTGATCCGCGTGGTGATTGTATAATGTATATTTAGATTGTTTGATATTTATATCGCCTAACTGATAACGAATGGCATTAGAGATGATACCCTTAATCCAAAGCTGACGGACATCAAAACTTACACCAGCACCCCAGAAGCCACCGTACTCGTTGCGAATCCTGAACATTCCCATAATTTCGGTGTTCTTATTCGGACGAATATTGACACCAAGATCCAGCAGAGCATAGCCCCCATTTTTACGTTTTACAGTGGTCGTATCAACAGTGGTATCCTGAACAGTCAGACCATTGGCATTCATCAAAGAACGCGCTCCTCCTACGAATTGCACTTTCTTGGTTTTCTGAGCATGAAGCTGAACTGAGCAAACAAGCATTGTTGTTATAGTCAATGTTCTGATTAAAGTCTTCATTCTGTTTTTATTATTTTTTTGTATCAAGTTATTGTTCGTTTAAGTGTTTAAAAAAATGCTTTCAGTTCTACTGTAGTTTCGAAACCTTCATATCTGTCTTTTGCAAAGCTGGAATCGAAGTACTTCATCCATCGCTCGCGGACATACAGACCAACACCTTTACCCATCTGCAAGTCGAAACCAGTAGCAATGCTGTAACCAGTTTGATTCTTTGGACGACGGGTTTCCGTATCTGTTTGTGTGCTGTAATTACCCAAAATTCGTTCTGCACTGACATAACTTGTCAGCACTAAATTAGGATTAAGTTTAATATAGGATTCAGCCTGATGGTAATAGGCTCTTAGCATAGCCTTCTCGCCAAACACCACCATTGGAGAAGCAAAATCCTGAACAGAATTAAATGAGCCCAGATAGAAAAGATACATCTCTTTTGTGCCGAGCTTTGTCTTGTATTTAGTATTCAGCTCTATGGTATTGAAATATTTTTTATATAAAGGTCTGCCGTTCGCATCCAGGTCTTTCATCCTGACTGTTTCGAATACTGATCGGTAGATTTTATTGAGGTTCGTGTACGGACCAACACCACTTGGAAAATCCCAGCGCCAGAATCTGGACAAGGCAAGATTATTGAAAGCATGAGTGTAGGTAATGGTAGG
>JACCDI010003681.1_pt1 | contig 10963 bp, 8 predicted proteins | sample 7442791 | NCBI WGS metagenome assembly JACCDI01 (sample SAMN15323434, study PRJNA562643) | freshwater metagenome | isolation source: river surface water | place: USA:Blue River Watershed | collected 2017-08-15
CTGCAAGATGTGTATGACAGAACACAAAAAAAAGAATGTTGACAGATTTTACAAGTGCAATTCAGTTGATTGCGGACGCTTGATAAAGGACGAATTCAGAGACGAAGACGAGATGTTGCCCGGAACCGATCTTAACGAGGACGTATATGACAACTTGGAAAAGCATTTCCATGCTATCCAATTTGCGTTCGTGTATGACAATGGTCCCAACAAAGAAAACATAAGAGGCCTCTTCAAGATGAGGGAAAAAGCAATTTCAGCTGGAATACTGCCTAAAGATCATTACGTTGATAAGTATGGAAAGAATCATACCATGACCAGTGCTGTCAGGGCGGTTGCAAACAGTCTTGAAAAACGTGATTCCAACCAGTTCAGATATGCGTTCCATGCGCTTATGTATTTGGTTATTTTTGGTAACTACTGCAAATTCGAACGGCCGATCACACGTTAAGTATTGGCAACAAAACGTAGAATATTTGGTCAATCAACAGCTAAACTAGTTCAACTGTGTTCCTGAGCCCCTTCAGCTTCGTTAATCCGAGAGGAGTCACGATTGCAAGTTTCATTAGCGGTAGGAAGTTGCTGTGTGCCAATGACCTGGAGAGGTACCTGTTCGGCAACTGTCGAAGGCTGGCCGGTTTCAGATATGCTTCCATTCTGCAGCTGGGGCTGCGAGTCTGCAGGTTGCTGTGAAACAGATTGGAAGCTTCCTAGTCGGGGAACCGGTTTATTGTTTTCGCTATCTCGTGTTGGGTACTCAAAGTTCCCGAACCATATAGATCTACCCAGTGTCTCCATTACTGGATCAATCTGATCGAAAAGTACTTCTCCCAACTGCGAAGGGGTGCCATGTTTGGACCAATACACCACAGAGGGAAGAGTGACATCTTTGGTAATGGCAAAAGATGTTTCCCCTGGGTGCTTACTGGCCTCTTGCAACTTTTGTTTCACACTTCCAATGCCTTCTTCGTTCAGTAATGACATAGCTCGGCCTGCTGATGTAAGGTAACAGTCAAGACCGGATCTATCTGTCAGAGTTGTCGACGGCAAGACAGGCAAATCGTTTTTCCACCCAAGTTGTATATCAATTTCAATGAAATAAGAAATCCCTGGGGTCAGTGGCATTCCAGAAGCAATGGGTAGAGCACCAGGATAGAGAACAAAGCTGTCAGGTGCAATAAAAACCGGAAGACCCCTAAAGGAGATAGAACCAGGTGTGTCCTCATGGAAGCGTGTTCCAGCTGTTACTGCGGAAGTTTTCATACTACCGGAATAAGCCTGATGTAACAAACCGGTATTGTGGAGAGGCAGGATTCCTGACAGAACAGTAACACCTTCAGCCGCAGCATCAAAAATTTGCTTCAATGGATAAGCAGTCTTCTTGCATTCCATGGTGGTTTTGCTCAGATCGGGAACATTGCATTGGAGGCGCATTCTTATTAAACAATTTTGGTCGTTGAGGACACCTTTTGTTCTTCGAAACAATGCAATTTCGCAGCCTTCTTGGATTGCCTTGGTCAAGTCCTTGACAATTTCATTGACTTCTCCGGATGTGGCATCGAATCGTTTGAAAAATTCGGCACAGGTTTCAAAATCGGGGTAGGTGAGCAAATTGTCATTCCCATTGACACGCTGCATCCCATTGCCAATCATGCCGCTCACTTCGTATCCGTTCTCATGCAAAATGTACCGGTGAAACTGGGATGCCTTGGACCTGAGAGAGGCAGGAATAAGGAAGGCACAATAATCTGCATTGTAGTTGCCAAAATCAGTCTCATGGTGATAAAGTGGCATACCGTGAAGAGCAATGACGGTATGCACCACGCGGTTGTACTTCACAGCAACTCTCTTTGCCTCTTTCGTGTCTACCTCCCTGACGACTATCCTTATTACCCCTTCCTCTGTGGTTTTCTCGCAGACGTAGCCAAACTGGTCAATTTTATCATCCCAATCCTCAAGTTGGACTTTGGGGTTATACAGATCCAGGAAATTTGCAACGGAAGCACTTGTTCGCAGCTTTTTGAGGTAATCGGCAACCGAGTCCTGACGGTTCTTTGATATTTGCCCAGCTCGTGCCTCCCTTGTCTTGTAGTCCTTTCTGTTTACCAACTGCTTTTTGGCTGCCTGGTTAACACCTTCGCGCTCACTAATAATGTCATCTGAAACAATAACACTGTGGCGATAACCGTGATCCTTGCAAACGGACTTGACATGCGAATAGACAAGGTTGCCGGAAGCAACGACAGACAGAGGTTCTGTGGTGGACTTCATTGGTTTCAAACAACCAACAACAGTCTCGTACTCTGACTCAAAACGGTGGAACATCATCACATGGCCATACAGGGAGCGAAAGTTTTCATACACAATCATCATATTTGGCTGGTCTCCGATGCCAACCAAGTTATACTGCACCTTCGTCAGTAGATAGGCATGCAACGTCATCAGAGCTTCACAAATTCGCTGAAATCGATGGTTGAAATCCATTCGATGACAAAGGCTACCACTCAAAGTATTTGGCCCCCTATCATCCTTTTCAAAGATTTCCAATCGAGCGGCTACGCTCTTTTTGTGCCACTCCACCTTTTCCAATGCTGCATATTCGACAGAGGACACCAAGAGCTTTGAACCATTGTGTCTTCCAGGAAAAGGAAAAGTTTTGCTTGCTTTGGGAGTAAAAAATGCAGCATATGCACGAAGTCCAGGAAGGTAGTTCAGGTTTTTCAAATCGTCATACTCGTGCACATCTTTGTCCTTTAGAATTTTTTCAATGACATTTCTTCTTTCCTCTGTTTGAGGGATAGACTTTGGCACAGATTCTATAACTCCCAGCGGTTCAAGAAGGTGAAATACACAGGATGGTGTCATCAAAGCCAGAGCATCTTTCTTTGTAATGTCTCCGAGAAAAACAATTCCCCACTTTTCCTTTCCTTGCACGACAACAGCCGATTGCCGCAAATGACGGTAAATTTGTCGATCAGTGAACGCGGAATCCGGCTCCATCAAATCACGGCATGCAAGGAGAAACTGAAGGCGACTGGTGTAGTAATCTGTGACATCGGTGGAGATTGGATGTTCTGGGTTCTCGTACACGAAGGTGCCAGGGTCGACAGGCTTATCTTCATCTTCTTCATCTCTGGCAGCAACGTCTTCATCTTCTTCATCTCTGGCAGCAAAATGACTGGGATAGCGCTCCACCATACCATCTTGCATTTGTTGTTGACAGGCACAATTACGTGCTCTGACCCTTTCGAACGGGACAATGCAATTCCTATCTGTGGGTCTTCGGATATTGTATGTGAGGTAGTCCTTGATCCTACGTAGGGTATCCATGCTGAGAAATGACACCCGTTCGTTGGGTTTCAGTGGTTCAATCCCGTTTCCAAATGCCATGAGACACCAAGGATCGTAGTCTTCCCAATTTGTGTATAGTCTGATATACTTCTTGTTGGCATTCTCGGTTTGAACTGGCCCGAGCGTTGCTGTGTCTGTATCGATTTGCCCCTGTGTCAGGCAAAACGAGCGAACCAATTTGTGTTTCTCCTTTCCTTGTGTACCCTTGTTGGCGGACTTTGACGCAACCCGAGGTGGCTTTTTGCTTCTGGACTTAGCAAACTGAGAATGATTTGGAATTCCTTGTACGTCTCCGACAGGCTTGTCACGTTGCTCGATGTACATTTTTGGACGTTTTGCTGAGTGTTGCTTGGAGTTGTCGCTGTCATTGGAACCATCAGCCGGAACATCATCTTTCGTCTCTTCGTCAACCTTCTTCTTCTTCCCCCTTCCACGAGCTACTTTAGGGAGTGGCAATGGGTTGTCCATGGTTAGTGATTTGTCGTAGATAAAATAATCCGCAACACAACTGATATTATGGGAAGTTCGAGGTTGTATTGTTTTGTGGCTACGATGAGATGCGATCATTTTGTTTCCACGATGCAAGCCAGATTTTGGGAAGTCACGGTCCAATACACTGGCCCGAGCCGGGCCTCCCTCGTAGGGCATAGTAATGAAACCAGTAAGAACGTGGAGAATCTGTATAACACAAAATGGTCTCTCGATAGTGCAATCCAAACAAAGGAATTGGTAAGCTGTCACGTGAATCTCTGTAGAAAACAAAGAGCGTGAACTTCTCCTTCTCTCCTGCTGTGTTCGTTGGTAAATCTCGAAAGCCACGAACAATAAAAGCCGTAAACAATACACCAACTTGCTGCTAAAGTGATATTGGGTTAGAGTTAACCACCCTGGCTTCCCAAAATTGCTGAAGGGTCACACACGTCTGTAGCAGATGCTTGGCTCACGTTAGCAGGAATCATCTGACTTAGAAATACGATGTGTACCCATGTTGGAAGCAGCAAGAGTCAACAACAATGGAATCACTCAATTTGGACATGGCTTTGTCATCACAAAAATTGCAATATACTTACAATACACCTGGTTTACGTGCTTTTCTAATTTATGTCAGTATGCTGATTTGAGATCATGAGTTGCAGCGATGTGGTGAGATCGCTGCTTCCTTCCAGTTGGTATAACAAAACATGTCTGTCGGATTGCAATTAGAAGGGAAATCTCCAAAAAGCAGACAGAATAATTTAAATAATGTGTGGTGTCGAGTCTTCATCGCTGAGACCAGCAACCTTACCTACAGAGGGAATTTGCAAATCCTTCTGAGACTTCCAGGACCAGCAATCCATGTAAAGGATATCACCAGGCTTGGATTTAGCCGACATGGCCGGAACCAAACACCAATTACTGCCATGTGTACCATGAGGAGGTTGGAGAACAGCGTAAAACAATACCCCCTCCCTTCCCGGCAGGGATAAGTGAAGGACGACTTGTCCAATGTCCAACCCGTTGGAACTCTCGCTCCTAACTTTCTTCACCATTCGGTTATAAAGGCTTCGAAAATAAGAAGGTCTCCCAGAAGTAATCATGATGGCCTGGACGAAAAACTTGTTGCTCTCACTTTGGGTGTCAAAAAGCCAGTTCACCATTCCTGGATACTTCCGGCTTGGGACTGCCGTTGCACCATTGAAAACAGCCAATTTATCAACGATGGAACAGATTCCAACTGTATAAAAGCTGCTCAGGTCGTATCCAAGCAAATTCGACATGTACATGGTTGCTTCCTTACCAGTACACCCTGGTTCCAATGGAGTATCGTACCGAAAGACGTGAGAAGCATCTGTGCATTTCACCGAAAGAAAGCATCCTTTGCTGAAGACCGAAGGCATACAACTAGAGACCATTCCATGGTAGAGAGACTGCTTGACTTCAGCATGCAACGGGCCCAACGTCAAAATTGAAATTGGATTCAACTGTAGTCTCCGAAAAGTTGGCATCTCCGACCTCTTCTTGCAAACCAGCTCAACTCCTGCAGTCCCGTGTAATTTGTAAGATTTGAAAACAATGTTGTCATACACTGATGCAGGCTGCTCGGTTGATTCGGGACATGGGAACGAGGATTCAGATGCCAAGGTATCTGGCATAGCGATACTTGTAGGCATTAAAGGGATCAGCACATCACTCTTTAAGCTATGATGTTCCTTCACTCTCTTTGCTCTAGGCATACTTGCCTCCATAGAACCAGCATGGCCGCTTGGGGCAGAGTGAAATTTACCAGTATCGAGTACTGATAAGGCTGGTCGCTTCATAGCAATTTGTTTGCCTGGAAATCCGGGCTGAGTGAGATCGAATACCAATTGCTGCGGTGATTTAAACCCCTTCCGCTGACCTGGGGTTGGGAAACTTCCTGCTCGAGGTTCTGATACCGATACTGATTTGGGAAGTGGATAGTTCAAAAACTGGCGCAGCAGTTTACTCATAATGGGATGTGTTGAAATCCATTTAGTAGCCGATTCTGTCGAAGGAATATACCTTTTGCCGTTGGCACCATAGGTGACAAAAAAATGACTCATCAGATCTTTTCGTAGTCCAGGAAAGGAATCAATATATTCCATTGGAATTCTTACAAAGGTCTGTGTCTTCTCGGCCTTTGGAGAAGAAGGTTTCAATGCAATAATAGCATTGCTTCTGTTTCGAACAAATGATGGTGCCGCAACCCGTTCCGTATCAGGGGTCTGCAGCCGTGTCACAACAGAAATCTTCCCTGTCTCCAAATTCATTTCTGGGCTCATTACATAAAGGCCTGGTGCTTCTGGTGACCGAAAAGGGGGTACAAATATATGGGATGTACATGGGCCATAAAAGTCGTAGACGATATCCTTCCGGTAAGTCTCACAGTTGATCTGCTCAATAAAACTTCGCTCCATAAAAGGAAACTTCAAACGAAGGTGGGGCAGAACGGATTCCATAAGTCGCTGAGCACGATGACTGCGGTCATCATTTTGGTCATCCTTTTTAGTGTTCCCTGTCGGCTTCTTCGACTTTGGAACATTATTAATGTAAGCCCGAGCATGTGGGTTGGGACAATTTCCTCCCTTTCCTTCCTTAAACAAACTTGTCGCAGTGGCAAATTGGCTGCAATGAACCATTCCAACTGGGTTCAATAGCCCAACAAGAACCAACACACAAATCAGATGACTTCCCGTCAACGGTCCGGCACCATGTATATTGCCCTTCACTGTCTTTAAGTAATGCAAGTACCTCTCCTGGCAGTGTTGCTCGTAAGATCGACCTCTTGGTGGAATTTCTGTGGAGTTGAGGCACATTGCCCTCAAGACCAATAACTCAGAAACCAGCCGAGCCCGGCTTGCAGCAGGGTAATTGTAAGAACATTGCTGACGTCGGAACCCTCCACCGTTATAAGAACCAACCATGTTGACAAGATCACCGATGATCCGCTCCAGAAGACCCAATTCGGGGTCACTCGATAAAGCATCTTCCTTGGATAGCGCATCCAGAACAGCCATATAACTGTAAAAACTGCATAAGTGAGCCATAGGTAGGCACATGGACAACAAATCAATAAACTCAAACGACTTGTTCTTCCTGTAGATTTGACAAATCATGGTGGCAATCGGTGATACATAAGACATAGGCTTGTTTACATGTGGTCGATTCAGGAGTACAGCATATTGAATTTTCAAAATGCCAGTCGTTTTGGGCACCCTCTTTACCATTAAGCCCAATCCCATCGTTCCAGTATCCTCATAAAAAGACTTATACGATTGGGCCTTCAAACTGGGCACTTGCGAATGACTTGCTTTAATCATATACGCCCTGCACGCGTCCGCAACCTCTTGGCATGCACTTCTTCTAATCATGGAATCAAAACAAGTTTTTCGCATGTACCCCAAAATGAGAACTCTGTAAATTACCCCTGCAAGGTTCACAATTTGGCTGAACAGGAGTGTATGGGTGTACAGTGAGCAATTAAGTTTGTCTACGTGTTCTTTCACAATACCCGGATTTGGGAACAGCTCCAACAAAGCAATGGTTATACCCTCGAAAACATTGTCAGGATGTAATCGCTCAGCAAAGATCTGATTCCGCTTCTTCAACTCCTTGTTGGGATTAACAACCCATGGAACACCAACTTTCTTGGCAATTTCACTCATCTCCACAGCCAGATGGATCCACTTTTCACTGTCAACATTCACTCCAGGCATGGCACATCCATAATGATCTGCAATTTCAACAACACCTCGTCTTTGATTCTCGCCTCCGCTAAACATAAGATTGAGTTGAAAATTGCCTCGCATTCTATCTTCTGTCTTTGCTCTGGCAATAACAGCCTTTGCTGTTCCACGGAAATCAATTCTTCGCGCATGGGAAAGCAAACCCAACATTGCAAAATCCGGAGATCCTTCATTAACAACAAATACAAATGGGTCCTTCTTCTTATCCTCGCCATGCTTCTGCGACCATAAAACAGATGAACAATTGCTTGAATCCGAGAACGGAGAAGCCAGAACATCTATTTTTCTCTTGTAGGAGGCTCCTGTTTCAGAATTGTGTAGTGTCTAAAAAGGGATAAACCACAGACCGTTAGTGGCTCGATGGTGCTGGCATCATTTTGACAACAGCAAACATCTATATTCGAGTTCAAAAACTGACGGCCTTTCGCGATTGCACTGCAACCCTCCATCTCCAGCATATCCCTCGGAAGGCGACAGGAACACCCTGCTTGCTACCTCGGAGCCGATCAAGGCCTTTATCAACTTTTCTACAGTAGCCAGGCCAACGGAAATCTTACTGCTCGAACTTATGGCGACTGATCTTGAATGCGGTTCCCACCGATTGTGCAAACTACCAGGACCCAAACTGAACACCACAAACATGATAGGAGATGGAGCGTCTATCATGCGAAGTGACAGTGCGGATGTCGGCAACTTGTATCACACCAGTTGGCAACGGAATTCGCCATCTGTCTCAAGTCCATTGAACAGGGATTGCGGTTCGCCAGATTACTCGTCCAAGTCGATGACCTCTCCCGCCAACCTCTCCCGCCGATAGAAAAGAAGCAACACAGAATGTTTACATACCTCTCCAAGGTCTTCGTAAAGACAAAGCTGTGTGTAGCTCGTGGGTGCCATCAACAGCTTTGCATCGCCCGAATGCCACTCCACAAAATGATACACCTTCTTCTTGGTGCCTTTGATAACCTGAACAGCTCGCAAGAAGCGAGGAATGCTTCCTTGTTGGATTAGCTGTCGAAGCTTCCTTTTAGCTACAGCAACATCTCCCTGCCTGAAACTTTGTTCCACTTGACCTGTAGTAACCGTCATGTTTCCATGCAACATCTAGTCAGAGGTGGGACTTTGAAAAAATGGTATTTTGTGATCTTCTTTGGGATTATGCAGTTTTGGAGCCATCTTTGGGGTTGTGCAGTTTTCAACTCAATCTCGATCCGGGATCTCCGCTCGTCAAGCTCCCGCCGAAGATAGCAACCAAAGGAGATTGCCGAGGAAACAAGACTACAACGGCAAACTCTCCGCTCGTCAAGCTCCCGCCGTAGATGGCAACCAAAGGAGATTGCCGACGAAACAAGACTTCAACGGCAAAATCGCTACGCTCGTCAAGCTCCCGCCGAAGATAGCAACCAAAGGAGATTGCCGAGGAAACAAGACTACAACGGCAAACTCCTGCCAAAAATCGCTCCGCTCGTCAAGCTCCCGCCGAAGATGGCAACCAAAGGAGATTGCCGACCAGGACTTATTTGGTGTCAATCTCCCGCCGAAGATTGCAGTGAAAGGAGATTGCCGACGATCGATTGCCGACGATCCACCATCGAATTGAAAAGCTCACAATTCAAAAGCTCACAATTTCATACATCCCAATCAAATGGCAATATGGCTATCACGAGAGGTATGAAAAAAGCACTAACCCACAAAGCAGGTGGGACTACCAACCCAGTGGCCACAGTCAAGAACGTGAAAACTAAGATTCCCAGACGGGTCCACCCAATGTGCACACGTAATTCTGCATTGCAACAGCTAACTGAAATCATTGAGGAATTGGATGATGATGATGACCTTGCAGCCCTGGTGGAGCGCCTTTACTCTGCTGAGAATGAGATTTTAAGGCTTTCAAACCTGAACAACTCCTTGACCCTCAGGCTGCAGAACACTGTCGAAACTCACAATGACTTGACTGCTAGACTGGTCCGCCTTGAAGCCCTGTTGCCACCTCCCCCACCGGGACACCCTGTACCTATTAAAGTGGAACTAACCGATGACATTAACTAAACATTAATTGAACATTTCGGGTGACCTTTTCTGGTTACCGATGATCGACAGATTGATAAGCATATTTCGATTTCGATCATATTTCATTTTCAACATGAGTGATGAATTGGTGAGCATGAAATTTGACGATACCTGTATGGTTTGTCACGAAAACTTCAAAAATGATGAGACTGTTGTGATTATGCAATGCGGAAATCCGGGTCATTACTTTTGTCACGAATGTTGGTACAACAATGGTTTGGTTTCTGGCAGTGATCGCTGCCCTTTGTGTCGCACCGATGGAGTATGCATCGAAGCGAAGGTGTTGATCTGTTATTCTGGCAACAACGCGAGTGAAGCCATTCCCGTCGATTAATCATAAATTAAACATTGCTGGATTTAATCACGACATAATGTTTTTATTATCATTATTATTATTAGTATTACTACTATACCGTGCACAGAGTCACTGTTAACTTTGTCATGCTTTACTTTGTGATGACGAAAAATTGCAACAGATGAAGGCATCCTTCATGTATCGGAGTTATTAATTAAGAATGTTAGCAATGACTTTTGTCTAAAAATTGAAGATTCGTTAAACTACATGAAACGTCTCTGCAAGGTCACTCCCGCTCAGTAGTGCCATAAAATGGGACGTAGTCGAAACTCACAATGATTTAACTAGTTAATGTATTTAGCCCCCACACAAACCTACACAGTTTCTTCCCCTCGTCACTTGCTATAATATACACACTAAAACACCTGTTTCATAGCCAAACCTTTTTGCTCCCACCAACTTGCCCACACGTTAACCACTCCACCACCCCAAAATTACTTCTAATACTGTAGAAATGTTGATCGATGTCAATAAATTTTGTCCGTTTTCCTTCAAACTTTACAGATACTCTTCTCTATAGTTTTCGCATCATCTCCTCTGTTTTCATGCCCTTACTCGCCTCGCAACACCTCCAACTCTCGATTCTCACTGCCAATTCATGTCCTCTGCTGAATAGTTGATATCTTTTACCCTCCACTCCCACCGCAGGGCTCTGACGGCCCTGCGCTGACTTCGCGTCGGGCGGCCCCAGGATTGCTTCTTTAACGTTTGGGTCGGGCAGGTCATGATACATTAGTCAACTCCACATCTTTCTCGCATGGTACCGGGATTACCTCCTCCGTCTCCTTGCCACCTGGTTCGACTCCTTTGGTGTCCCGCGCAGAAATGACCGTGACGACAATCCTTCGGGATTACCATTTCGCCCTGGTCCAACTGGAGTTCCAAGAAACACGAACGCATCGTAATTGTCAGTAAATCGATAACATAACCGTATTACTTATAC
>JACCDI010768953.1_pt1 | contig 10963 bp, 10 predicted proteins | sample 7442791 | NCBI WGS metagenome assembly JACCDI01 (sample SAMN15323434, study PRJNA562643) | freshwater metagenome | isolation source: river surface water | place: USA:Blue River Watershed | collected 2017-08-15
AAAAGACATCACCCTTTCTGAGCGCGATGTATTATACATATGCAATATCAAACGGGACAAATCTTAAACGTTTACTTGCACATCCGCTTGTAGATGCCCGTACGACTATAAGCTCCAATCCACATGAAGTTTTACATACATTGGGTATAGAAGCTGTTAGGAACTTTATGATTAAATCATATGTTGATATTATCGAGGCCAACGATGAATATGTCAATGGTCGCCATATCTGTCTACTATCGGATTATCAAACATCAAAAGGTGTACTTGTACCGTTCACATCGAAAGGTGCGGCAACTCAAAATACAGGTACACTAGCCAAGGCATCCTTTGAAGAGCCAATACCAGCATTTGTCGATGCAGCAGTGTTTGGTAAATCGGAAGAAATTAAAAGTACCTCTACATCTATCTTTGTAGGTAAGCGTATGATTATGGGAACCGGTAGTTTTAAAACACGCATCGATAACGAGGCTCTAGAAGAAGCCGAAAAAGCTTGGAAAATTTATATGCAGATGAACCCATCTCGTTTCCAGACTGTGACCGGAGAAGAACAGCTATCTAGTTCAGATAAGCTGACCGATGATGATGATTTACTGATTGCGACCTCGGAAGAAGATTTGGAAGGTAAAAAGATTGGGTTAACCGGCCTGGATGTAGTAATTTCTCTAACAAAGCAAACCCCTGTTCCTGGCCTAGTAAGGAAAGAAGATGCCAAGCTCAAGTTCAGGAACCCTGTTCCGCCGGTAATTAAGGTCAAATATGATATACCAATTTTTATTCGCGATATTATCAAAATCTCTGTTATTAATGAAGAACGAAAACTATCGAAGTCAAAGCCGGTAATTAAAACATCTATCAAAGGTGCGATAGTACCAAATTCTATCTCTAAACCTGGTCTTCCATATTTACCAAAGATGTCAGTTTCACAGCTTTTATCGGTTAAGAAAACTGATGTCGTTCAAAACGATGCTTCGTTAACCATTGACGAAGAATATGATATTTAAATTTAAACTATTAAATAGTTTAAATTATGTCTGCCTTATATAAACATCTCCATAAGTTGTGTTTATTTGACTTGCCTGTTTTATACCATAATTTGAATTAACAAAAGTCATAAATTTTTCAGAAGGATTGAAGAAAAAAGATGTGCAGGTATTAGCAGGGTATCTATTACAAATCTGTTCGGCTTCATATAGATTATCAGCCGTGAAATTACATAGAGATGTCCCTGCCGTTCCATCTGGTGTTATCGTGCATTGATATACGTTCTTTAACTCTAAAGGATTTACATTACTGGTCACCCCATAATTTCCTTTAGTTGAAGGGCAGTTTTCAGGACTAACCTTTTCACTATTAACTTTAATATAAAGTACAATGAATACAACTGATAAAATAAAAAATACTAAAAATCCTGCACCTAATAAAAAAGATAGATTTGCCATTTTATAGACGTAATAAATTTTATTGATTGAATAAAAATGGGGAACCAAATGCAAACATTTGCCCCAGTGCTCGATAATAGATGTGTAGACCCTGGTCAGAATAGCGGGGATATTAAAAATGGTTGTTTCGCTAACGTAAATAGATTTACTGATGATTTAGCTACAGATGTAGCTTCAAATGCATGTGCAAAAAGAGGAGGGACTTATCCTCCACCACCAGGTGGAGGATTGAAGACTCCGGGTAATACACAATATCCAGAACCTGAATGGGAATTTGGTTCATTAGGTGATAGCTGCACATACGATGATTGTAATAATGGAAATTTAGCGGTCGGGGCTTTAGATGGAGGTGGTGGATGTAATGGGAAATGTTGTGCTATAAGCACAAAATTTAATGGTGGTGGTAAAGCCAGCTGTACTAAAACAGCCAATCTCGGAGACCCTCTTTCTTGTTGTCTGCGAGACTTTCAGTGCTCCTCTGACACAACCCAGACGTCCAAGGCCTGTTTTTCAGATGATAATACCAATTCAACTTGCCCAGCAGATTTTCGAGCTTCCGATACACCTGGATGCACTAGTATGCTGACACAGTTGTGCTTAGGAAACATACCAACAGCAATTGGTCTGGATTTAAATGAAGTTGATTTCACTGCTCTATGGACTGACCCTACAAATCCATCAACTAATCAAAACTGGTCTGTTGATGGTCTTCCAACCGGAACCGTATATCAAAACTCAAAAGATGCACTTTCAAGATGTGTATTGAATAAAGATGGAACTTTTTCAAATACAACTACCTCCGGGAATAATACTTGTATGACACGGACTTGGGCTCTAGGGCAAAAAGGTGCACCAACACAGTATCTACCGATACCCACTTTGTATGAGTTCTCTGGGCTACCACCTTGTCAGAAACTTTTTTGGCGTACACTCTATGGTAATCAACCAAGATTTACAAATAATCTCTGGACTACAGTGGCTGGTTCAACAGAAGCAACACCGGCTACAAGTATACAGCCTCAGCTTGCCGCTTGTGGAGCCGTACCATTTGGAGGCACTCCTACGCCTGGTGGATTTGAGAATGCAGAGTATATGCTTTCTGCCGCCGTTAACAAGTTTATTAACGAAGGAGGGTCAATTACTGCATCCATCACTACAGTCAAAGATGCTCCTTTTTTAAGCTGGCTTTTTAGTGTATGTTCCGCCTACCCCAGTTTATGTTCCAGCGGACCTGGTTCGAGTGGAGTTGGCAATCGGTTCCTTGATAATGTATGTTCGACAGTCACCGGTGACCAGATAAAGACAAACCCAGAGCTTCTTAAGTGGTGTGGCTGTTATATGCCGGATAGCGAATACACCGTGTATGGTAATATAACCGATAGTGTAATTTCTCGGGAATGTACTCCTTACTGTAATGCCGCTGGTGTTATCCCTTCATTTGACCCGGCTACGGGAAGTATCAAAACCTGTCAACAGTCTCTGTGTGTTATAGATGATGTCACTTTGACAATTGCAAAATCACGTGTAAATGGACCTATTAATTTTAATAACATATGTACTTCCTGTAGCCCGGATTCAGGTAATGGTGTTAATAGTAATCTAGTATCTAATTCTAACAATGGCAATGCTAATACCGATTCAGAGTCGAATAGTACAATTAACGTTAGTTCTAGTTGTCAATGTATAATCAATAATTTTAATCTTACGACGATTGGTGCTACAATCGATGGTGGTATAAATATTTCCCAAGCTTGTAATGGTAATGCAAAATGCTTTCGCACCGAAACAGTAAATGGGGTACAACAAACTCAAGAGGTAGATTGTCATAGTAATAATATAAGTTCAAATAATGTTCTTGAACTCGAAGAGAGAAAGTTGATGAAGAAAGCAGAAGACACTGGAAGTTATTGGGTTATATTTATCATAGTCATAACTATACTGTTAATTATACTGTTATGGATTCTACTGGGACCACGGGGTGTTCCAACAAAGGATATAACCTTTACAAAGACTGCTAATATTCAGCTACCTACACCGCCACCTGTAAAAGCACCTATGATGCTGCCTCAGGTACAATATAATAATCTTTCTTCTGTTCGCACTAAAGCAAAATATTTCTAATTTTATATTCTAATACAGAATATAAAATGGATGCTTGCGTTTCATACTTTAATTTAACTACACAATATGATATTCCAGAGAGACAGCTAGATAGGTATCAAACTGTAGCCAACCCAGTTGCTAACCCCGAGCCTAACCAGATTAACCCAGCTAACAATTGGGTTGTCACTCCAAATGCGACAGAGTATGATTGCATAGGTCTAAACATAGTCCCTGTAGACCCCAACGATCTGACACAGGGCTTTACAACCTCGTATAAAAATATCGATGATTGGATAACAACTTGGGCTCAAGGGGGCTGTGTCGACTTATTCCGTCAGATGACGCTAGGTCTAAATACAACACAGACAACACAGGCTTTTTCGGTTAATAACTTTTACCTGGTCCAAGATGATTTTAATTTTATGTTTTCTAGGTTTTTTAATCAAGATGAGAATACGGCTTACATCGGACCTACAGGCCCTTGCTTCGATATCACCCAGTCAACATCGGGTCAAACTGGTGGTAAGATTTCAAACGCTGATAATAACTGCAATGTCTGGATTGGTAATAAGAATGCTATGGTGACACCAGGAGGTGCAGGTGTTAACGGTTCATATAATAGCTTTATGGATACGCTTTTATCTGCTTGCAAAGAATTACCGGGTGCCTGTGCACAAATGCAACAATATATGTGCAGTGAATGTAATCGCGACGAGATAGTAGCAAATCCCGTACTTGTTAAATTTTGTGGATGTGTTGCCCCTACAAACAACAATAACTCTTTTTATAATTCTTCTATGACAAACTTTGACCCGTCTTGTGATCCTTTATGTAATAGAGTTGATACAGTTAAATTAATAGATACAACAACAGGGGTACAAGACCTATGTAATGCAAGTGTATGTGTTATCGATTCTGTTATTATAAACTCAATTAGTAGCACTGGTGTCGAGCCTACATTCAATCAAGTATGTCCGGCTTGTGCTAATGGTAAAGGTAATTGTATTTGTATAATTGATGCAACTTTCGATAGCACCATCACATCAATTAAAGGTAATGATGGTACTCTTATTGACAATAATATAAAATTTACTCAGTACTGTCCTAACTCACAATGTTTCATATCCGACCCACAAACTGGGCTTTTTCAGCAAGTTGAATGTGCCAGTAAACTACCAAAAGGAACAGGTCCAACTGCTACGGTACCCTGGTGGGTCATAGCCGCGGCAATCGCTGTTGTTATCTTTGCTTTGGTAATAATATTTGCATATAGATATACCATAGATAATGTAAAAGTTTACCATACTAAAACTCAATACTATAATATACCTTATATAAGCAATCAATATACCCAAAAATACTAATTTATTTTATAGATTTTATCTATAAAATAAAATATGAATACTATTGATATAGACAATTTTATTATTAAGGTAAAATACCTTCACTCTAAATATACTAATATTAACAAAAAAATTACACTAGATGAATTAACGAGTTCATTAACAGAGCTAAATGAGTTGATTGAGATATACAGTGTCAAGGAAGCAATAATAAGCCAAATTGAAATGCTGATAGTGTTAACCATTAAATCGGATTTTGATTCTTTCGGCAAAGATATGCTACATACTGTTTTCTACGGAGGTCCGGGTGTTGGTAAAAGTAAAACAGCGCTCATTCTCGCAAAAATATGGAGAGCTTTAGGTGTATTAAAAAGGTCTCCAGTTAGTATTTGTATTTCAGACCCTATTAAACATTTTGATAAAATATACCAAATACGCAATGATTTTATAAAATTATATGATAGTTATTTAATACCCGATAAAAAAGATTGCAAAAGTATGATGGATAAATATAAGCAAAATTGGTTATCCGTATACAACCAATTAATTTCGATAAGCTCTACTTCGGATACACGTGAAAATAATATAATAATATGCGGCCGTGAAGATTTCGTGGCAGAATATGCTGGACAGACTTCGGTGAAAACGTCATCATTTTTAAAAGATTGTTTAGGTAAATGTGTGATTATTGAAGAGGCATATCTTTTATATCTCGGTGAAAGCGATACTTATGGTCTAGAAGCTATAACAGTATTGAATAGATTTATGGATGAACACAAAGATGAATTGATTATCATCTTTACTGGCTATGAGAACAAATTAAAAGAAAGTATATTCAAAGCACAGCCTGGCCTGGAACGAAGATGTCAATGGTTTTTTCATTTACAGGGTTATACTGTGAATGGTCTTGCAAAAATTTTCACTAAGCAATTAAGAGATATGGATTGGAATGTTGAAAATGTAGATTTTATAATAAGTTTTTTTAGAGATAACATACAGTATTTTCCAAATTTTGGAGGTGATACACAAAAATTAGCATTCAAATGTAAATTACATCATAGTAAAAAAATGTTTAATAGTCTATATAATAACAAAGATGAATTAAAATATGTTATAGATGATGGAACTATATTGCAGGCTTTTGAAGAGTATAAAAAACACATAAACTTAAATTGAAACATAATCTTCTAACGTATATGTTTCAATATCATATATACTGCGCATATGTATATTCTGCGGCTGAATATCATTAAAGACCTTAAGAACATTTACAAGGACGTGTACGTTATAGATACAAAAATTACTATCTAGCATACGCTTCATATCACCCTCGGATATAAGAGGACGATTAATTATTTGATAATATCGCTGAGAGTCATCTCCAGTAAAACAGTAAGATGGATTTTTAAACATCTTTCTTAATATAGAACGCTTTGTAAAATAAGTATTGTGACCAAAGACTATCAAAACATTATCTTTGGTCTTATTTAGATATTTGATAACATCTTTTTCATTCATATACTTTTCCATTTTATTAATTATTTAAAAATAATTAATCCTTTTTCATTGCATTTTCAATAAGCATTATAGCGTCTTTATTGAAATAAATTGTTGCAAAAGCTAACTGATTTCTATCCTGATAATTTTTATCCTTTAATTCCAAGTCTATGTCTTTTTCAGTGAAAGTTTTATTGAAAATCTTCCTGATACTCCCAGGACAGTCATTTTTATAAGTAAATAAAATACTATCAATCGGAACCAATTGATTCCAAACCATATCAAAAACCATATTTTCGTTATTACTTTTATATTTGGTTTTCATCATAGCATCAATTGTTTCCGCAGTCCCTAGACAATAATGCTTACCGTTATTGGAACGTAATGCATACAGAGTACCCGGTACAATATCTTCTAATGTATACGGGTCAATCAAGTCATCACGTGGATATAGTTCCATAGGTTCGTCTATCGGGAACTTTTTGTTAAGTTGATAGATGAATCCTGGAGTCGGCTTATCTAATAGTTTCAAGATAGCATCTTTATTTTTACACTCTACAAATTCTAACATAGTATTTAGAACAGGTTGATGATTCATCCTGCTAGCCAAACCAAATGGTAATTCCCCTGCTTTATTTCTATTAAGAAGCAATTCACCTGAACCTAATAACATAACGGCATCTTTATTATTAGATAAAGAAGCCTTATGATAAACCGTGAAACCATCATTATCGGTTTCACTTCTCAGTCTCTTGTCATCCTTAAGATAATCAACTATTTCATTGCAGTTCCAAAAAATCGCTTTATGTAGAACATTGGAACCGAATGAGTCTTTTGAATAAAGTAAATTCTCATCCGTCCTAAGTGTATCTTTCAAAAGTTCGACGTTATTTTTCCGAATAATTTTGAAGATATCCATTTTTACTCTTGTTTTAGTATATTAAATAATTATCAATTTTTGCAAAAATTGATAATTGATATTAAAATTAAGGACTAATAAAATGTCTTACCTAGGTGATAAAATTACCGCGAATGTCGAAAAAACGCTTGTTAAGATGTTTAGCAAGAACTTTAATTTTGACATCTTTAAGAAACTCTTAAAAGAATGCAATGCTGTTATTGCAGGTGGAAGCGTACTTAGTGGTTCAGTTCCTGCTACCTTGAGCTACTATTCAAACGATATCGATGTTTATGTCAGGGTTGAAGACTCAAAGCCGCTACTAAACTTTCTATTTGGTATTTGTAATCATAAATTTTTGCAAACTGGTAAGTTTGCCAACTATTGTGAAACCTTTTTATCTAAAAATGGTATTCGGTGTATTTACAGGTCTCCTCTCAATTCGGTTAGTAAAATCGAACTGATGACAATTCGTAATTCAAAGACACCTATAGATGTCGTTAATAATTTTGACCTGAGTTTTTGCCAGGTGTGGTATGATGGAGAGAAGGTATATGCCAACTATCCGGAGGATATTAAAAGTATGAAGGGTTTTGTCACCGGTGATTATGTAAAGGCTTTACTTAATAATAACTCTTTTCTAGTTAAACGGTATAAAAAATATACTGATCGTAATTTTGAAATTATAATTAAAACACCAAAGGAGCATATCATAGAAGATGATAGAACTTTGAACGTGACCAAGTTTAAGCATCTTAGCAAGGAAATGGTGGAAAAAATGTATTCCGACGACAAGAGTAAAAAGAAGCTAATTGCAAAGTTTATACTCCGAATTCTCAATGAAAGTAAGGATGATTCAGGGTATGATAGTGATGAGTATGAAAACATCTCGAAATTTAAAGAGTTTAAGGAAGAAGACGTTAGCGATGCAATTGAGAAATATAAAAGTGCTATTCTAAAGGGTATTCATAAAAATCCTCACGGTTATTTTCTACTAAAGTGTCTAATGCTTTTTGAAACTACTTAGATATAAATTCTTCTCTTTTATACGGTATCACTTCTGCAATACTCTTGTTAGTGATAATATTATACAATGAATAATATTGGCTTTTAAGCTGATTTTTATCACTTTTATTTATTTGAATTCCTTCAAATAAAGAATCTTCAAATTCGTACAAATCATCTGCTTTACGAATAAACTTTAAATCTTTTCTATTATAACATATATAGTTATTTTTAAATTTAAGTAATATGTTATCCTTAGAAGATATGAAATAAAAATCTAGGTCAACTCTGCTAAATAAATCAAAGTCAAAACAATAAGAGGTCAATGATGGTCCATATAAATTATATAAATTATTCTCATCAAAGAAATCTATATCATCTCGAATGATAGGCTTTTTATTAAACTGATTATTACTTATATTTAAATACTGTAAAGTTTTCGGTAATACAGGTAATGATTTTAATTGATTAAAAGAACAATTTAGATAAACTAGATTTGGAGGAAGTTTACCAATCTTCTTAATACTGTTATGTGATATATCTAGGTGGGTCACTTCATTTGATATAGTCGGCAATTCATTTAAATTCTGATGTGAAAGGTCTAACATTTTTATATTTAAATATAAAAATGTCTTGTTTATTTAACTCCCTATCAAAGTTTACACCTGGTGTGGACTCAATGGAACTTCGCCAAAATATATGCGATTTTCTACTTCAAGATAATCTAGAAAAATATAATATACCAAATACCTGCTCCATTGAGGAGTCGGATATCAAGCCATCCGATGTAGCTAAACTAGAAGGAATGTCGCTAGAGAAATATGTTTCAAAAATGCGCCTATCTTCCACCTGGGGAGGAGCGCTGGAGATTGCGGCATTTATTCGATTATATAACAAGAATGTCGAAGTAATAAATATACGAGATAAAATGAGTAAACCTATTGAATTTGTAGTACCAGGAAATACTACAAAAATTAAGATTAGTTGGAATGGTTTTCATTATGAACCAATTTTATAAGCCCGTTCGTAAAGGGTATTGTAATCTGTGTTGATTTTGAAAGCATATGTTTCAATGTATTCATTTTCCTTATCTTTAGTGTTATTCATTATGTATGTTAACACACTGGATTTGCACTTTAATAGCTCTTCTTTAAATAGATTAATTTCATTGCTATACAAATCCAGTGTGTAGCTCATACACAAAAACTGCGCACCTTTATCATAATCAATGCATTTTTTAGAAGTGATGTTTTCATTGTAAAAACTGGGTTCTTTACGAATAGCATAATCTTCTATAAGACTTGCCAATGTTATAGCAATTGCTTTAATTCCAAGAGATGGATTCCAATTAGCGATTCCGCCGCCGATATAAGAATATTCTAGAAGTGAAATACAGACATCACCCGAAGGTTTAAGGTTAGGATGAATCCATTTGTCATTGAACGAATGAAACCTGACTATAGGTGGACACATAGGATAAACCATCCCCTCTTTGTTTTTACAAGGTTTTATAGTAAAAAATAATGGAACAAAATTATACGGTCCTCCATCTTTCTGTTTAAAAATCATCAGTGTAAATTCAGAGAAATCTTCTTTAGTGGAAATATAAATACCGTCTTTCATCAACTCTTCTTTATCTTGTTCGATTTTAGACCATTCTTTAGATAGCCTTTTTATCGCCATATTCCACCCGTCCTTGTCTTTATCATTTTTCATCGTAGTGCATTCTTTTTCATATGAAGACAAGCCAGGCATTTTATTTATCTTAATGAAAGATAAATAAAGTTCAATTTTTGCATTGGTTAAATATTAGCTATTCCAAGATTACCAAGTTGCGGAACCAAAGAGCTCTGTTTGATTTGTATACCTAGCCATTGGCCGCGTTTTACCTGTCCGCCTAAACGACCTGTCATTTCCAAGTCGCTCTTAACCTGGGATGCTGTCGGGACATTCATACCAGGGTAAAAATCCTTGAACCATCGAGTAAACACTCGATATACATCTTGAACCGTTAGAGAAACATTCGTATTAATCTCCTTTTTCTCTGCATCTTTATATGCATATTCGATATTCTCAGCGATAAACTGCAGGTAGTAATCGTTCTCTTCCCAATGGCGTTTGATATACTCTTTAACAATAGGAGGGAAGTTTAATCCTTCTTCTGCATAGTACTTGTAATACTGTACCATAATCCAAAGAAGACCCCTGGAAAGTTCCGGGATTTTAGCCTCGAAAAAAGGGTCCATTTTAAATTTGCGCTGCCTAAATTGCTCTTCTTCTGTTTCAGGCGCATCTTCACACCAAGTACCTAAAAAGGGCATAATAACAAAGCGATTGATTAGAGCTCTGTCTACATTAGCGATATCGGGAATGCGATTGCAGACCATAATCGTTTTGAAAGTTAGTTCCATTGAACCACCATTCTCGTGAAGACCTCGAGTAAAAATACGGTCACCTCCGGTAATACGCTTAATAATACCGCCTTTCATAGTTTCACGGTCATCTGGTTCGGCAAGGATTGCACCGCGAGCATTAGCCGCTTGAGCCAGCTCAGGATTAGCAGCTCCACTATTGCTGTTTTTTCCATTACCCATAAGTAAGGAAGTAGGAAAATCAACAAAATATTTTCCGAAGATATATTGTAATGTTTTAGTCAATATACTCTTACCACCATT
>JACCDI011193043.1_pt1 | contig 10963 bp, 9 predicted proteins | sample 7442791 | NCBI WGS metagenome assembly JACCDI01 (sample SAMN15323434, study PRJNA562643) | freshwater metagenome | isolation source: river surface water | place: USA:Blue River Watershed | collected 2017-08-15
ACCTTGTCGAACCGGTGCAACCGGGCAGCGCAGGCAGTAGGACAGTCGCCAAGCCGGTACAATGCCGCCTGACGCATCCGCACTTAACTGCATTCCAAGCCGTGACCAAGAAGACAACCCTCCCGCCGCGCCGCCTGTCCGTCGCCCCCATGCTCGACTGGACCGACCGCCACTGCCGCTATTTCCATCGGCTGATCACCCGCCACACCTGGCTCTACACCGAGATGGTCACGACGGGTTCGCTGATCCATGGCGACCAGCAGCGCTTCCTGAATTTCAGTGAACAGGAACATCCGGTCGCGCTGCAGCTCGGCGGCAGCGAGACGGACGAGCTGGCGACCTGCGCGAAGCTCGGCCAGCAATGGGGCTATGACGAGATCAACCTGAACTGCGGCTGCCCGTCGGAGCGCGTGCAGCGCGGCGCATTCGGCGCCTGCCTGATGCTGGAGCCGACGCTGGTGGCCGACGGCGTGAAGGCCATGCGCGACGTGGTTGACATCGACGTCACCGTCAAGCACCGGATCGGCATCGATGCGGTCGAGTCCTACGACTTCGTGCGCGACTTCATCGGTATTGTCGCCGATGCCGGCTGCAAGACCTTCATCGTCCATGCACGCAATGCGATCCTGAAAGGCTTGTCACCGAAGGAAAACCGCGAGATTCCGCCGCTGAAGTACGACTACGTGTACCAGTTGAAAAAGGATTTCCCCGAACTGGAAATCATCATCAACGGCGGCATCAAGTCGTATGACGAGATCGATGCGCAACTGGAGCATGTCGACGGCGTGATGGTCGGCCGCGAGGCCTATCACAACCCGTGGCTGATGGCGGCCTTCGACGAGCGTTACTATGGTGACGAGCCGTCAGCGAAAACCCGCATCGAGGTGGTCGAGGCCATGCTGCCTTACATCGAGCGAGAGCTGGCTGCCGGCGGCCCGCGCCTGAATTCCATCGTACGTCATATGCTCGGCCTGATGACCGGACTGCGCGGCGCGCGTCAGTTCCGGCAGACGCTGTCGGATTCGAAGCTGCTGGCCAACAGCGACCCCGGACTGTTGCTGCGCGCCGCGCAGGCATTACCGCTGGCTGCCTGATCCCGCCTTCCGTGCGATAGCACGGAAGCTGCCAATGATCCCGCGCGAGCCACGCCGCGCGGCGATCATCAGCGAACCCGACTTCCCCCCAGCAGCAGGACCACCAGACCGGCGTCGAGATTGTGATGACGCCGCGGCCTTCGTTTTCTGCGAAGTCGAAGTCGGAGTCGAAGTTGAAGTCGGAGTCGAAGTCGAAGTCGAAGTCGAAGCTAGTACGCCTTCAGACGGTTGTACAGCGTCTTCAGGCTGATGCCCAGGGTCTCGGCGGCCAGCTTCTTGTTGCCGCTGAAGTGATGTAGTGTCGCGAGGATGATTTCACGCTGCGCATCAGCCAGTGCCATGCCGACCGGGAAATTCAGCACGCCTTTACCGGCAGTGGTGCGCGTGGCGATCTGCAAGGGTTCTTCGATATCCACCACGCCAGCCGACATGATGTAGGCGCGGTGCACTCGGTTCTTCAACTCCCGCACATTGCCCGGCCACGGATGACTGCGCAAGCGATCCAGCGCGATACGCGAGAAGGACTTGCCGGTGCGTGCCTCATCATTGAGCTGGTCGAGGAACAATTGCGCCAGCTTTTCGATGTCATTGCCGCGCTCGCGCAGCGGCGGCACGCGGATGGGGAAGACCGCCAACCGGTACATCAGGTCTTGCCTCAGGCTGCCTTGCTGCACGGCGGCCTGTAGCGAGCGATTGGTGGCCGCTACCAGACGCACATCCACCTGCACCAGCTCGCTGCCGCCCACGCGCAGGAAACTGCCGCTCTCCAGCACCCGCAATAGCTTGACCTGCATATCGCAGGGCATCTCGGTGATCTCATCGAGGAACAACGTACCCCCCGACGCATGTTCGAAATAGCCATTCTGGCGCTTCAATGCGCCGGTAAAGCTGCCTTTCTCATGCCCGAACAGTGCCGCCTCGATCAGGTGGGCCGGTATCGCGCCGCAGTTCACAGCTACGAAGTGTTGGTCCGCGCGCCGGCTCTGCTGGTGCACGGTGCGCGCGACCAGCTCCTTGCCTGTGCCGCTTTCGCCCTCCAGCAGTACGGTTGCATCGGTGCCGGCCACGCGTTCGAGTTGCCGGTACATCGCGGTCATTGCGGCCGAACTGCCATACAGCAGCCCGAAGCGCTTCAGCGATCGGTCAGTGGTCATGGCGATGTCGGTTCCGGGTCATCGAGAGGAGGTGCCGCGAACGCACGCGATAAATTCAGACCACAAGAAAAACATAAACAGAACACAAACAGAACAATCTGCGCCAGCGGCGGCGCCGCACCCTGCCTTGGCTCAAAGGCGATGCAGATGACGAAAAAAATTCTCTCGCGCCAGCTTGCTGCAAGTCGAGAGCGTGTTTGCTGCCGCTCACAGGCAGCACACCAGTGTTGAAACTTATGCAGCATGTCTCAGTCAAGACTGAAGCTACGACTCCATCGTTAGTTGAAAGGAATGGTGATGAATCCAAAACTGCAAGTGACGAAGACCTTGATATGCCTGGGCCTGCTGACGATCAGTGTTGCAGCCTGCAATCGCGGTGGCGGCGGCGTTGGCGAAGACAAGGCCGCGACTGGCACCAGCGGCGGCACCAGCACGACGACGCCGAGCCAGTCGGCACCGGCCACGACGCCACCACCGTCCGAATCGACGACACCTGCGCCGGGCACTGGCGGCACCTCGGGAACCGGCACCACCACACCGGGCGCCGCACCTGGCACGACGCCGGGCACGGGTAGCGAGAAGTCGGGTGAGAAGAGCGGTACGTCGGGAACTTCAGGCACTTCGGGCATGTCGAGCAGCAGCAGCGGTACCCCTGGCACCGGCGGTACCAGCGGCATGAGCGGCATGAGCGGTACGGAGGGTGCGTCGAGCGGTGCGATGAGTCCGGGCAGTCCCTCGGGCGCCTCCGGAACATCGGGTACGTCAGGCACGTCGGGCACGTCGGGCCAGTCAGGCGTGACCTCGGGCAGCGAGAGCGGCACGCCCATGGGCAGCAGCAGTGCAGGCGGCAGCACGACCGGTGGTAGCGCAACCAGCGGCAGCAGTTCGTCGGGCGCCGCCAAATGAGGAAGCCTGAGGCAAGCCGCGCCCCTGCAGCACGTACCTGCATGACCCTACCTATCGCAAAGGACCCAACCATGATGAACAGGCCTTACCAGCGCTGGATCGCATTGCTCGCCTTACCCGTGTTCCTGGCATCGACCTTGGCTGCTTGCCAGCGCAGCGGCGAGGATGCCGGCGCCTCGTCCGGTGCCAGCAGCGGTGGCACTTCGCAATCAGGAGGCGGCAAGTCCTCATCGAGCAGCGAGCGCCAGGGCTCGACCGGCAGTGAATCCCCGAGGGAGCCATCGCCATCGCGCTGACCGATCGCTTTGCGCGACCACCCACGCGCCAATCGCAGCTTTTGGCACCGGCGGGGCATGCGGCGCGTGCGCGGTTGCGCAGGTGCTGCCGCAGGCGTATCACTTGTCGTGAGCAACCATGTCTCATGTCCTGATCGTCGATGACGACGCCGGCGCGTCCGCCCTGCGCGATGCGCTGGTATCGGAAGGCCATCGCTGCCAGTTGGTGTCCAGCTTGCGGCAGGGTCAGTTGCAGCTGTCGCTGCAGGTGCCCGACTGGGTGATCGTGGCCGATCGCCTGCCCGATGGGAGTGGCATGGTCTTGTTGGAAGAAGCCGAGGGCGGCAGCGAGGCGGGCAGCGCGATCGTGCTGCTTAGCGGGCAACCGACACTAGCCGCCGCTGTGGCGGCGTTTCGTAGCGGTGCTGCCGATTACCTCGAGCGTCCGCCAGACTTGCGCCACCTGCGGCGATTACTGGCCTCGGGCAGCGCAGGCCGCAACGATGCGCCTCGTATGGCCGCCAGCTTCCAGGCGGCGCCGCTGCTCGGCGAGTCGGAGGCCATGCGCGTGCTGCGCGAACACATCAGCCGTGTCGCGCCGACCGAAGCGAGCGTGCTGCTGCTGGGCGAGAGTGGCACGGGCAAGGAACTGGTGGCGCAAAACATCCATGTGCAAAGCGCGCGGCAGCGCCAGCCCTTCCTGCCGGTGAACTGTGGCGCGATCTCGCCGCAACTGATCGAGAGCGAAATTTTCGGCCACGAGAAGGGCAGCTTCACCGGTGCCGATCGCCAGCACAAGGGCTATTTCGAGCGAGCATCGGGCGGCACGCTGTTCCTCGACGAAGTCGTCGAGATGCCGATCGAACTGCAGGTGAAGCTGCTGCGGGTGCTGGAGACCGGCAGCTTCATGCGTATAGGCAGCAACCAGGAATTGCAAACGGACGTGCGCATCGTCGCCGCCACCAACCGCGATCCGGAAGGCGCGATTGCGGCCGGCAAGTTGAGGCTGGACCTGTACCACCGGCTCAATGTATTCCCGCTGAAGATACCGGCGCTGCGCGAGCGCGGCGCCGACGTTGGTATCCTTGCACAGCATTTCCTCGACGAATTCAATCGCGCGCATGACACCGCCAAGGCGCTGTCGTCGCGCGCGCTGTCGGTGCTGGGCGGCTATCACTGGCCCGGCAATGTACGCGAGCTGCGCAACTTCATGCAGCGCGCCTACATCCTGTCCGACCAGCAGATCGATGCGCATGCGCTGGAGCCAGGGCCGGCCCAGTGCACGGCAACGGCGCTGACACTGGCCATACCGGTGGGCACCTCGCTGGCCGATGTCGACCGGCGCCTGATCTTTGCGACGCTGGACTTGTGCGGCGGCGTCAAGAAGCGTGCCGCCGACCTGCTGGGCATCAGCCTGAAGACCCTATACAACCGGCTCGAAGAATACGGCAATCAGGATCGCGCGCTGGCGCTCGGCAAATTCGGTCCGGCCGATACGGTGCCGGTCACGGCAACGGCCGGCGTTGCAGGAGGCATGGCCAGCGCAGCCGCCGGCATCGGCTTGCTGAATTAAGGCATGGCGCCGCATTCCAACAGCGACAACCCGGCGCGCCAGCGCAGGCGTGTGAATTTCCAGACGACCAGGGAGGCAGCATGAGCCCAACACATCTTCGCGGTGCGGTGGTCTGCTATCGCAGCCGCAAGCGGAGGCAAGGCACCGGTAATTTTTACCGACCTGCGAGTAATTCCTGCACAGCTTGCAGCACGCGTTCGGGGCTGACCTGTTCCAGGCAAGCATGATGCGGCTGCGGACAGGTGCTTTGCAGGCAGCCGGCACAAGGTACAGGCTGGAACAGTACGCGGCAGTCGACCAGCCAGGGCATGTGCTGCAGGTTGGTCAGCGCATACAGATCGACCACGGGTGTTCGCAGGGCCGCAGCGATATGCGCCGGTGCGCTATTGCAGGCGACCAGCACGCGGGCCCTGGCCACTAGCGCGGACAGCGTGCCGAAGCTGGTCTGGCCGGCGACATTGATGCAGCGGGGGGGGCTAGCGCATAGCTCCATCGCCAGCGCCTGTTCATCGTCGCCGCCGGCGATCACGACCGGCCATGCAAGCTGCGTTGACAGCAGCGGTACCAGCGCATGCCAGTGCCGCGCGGGATAGCGGCGCGATGGCGCGCTGGCGCCCGGGTGCAGCAGGATGAAAGGCTGGTCCTCGGTCAGTCCGGCCTTGCGCAGCAATTCGACGGCTTGTGCGTGGTCCTTGTCGTTCACTTGCAGCCTCAGGTGCCGTTCGCCGGTGTGGCAGCCCAGCGTTGCCACCAGGTCCAGCTGGCGCTGAACCTCATGCCGAAACAGCGCCGGTTCGGGGTCGCGCACCCAGTGCGTCAGCAATTGGTAGGGATTCTCGCGGCAGTGCCCCAGTCGCAGCGGTATGCCGGCCATCTGGCACAACAAAGCTGCCGGCAGCGGGCTTTGCGTATGGCTGGTGAAGATCACCGCGCCATCGAAGCCGTGTGCCTTCAACGTGGCGGCCATCTTTGCGACAGCTTGCGGCGCAACCGGTGAGCTGGCCTTCATCCATGGCGCATCGAAGCGCAGTATCGCGCGCTTGCCATCGACGTCCTCGATCGCGTCCACGTATTCGCCGGCGAGCGCGCCGGATGCCGACGTCAGCAGGCTCACGCGATGACCATGGCTGGCCAGCGCATGCAGCGCGGGCGTGCACATCAGCACATCGCCAGCGGCATCGAGCCGCAGCGCCAGCAGCTTCACGCAGCGATAACCGGCGACCGCGGCGGACCGTCGATGGCCGTGATCATCTGCGCTGCGCTCACCAGATCGGGCGCCAGCCGGTGCGGCTGGCGCAGCGGACCGCAGCGCCATTCGGTTTCGTTGCCATTGTCGATCAGCACGGTGCGGCAGCCTGCGCGGCGGCCGGCTTCGATATCGTCGAGGATGTCACCCACCATCCAGCTCGCCGCGAGCGCCAGTCCATGCTCGGTCGCTGCACGCAACAGCATGCCCGGCGCCGGCTTGCGACAGGCGCAGGCAAAGGCCAGTCGTCCCCTGCAGCTCCAGGGCCAGTGCGGGCACCAGTAAAAGCCATCGAGCCTGACGTCATGCACGGCCAGCAGTGCGGCGATGCGTTCACGCGCGCGGCACAGGTCGCGATCGGACAGCATGCCGCGCGCAATGCCTTGCTGGTTGCTCACCACGATCAGCGCATAGCCGCGCGCTGCCAACGCCTGCAAGGCTTCGCCGGCGCCCTCGCACAGCGTGATGCGCGCCGGGTTGGTGTTGTACGGCAGGTCGTCCACCAATGTGCCGTCCTTGTCGAGGAAGACGGCCGGTCTGCATGGTCCGCCTCTCAGGGCCACGAGGTTTCGCGCATCGGCAGGATCGTGATCTCGGGCACCACGGTGCCGGGCGGCAGCTGCAGGATGTCGCAGATCGCCATCGCCACGCTTTCAGGATCCTGTAGCGAACTGCGGTCGATGCCAGGGAAACGCTCCAGCAGGAAGGGCGTGGCCATACCGCCGGCTACCACCGCTGTCACCTTGATGCCGGCCGGACGCAGCTCCGCATGCAGCGCATGCGACAGTGCCAGCAGGCCGGTCTTGCTGGCATGATAGGCCGCGGCATTCGGCCATGCGCGCTTGGCGGCGGTGGATGTGATGTTCACGATCTGACCGTGGCCGCGTCCCATCATGTAGCGGGCCGCCGCGCGCGCCAGCACGAAGGGGCCATGCAGGTTGGTGCGCAGTACACGCTCCCATTGCGGCACCTCGAGCTCGTCGAGGCTGCAAGTGATATCGGTGCCGGCATTATTGATCAGCACGTCGAGCCGGCCGTAGCGGTCGATGGTGTGCATCACCGCATGTTCGGCCTGGGCCGTGTCGCCCACGTCGCAGCCCACGGCCTCGGCTTGCACGCCGTCGGCGGCCAGCTCGCGCGCGATCGCTTCGGCTTTCGGTGCCTTCAGGTCGGCTAGCATCACACGCGCGCCGCGCGCCGTCAGCCGTTTGCACAATGCAGCACCGAGGCCGCTGGCACCGCCGGTCACCAGCGCTGCCTGTCCTGCGAGGGATATTGCCGGGTGTTCCATCCTGTCTCCTGCGTGGCATGTTTGCTGCTACCACCGGCTGTGGCAGCGTGACTTGCGGATGCCGGCGAGCAGCGTCTTCCATCGGACGCCTTTCCTGCTGCGGCTTCCCGTCGACGGCTTCCTTTCGACGGCTTCCTTTCGACAAGATTCATTGGAACCGATTCCCCCGCACGGGGCTTTGCAGGAGAACAGCATGACGATGAAAACATGGACGACCCCGGCGCTGGCCCTGGCCGCAGCGCTCGGCACAGGCGTCGGCATCAGCGGATGCGAAAACATGAACCTCGGCGGCTCATCCGAACAGGTGAAGCCGATTGCAACGAACGTCAATGGCACTGGCACCATCCAATCGATTGACGTCGTGCCACGGCGACAGGGTCTGGGGTTGGGCACGCTGGCCGGCGCCGCGGTGGGCGGCATCGTCGGCAACCAGGTCGGCGGTGGTACCGGCAGGACAGTCGCGACCGCAGCCGGTGCGGCCGGCGGCGCTTACGTCGGTCACCAGATCGAGCGCAGTCGCAGCAGCAATGACCCGATCTACAAGGTGACGATCAAGATGGATGACGGCACTACGCAATCGTTCGCGCAGGAAGCGGCGCCGACCGTGAAGCAGGGCGATCGCGTGACGATTACCAATGGCGTGCTGTCACCGTTGTGATTCCTGACGATGATGGTGGCCGATGAGGTTTGATCCGGACCAAAACGGCGGGAGCTTTCTCGCGTAGCGGACTCCAAGGATCTGACCCCAACAAGCAAGGAGAATTGCCAATGGCCACGATTCATCTCGATACGGGTGCTGCGTACTCGGGCGGCACCCTGATCACGCAGGAAAACATCATGCGTCGGCCTTTGTTCTCATCGATACGGTGGGGCGCCGTGCTGGCTGGCGTTGCGGTCGGCATCTCGGTGCAGCTGGTGCTGACATTGCTGGGTATTGCCAGCGGTCTGAGCATGACGAGTGTGCAGGCCGGCGAAGCGCCAGGTATGGGCGCGCTGGTCTGGGCCGGCATTTCGATGCTGATCTCGGCATTGATTGGTGCATACGTTGCAGGCCGCATGTCCGGTCTCAAGCGCAAAGCCGACGGCGTCTTGCATGGCGCCGTGTCCTGGGCGGTGACGACCCTGCTGTTCGTCGTGTTGGCCACGTCGGCGGGCGGCTCGCTGCTGTCGGGGCTGTTCTCCGGCATCACTCAAGGCGCGACCTCGGTGGCGCAGGGCGCCGGTGGCGGCGCGGGCGGTGTCACCGCGATGCTGAACCGTCAGCTCGGTACCAACATCGGCCCCGACAACATGCGTACCCTGCAAGGTCATATCGCCGCGGGACGGCGCGATCAGGCGATCGACTACATGAGCAGCACGATGGGCGTACAGCGCGACCGAGCATCAACGTTGGTCGACCAGGCGCTGATCCTGTCGGGCTCGCCCGAACAGGCATCGCCGGCGGGACGTGCGGCAGCTGACCGTGCCATCAAGGGCGCCAGCACCGCGGCATGGACCGTGTTCGGTGCCGTCGCGCTGTCGCTGCTGTTGAGCCTCGGCGGCGGCGCACTCGGTGCGATGGGTGCGCGTCGTACCACCTGGGGCGAATCGGGCGAGACTGACGCCGCGGCTGCGGCACGCGCCGACCTTGGGCGAAGCTGAGCGGCAAGAGGCGGGGCAGGGACCGGTCAGGAAGCACACCGTGTCAGCCCGCCGGCAGCTCAGCAGAAAAGCCTGTGCATCGCGCTCGCCGGCCGCTGAACTCCGGCGGCGCGGCGGTGGTCTGAATGTGCACGATATCGTCCCGTATTGAGAGCGTGTCGTCATGTTGAAGACATTCGAGGGAGGGCCAGCCGCCGGCAAGGGAAATCGCCGGCGTTTTGCCTGCATGAGCGCCGGCCAGTCGTCGGCGACCGAGTTGCTGCGATCCTGTCCGGTCGTCACTGCCACCGGACAGGCGATGGGCCGCGTGCGCTCGGTGCTGGTTGATGTACGCAGTCGCCAGTTGCGCTATGTTGTCGTCGCGCCCCAGCATGGCAAGGCCAACGTGGTGATTCCGTGGCAGGCGCTGTACTTCGATTCATCGCTGGTGAGGCTGGTGTATTACACCTACTCCTGAAGCCCGTTGCATTAATGGTCGAGCACGGGTTCTGGACCGATAGCGTCGTCTTTTTCAAGCCGTGACGAGCGAGGGCCAAGTTTCAAGCGCCAAGTTTCAAGATTCAAACACCAAGAGTCAAACACCAACACTCAGGCGGCCACGCTGTCTTCAAGCTGCAGGCGCCACAGGGCCGCGTAGACGCCATTGCGCTCCAGCAGTTGCAGATGATTGCCTTGCTCGACGATTTGTCCGTGTTCCAGCACGACGATGTTGTGTGCCGAGATCACTGTTGACAGGCGGTGCGCAATGACTAGCACCGAGCGATTGTGCGACAGGCGTTCCAGTTCGGTTTGAATCGCGCGTTCGGATTGCGAGTCGAGCGCCGACGTGGCTTCGTCGAAGATCAGGATGGGCGGATTCTTCAGGATCGCGCGCGCAATGGCGATGCGCTGCCGCTCGCCACCGGAAAGCTTCATGCCGCGCTCGCCGACCTCGGTGTCATACGCATCGGGCAATGATGCGATGAAGTCATGCACATGCGCGGCGCGCGCTGCATTGATGATGTCGTCACGGCTGGCCTGTGGTCGACCGTAGCCGATGTTGTAGGCGATCGTATCGTTGAACAGGCTGGTGTCCTGCGGCACGACGCCAACCGCATGGCGAATGCTGCGCACATTGACCGAGCGCAGATCCTGTCCGTCGACTAGCACCTGGCCTTCGGCCGGGTCGTAGAAGCGCAGCAGCAGGCGCGCCAGCGTCGACTTGCCGGAGCCGCTGCCGCCGACCACGGCCACGGTCTTCCCCGGCGGTATCTGGAACGACACATCGGACAGCACCGGCCGCTCCGGTTCATAGCGAAAGCCCACATGACGAAACTCGACCCGGGCCACGGCCAGCTGCAAGTCCGGCAGCGCCGCGCCGGGATCGAATTCAGGCCGCTCGCGCAGCAGGTCGAGGGTCTTCTCGATATTGATCATCGCATCGCGCGCCTCGCGATACACGAAGCCCAGCGCATTGAGCGGCAGGCAGATCTGCAGCATGAAGGCATTGATCAGCACCAGATCGCCCACCGTCATGTGGCGCGTCAGCACATCGGTGCCGGCCAGCAGCATCACCGACGCCACCCCCAATGCGATCACGGCGCTCTGGCCGATGTGCAAACGAAACAGCGCCCACTGGTTGTCATAGGCGGCCGAACCCCAGTGCGCCATGATGTGGTCGAAGCGCTGCACTTCCAGCGTCTCATTGGTGAAGGTGCGCACGGTATCGGCATTGATCAGGCTGTCGGCCAGCCGGCCCTTGGCATCGCTGTCGAGCCGGTTCACGCGCCGCTGGTGGATCGCG
>JACCDI010230390.1_pt1 | contig 10958 bp, 10 predicted proteins | sample 7442791 | NCBI WGS metagenome assembly JACCDI01 (sample SAMN15323434, study PRJNA562643) | freshwater metagenome | isolation source: river surface water | place: USA:Blue River Watershed | collected 2017-08-15
CGTTTCAAATTGGCACTGTTATCAATTTAGAATTTGACGTGATTGGGAAATACGTAAGTCGATTGTATAATCCCCAATAAAATAACAGATAGGTTTTTTTATTAAATGGACTCTATAAGTAAAACAAATCCTACATAAAAAAATGTTGTCAAACTGTACTTCTAATTTAATCTGAACAACAAAAAATAATTAATTATTATTTTATAAATTTGAACAATTTCAAACTTAATCTCACTATTATGAATGCTAAATTTTTGGTTATATTGGTTTTAATTTTTTCAAACAGTTTATGGAGTCAAAACAATACTTTTGCAATTCAAAACTCAAATTTTTTAGTTTTCATAAGTGCCAATTCATTTGATGAGCCAAAAACCAATATTCAAGGTTCACAATATATAAACAAAGATTTTTTGCCTTCCGAAGTCTCTTGCCTTTCTGAAAAAACACCTCCTATTCGTTACAACGTTTTTAAAGAAGAAATGGAATTTATTCTTGATAATAAATTGTATTACGTTAAAAAAAATGACAGTTGTATTATTTCACTAGGCACTAACTTTTACAAATATTGTGAGAATTATGACAAAGAAAATAAGAGTGGGTATATGATGATTTTGAACAAAATGAACAATCCTAAATATACTTTGTACAAAAAAGAGAAAATTAAATTTGTGCCTGAATATATTCCTAACTCGACTTATGGAAAAGAAAAACCTGCCTCATACGTGATTGATAAAAGTAAGTATTATATTCAAATGCCAGATGGTATAACCGAATTCCCTATGAAGAAATCTGAACTTGTAAAATTGTTCCCCAACCATAAAGAATCCATTGAATCGTTTATAAATGATAAAAAAACATCGTTTAGTCAGGAATCTAAATTGATAGAATTGATTGATTTTATAAATACTTTGTAGATTAAATAATCCTTTTTAAGTTGAATACTATTTAAGTAGTTTATTTAATCCTATATGCGATAATCGCAATATTCCAAATAACATAAATCTACACACAAAAATTAATCTAACCTGGTATAACCCCAATATATAGTTTGATTAGATCCACTATTGTTTGTAATTCCAAATCTAAAGATATGACTTGTGTTAGCATTATACCCCTGTGGAGATGAAAGAATAGTGTTATTTGACCCTATGATTTGGTCTGGAATAGAGCTGAACACCAAAGCATTCCCAGCAGCATAATACCAAGCATATTGACTTCCTACAACTGGAACATTAGTATTGGCAGTAGTTACCGTGGCATTCCACATTGCTATCCCATTTGGAATATTTCCATAAACCCACATAGAATAGGTGCCACCTGGAGCTACCGTAATACTTACATTATTAGATCCCGGAGCCAAAATCCAACTACCATTAACCTTTGTAAGTACGTTTGACAATTGACTTCCGTTACCGATAAATGAAGAAGCAGTAACAGAACCCGTTGTGGTTTGATCCCCTGAAATTAATACATTACCTCCTGAATAACTAATGTCGTTTCCTGATTTTACCCAATCGGAGTTGACTCTTGACCAAGCAGGAGTTCCTGAAGTTCCTGAGTTGACATAAAAACCTACAACTCCATCCGTTTGATATACTAACAAACCATTAGCTGGATTGACAATTGCGGTTCTTTGCGCACTAGTCATTCTAGGTGTTAAAATTCCTTTACTATTGGAAGCCACTTCTAACTTTGCTGACAAATCAGGTGAAGCGGTGCCAATTCCTGTTTGAGCATGAACAACAATGCTGAATAAACAAAAAAGGAATATCTTTTTGATGTGCTTCATAAACCCTATATAAACTGAAAATATTTTTCAAATTTATAAAAAATGATTTGTAAAATTAATGCTTTATCGTTGAATAAACACACCTAAACATTTCGAGTACAATTTAAATATTTCCCCTGTTTATTTAAATATTTTTAAATCTAAATAATTGTATACAATTAACTTAACTGAAAATTATTATCTTTGAATTGCCAATCGATTAACATTAAAGCCCAATTTATTTATAACCATTTATTTATTTTTGATGAAAAATAAACTTATCATAAATGATGTCAATTAGATAAATTCAAAAGATTTGCATAACTAATTTTAACCATTAAAAAATAAAACTATGTTAGCCAAAAACAAATTATACGTATTACTCTTGTTATTTTGTATTTCCTTAAACTCTAATGCTCAAAATATTTCTGCGCTGCAAAAAAAATCAGAAATCAAAAAATTAAAACTTGACAATTACCCAAAAAGCGAATTTTATATTGGAGTTAATTTAAATTCTGATTTTGGAACAATTGAAAGTACCGAAAACAGTTTAAATTTAAAATCTGTAAGTATGAAGTTTGATCACTTCTTACCTTCTTTTAAAATAGGATACAAGTATCTTTTAAACCCTGAAAAACACCATGGTCTTTTTGCTCATATTAATCATTTTTCTAAAAGATCTATTACATTTTCAAATAATAAAAAATTTGTTCCAGCATTTGATAGTTCATTTAATGAAATTCAAATTGGATTAGTATATGGACGATTACAATTAGGATACGGAGTAATTTTAGAGGAAAATAAAATCAATATAAATACTATTAAAAATAAGACTTATAAACTTAATAGTATTGGTGCTAATTACACCTTATTTAGAAGCAATAATTTAAGAAACCCAAGGACTATTTCAGATTATTGGGCTGTGAATACTGGATTAAATTATTTCACGGATTTTAAAGATTTAAATTACACTAGCTTTACCATTGGTTTAAATTACAATTTTACATTCAACAGATCTTTAGATCTTAAAGATAAAATATGGTTACAAAAAAGAACCTTCGAATAATCGAAGGTTCTTTAAATTAAAACATAAATAAATCGGTATGTTAATTAGTATTGAAGAAACCTATAGTCTCTTGAAGTTACTATTACATTTGTTACCTTTTTTTGTTTTGCATCTTCTCTAGCTTTATCAACAATTGCTGATTGAATTACTTTAGTTTTCTCTAAGCTTATATCCATTTCCTTATTTAATCTTTTATCGGTTAACGTAAGGTCGCGGTCAGCTCTGTTTGCTTCACGCTCAAATTTATTAACGCTAAAGTCAAAATTTCTTTGCTCAACACGCATAGTATCATCGTATTGTTTCATTTTGAAATCCCAATCTCTTTGCTCAATTGCTGTTAGTTCTCCATATATTTTTTTCCCAAGAGCATCTGCATCTTGAGCACAAGGAGACGTAGTTGGAACAAGAGAAAGATAATGGGCCGCTTCATCAAAATTCTTAGCTTGCTGAAATCCTTTTGCTTTTCCAAGATTAACTCCGCACCAATGCGTTTCAACCTTTTCAATTAAAGCAACCGCTTCAGAATGGCATGAAATTCCTGGAAGGACTTTTTTAAGAACTCCGGCTGCACCTTCCCATTCTTCGGCAGCGATAAGAGATTTAGCCTCTGCAACTAAAGCTTGGCATTCTCTTTCGAGCTTTCGAATGTAAACATCTGTGGATTTTGTTTGTGCTTTTTCATAACATGATTTACAAACCGTTGGAACAGCAGAAAGAATTGCTAATGATTTGTCAAAATCATCTTTAGAAGCCGTTGTCTCGGCATTTTTAATAATTAAATCACAATTGGATTCGTAATAATCAATTATTTTTTGCTTTACTTCTTTAACAAAATCCGAAAATCCTTTTGATGATTTAAATGTCATAAGACCAGACATTAATGCTCTCTGACTATTTTCATTCATTCCTTTCAAACCTTCAAAGGTATAAACGCCATATTTGGTTTTTTCTATGTAATCAATAGCAATAATATCTATTCCAAACTCATAAAAGTATTTTGGGGGAGTAGTTGAAGTTTTCTCTTTACTGTAAATTACAGGTCTAGCAACCAACCCAAATCTTTCATCCACAGATTTTCCCATAGATTCTTTAAGGAGCATTCTTTCTAAATCACCTTTTACTTTATCTAATGGACGTCCGGTAAAATCTGGATCAGAAACAACGGCATCAATAAAGAATCCTATTCTTCCAAAGTCATCCATTGAAATTACATCAGAAGATTTTTCTTGAGAAAAGGCCGTGAATAAAGTGCCTAAAAATAGGGAAATAAAAATTAGACGTTTTTTCATATTCTGACTATTTACATTCAGTTACATTAACAATACAATACCCCAAACCTTGTTCATCTGGTCTCATCTTAAAGAGTGTGTTTAGCCCTGTGTCTCGAAGTGCCTGTAGCGCATAAGTCATTGCTTTTGTAGGTTTACCATCAGCTGTTTTTAATGGAATACTCATCTCAATAGTTATAGCTTCACCCGAACTACTTGGACTTACATTAGCAGCCTTTATAGATCTCTCATTTGCCCATGCTGTAATATAGTCTACAAGCATTTGTCCTTTGATTTCAGTAGCATACAAATCCCAACATCCTCCAGAAACTGCGTCTGGACTAACCTGGAATTCAACCACAACATCTCTTCCGTTTTTTGTGTATTTGTCAAAAACACCTAGGATATCACTTTCTAATTCATTGATTCTTGCAAGAACTCTTTCAGAGACCAAATCTGCTGCAGATCCACTTGACTTTGGTCCTGCTTCAGGTCCAACAGAACCAACATTTTGACGAGAATATGCATCAATAGCTGTTATAGAAAATCTATCAACTTGATTTTGCCCAAACATATCTTGGCCGGTTAAATTATAATCTAAATAAAGATATATATCTGGATTAACTGCAAGGGCTAACTCATCTAAAGCACTAATAACTCGACCAGCGATTTTGTTACGCTCTGATTTTGCTTTAATGGCTTTGATCTCTTGCGCCATATCGGTAAGATTAAAACCACGCTCTGCAAAAATACCCCCAACTTTATTAATAACAGCATTTAAAATTGGATCGCTTTGAAATGCTTCAGCATATTCAAAAGTCTTTTGAGTGCTCCCATCTTCTTTTTCAACAGTAACAAACCCATGTTGAGTCATCCAGGTGTCAGCAGGAACAATTATAACCTTCGGTTTAATTGCCTGAGACAACATCGGAATAGTAAAGAATATAAATAACTTGTAAAATATACTTTTCATTTTTTTATATAATTAGTGATTAATCAAATGCAGAACTCAATCCTTTTCGAATTCCATCAGCTTCCAATTTTCTTGATAATGCTTCTCTTCTCACTGTTACGCCCATAGACATCTCATACCCTTTACCCATTTTTATTATATCCATACTCGACTGATCTGACAAAGATATAAACTGAGCAAATTTACCTCCTTTAAAAAAATCTTCAAAGTAAGCAAGATTAGCTTCGTATGCATCTTCATTTAAAAGCGGCGGTTGGTAGGCACAACCCGTTGAAGGTGTTGCTGGGATACCGTTAAAAATTACCGTAAAGATAGCACTACGCTTGATTTTTGCATACACTTCCTCATTTACGTTACGGCTTTTATTAAAGCTGTATATTTTTAATACTTGAACTTGATCAGCGCCAGTGCCCAGGCATTCAACCTGGGCATTGTACTCTGATTTAAAGTCTTTGTATTTTTTTTGAGAAAAAACGGTGCTGCAAATTAATATTGCAGTAAACACCAATACCTTTTTCATAATACTAAGTTTTAAAGGTTATATCTCAAAGCTATCCCTACATGGAAATCTTTGTTGTAAAAATCTTGATTCGGATCAACTACATATGTAAATTCTGGAATTAATTGAAAACTTGGGCCAAATTTAATGATAGTTCTTAAACCCGCAGCGAAAACATTAGCTTCAACATCATACTCTTGTAATGTTTCATCGTCTACAAGACTTGCAGAGACTGCATATTGAGCAAATGGTGCCAAAGCCAACATTCTACCTAAATTTAAATTCTTTTGAATACCCGTAGAAATTAATCTTCCTGTATAACCATCTATTTTAATAAATTCCATATCAGCATAAGCTAATAGATTTGGTTTTCCAACAAGTCCTCCAATACGATAATCTACCCTCGCACCTGGATTTTCTCTATAAAATACCGAGATACCAATTCCATATTCAGGAGCTTTCATTGAGATGTATCCTGTTTTAGTTCTCTTACCACCATCAGCGTAGATAACTGAACGTTCAACAACTGCATCTTTATTAGCAACTAAATCAACATCCGTATTTCCAACTTTCTTAACACGATCAATTCCTTTTCTAACCAATTTTATTTCTCTGGTTTCTGGATCTTTAACTCTTTCGTAAGAAAAATATCTATCATCTACTTTTAAGCCTTCCTTAGTACCTAATGCAATAAGCATTTTTTCTTCTACTTTAGCTCTAGGTTTAAATTCATCTACATCAACAGATGCTACCAATACAGCAGTACTTACAGCTGAATCATAAAATTCCTCCATAGTTTCACCGCTAGCCCCTAATTTAGAAACTCCTGAAAAGATTTTTTCAACAGGAAAAGTACTTGAAGCTACAGCGCTTAAATTAGAAAGGTACTTAGCCATAAATTGATTTTTCTTTGACGCAATATCTAGTTTTTTACCTTCAGCGTTTAGGTATTCACCAACGTGAACTTTATAAACAGAAACGGCAACAAGTCCAGAGATAGACGTTTTGCCTTTTTTGTCCACAGAAGTAGTTATTTTTGTAGGTGAAACTACAACTACATAGTTATTATCTAAAATAGGATTTAAAAGCAAATCTCTTGAAGAATCATCCAATGTACCTGTTAAGTTTTTCAAAACATTACGTTGTGATTCGGTCATTGAATTTCTTGAACGCTCAAATAATTTAGTAGTATTCAATTTTCCATTTTCAATAAACAGAGCTTGTTCAATTACTTTACCAGAAAGTCTAGAAACAAAAGCTTCAACTTCCTTATCGTATGATGGATTAGTAATTGGTTTTTTTCCCTCAGCAGCTATTGAAAGAGATCCCGAGTTACCAACAACATTAAAATTGTCAAATTCTTTAGGTCTAGATGCAGCACTAAGGTTAATTGATTGAACTCCAGAAAAATTCATCGTTGTAATTACGACTCCTGGTCTTAAAAAGTCTTGGCTTACTGGATCACCGGCTGCAGTATTCTGCGTTTGACCCATGACAGTAAATCCCGAAATCATAAGAATACCTGATAATAAGATTTTTTTCATTTTAAAAAAGTTTTGAGGTTAATTCTCAAATTTATTTAAAATGTTAAAAAAAAATTAAAAAAATACACGAAAATATATTTTCGTGTATTTAGAATAAAGTAGATATTTAAATAATTAATAGTTGATATTCAATGCTTTATGAAAATTTTAATCTAAAATAATTTATCTATTTGACACTAGAAAAAGTCATAAAATAACAACTAAATATGATATATATTTCACTTAAATCACAAAATACAAACTAAAAAAGAGGCCTTAAAAGGTAATATATTACAAAAAATATAAAATTAAGTCGAAATTATTAGCAATTACTTAAACCCTAATAGGTTAACTAAAAATAAAATTGTCAGTTCGGCTTGATTGCAAAAGTGATCCATTTGGAATTAAATGATGATTAAAAAAAAAACGAACACTTATTAAATAGTATCCTGAGCTATTAAATAAGTAAAAAAAACACCTTTAAAAAGGTGTTTGTAAATTTCTAAATAGGTTTTTAAGATTAATAAATCTTATGAAATGTTATGTAGGGATCTTTTTAAATGTATTCATGTGATAATGAAAAAATATACAGAATTAAATTTGGTAAGATCAATCTCAAATTATAACTATTTAAAGTTTTAAGATACGTGCCCATCGCAGTATTTATAACTTGTATAATACAGACATTGACAATACTCTATTCTTTGTTTCGATTATACCTCCATCGTATGTGTCTTTAAATATATTTGACAATCCTATATTGTATCTAAGATTGATTGATATTTTTTCATTTAAATCATAATTACCGCCAAAGTTAAAGCCTAAATCAAATTTTTTAACGGAATTGGAAATATTTTCATCCGATTCGTAGGGATCATCGTAGCTATCGTAGGGATCATACATTTGGTCATCAGGATAAGTTATTTTAGAGTCAAGTAAAAATCCTAATTGTGGACCAAATTCAACACTAATATTATCTTGCACATAATATTTCCCCATAATTGGAATATTTAAATAATTCAAATTAAATTTTGATTTATCCGTCATTTCAGTTTCTTTGGTATTTGCTCCTTGAGTTGAAAACAACAATTCCGGTTGCAAAGAAAATTGATCAGAAACAACTACCTCAACAAATCCTCCAAAATTAAATCCAATCTTAGTAGTGTGCCCAACTTCGCCTAAGATTCCAGACAATTTAGGATTTGACAATCCTAATTTTACACCATAGGTAACTTCTTGCGCACTAAGAATAGTAACCATCGTAAACATAAATACAGCTGATAAAATAATTTTTTTCATACTATTTAATTTTAAATTTTCCTTACTCATTGGCTTTTCAGGTATCGCCCCGTTTGAATAGTTTCTGAACTCTATGTCATTGTTTTGGTACAATAAACTAATTGATGCTCTTAAGTAAATAAAAGGATCAAACACTATTAAATATGATTAAATCAAAATACATTAAATTATTTTAAAATAGGAACAGTAATTTGATACTTCCCATTTATAATTTTAATTGTATTGGATCGGTTTTTAAAACTTGAAGAAAAATTTCCTGAAATTATATAATCCACCTTTGTACTGGTTGATTTTCCTTTTTTTATACTTGTAATGGTATTAATTCCTCCTGACATAAGTTGGAAATATGATTGAGATTGAATCTTGTCTTCAAAAGAAACAACAAGGTTTAGATTGCAAAATGTAGAAAGATCCTCAATGATTTCATATTTCCCTGATTTCGAATTTTTAAAATCAGAATCATTTTCAAAATATAAAATATAACTTACAAAAGCAAAAGATGAGTCTTCAAAACTACTTAAATATGCGGCATGAAGTGATTTATCTTCACACCCCGTAAGGCCAGAGAATCCAGTTCCCCCATGATAAATATTATTTTTATATGATTTACCATTTATTAAAATTTCTATAAAATCAACACTTGGAGAATCCGCATCAGAGCTACAACCAGATAGAAATAAAGTCAATATTGAAATACATAAACAAACTAATATCTTCATTAATATAAAATTATTATTGTTATTAAATTGTCTAGAAATTTTTAACAACTCCTAGACTATATAATTTATAAACTGAACAAAATCTAATAACAAATTTAAATTTACATATAATTTATCGTAAGAAAATTATAGTAATCCCTAATATTTCCCCTATTTTTGTCTCTATTAATTTACCCCATAATTATGAAACGATTAACCTATATAGTGCTGGTATTGATTAGTTTAAATTCATATTCTCAAGAATTTAAATCTCCTATATTAAATGGATCTTTTTTATTTACTTATAAAGATCAATCCTATCTAATATCAGGAGATTCTATTTACAGCAACCCAAATGGAACACAATGGATAGCGAAAAAACACAACTTAATAATTAATGATTTAGTTTTTATACAGGATAATAACAGCGGATATTTAATGCACAATTCGGGTGGAATTATATATAAATTTGACGGACTGAATTTCAAAAGAATTGACGAATCCTTTGTTTTCAACACCCAATATCAAAGCTTTCCTTTTTTATACAAAGGCTCGATTTACAACTTTGGAGGGTATGGACTCTTTACCTTTAAAAACATCATTACTTACTTTAATGAATCTAAAAGAGAAACTGAATACGTAGTTACTACTACTGCTATTTCTAAGTCTCCATTTGGCAGAAAAAAAATGTTTGGACAAATTGTTGGAGATGATTTATTTATTGGCTCTGGTTATGGCTTTGATAACAACAAAGAAAATGGAACCAATCGGGGAATTGTTTTTGATGATTATTGGGCATTTGATATTATTTCTAAAGAATGGGAAAAATTAGGATCTGGTAAACCATTAACAAATGATGAAAGATATAGTATATTATATGATTTTAAGGGTAAAAATTTAGTTATTGAAAATGATAAAATTTTTACAATCGACATAAAAAATAACACTATTAATTTCTATGAAAACGTAAATGGTGATATTTTAAAATCACTTAAAAAGGAAGCATTTAAAAATTTAATAACTTACAATAAATTTAAAGATGGGTTTTATTTGGTTTTAGATAAGCCTAATTTTGGAAATAAACTTTTGTTTATTCGTACCGATGATTTTTTGGGGAAACCAACTAAAACCGAAAGACTATATTCAGAAGAAACAAACTTAATGGGGTATTATTTGTTGTGCGGATTAATACTAATAATTGTAGTTTTTTTAATAAAGATTAAGAAAACCAATTTCAAAAAAATTAATTCTAAGAGGAACGAAATTGATCAAATTTTAAACGAAGAGGAAAAACAAATATTTAACTTAATTTTTGATAAACATCCTGATTTTATTCCATTCCCTGAACTAATGGATGTTTTTGAATCTCATCTGAGTTACGAGAGCAGAAAGAAAAAACTACGTTCTTCTTTATATCAAATCGAAGATAAAATTATGGAGGTTTTGAAATCTAAAAACAAAGTATTTGTAGAGCGCAAAAACAAAGAAGATTTGAGGATAAAAGAAATTAAAATCCAATAATAAAATTTCGGTATTTATAACAATTTCCACTTTAAACTTACTCCAAATTGTGTTGGAAGAGAGTAAAACCTTGCTTAAATCTTGCTCAAAAAAAAGGTTTCAAGAAATAAATCTTGAAACCCTTGATTTTACTAGTGGTCCCACCTGGGCTCGAACCAGGGACCACCTGATTATGAGTCAGGTGCTCTAACCAACTGAGCTATAGGACCGGTTAAGAGTCTGCAATATTACTACTATTTTTAATTTGCTACAACTATTTTTAAAGCAGTTTTGAAAAAACTACTTATTTACATTTCGCACTACAAGAAAGCTCCTGATTGTGAGGAAACTATTGCGTTATCTC
>JACCDI011130599.1_pt1 | contig 10957 bp, 7 predicted proteins | sample 7442791 | NCBI WGS metagenome assembly JACCDI01 (sample SAMN15323434, study PRJNA562643) | freshwater metagenome | isolation source: river surface water | place: USA:Blue River Watershed | collected 2017-08-15
CGGCGCGGACTGCGCCTGCGCTGCGAACGGCGCTGCCAGCAGCACCGCGAGCAATGCGGCCATCGTTGATCTCTGCATGATGAATTCCTGTTCGTTAGAAAGTAAAAACGATCGGTGGGATTGCCGACCCGGTCCATGTAGGACGCGCGGATTCTACGAAACAGCGAGCGCATCAAGGCGCTATGGTTGTCGTAATAAGACGGTCGATTGCACGTTTGTTGAGCAAGCTTAAACCCGCACCGTCAACCAGCAGTTTGTTTGATCCGGCGCAGGGAAAGCGATCATCGAATTTTCTGTGGAGTGCGATGCAAAGCGGAAATTTCAGTGCGCGGCCACCGCGCATCAATACGCCTCTTCCCACGGGATCGACAGCCGCGCCGCGCACTGGATCAGCCCAACCATGCTGTAAGTCTGCGGGAAGTTTCCCCAGATCTCGCGGCCGTCCAGCGACACGTCTTCCGATAGCAAGCCAAGATGGTTGCGGCAACCCAGCACGCGCTCGAACAGCTCGCGTGCGCGCGCCTTTTCGCCAGTGCGCGCCAGCGCGACTATCCACCACAGCGTACAGACGGTGAACGCGGCGTCCGGCTGGCCGAAATCATCGGCCTCGTCGTAGCGCAGCAGGAAATCGCCGCGCCGCAAGCGGCGCTCGACGGCGCGCAGGGTGCCGAGGAAGCGCGGATCGTCATTGTCGAGAAACTGGAACTCGCCCATCAGCAGCAGGCTGGCGTCGAGGCGGTCGCCGCCAAAGGTCGACACAAAGCTGCCCATCGCAGGACTCCATGCGCCGTCGACGATGGCGTCGCGTATGGCGGCGGCCTCGCTGGCCCAGCGCTTTGCATGCTGCGGCAGCTTGAGCCGCGTCGCGATCGAGGACAGGCGGTCGCACGCTGCCCAGCACATCAGCACCGAGAAGGTATGGACGCGCCGCTTGCCGCGCAGCTCCCAGATCCCGGCGTCGGGCTGCAGCGCGCACTTCACCGCCTGCTCGCCGAGGCGCTCGAGGTCTTCGAAGATCTGGCGGCCGGCAGGCCGCTCCAGTCGGGTGTCGAAGAACGCATGGGTGCTGGCCAGCACCGCCGCGCCGAACACGTCGTTCTGCACCTGGCTCCAGGCGAGGTTGCCGACCCGCACCGGCCCCATGCCGCGAAAGCCGTCGAGCGCAGGCGCGATCCACTCCTCGAGCGCGGTCTCGCGGCGTATGCCGTACACCGGCTGCAGCGGCATATCGCGCGAGTCGGCGATCACGTTCAGGATGTATTCGAGGTAGTGCTGCATCGTCGCCGTCACGCCGAGCTGGTTCAGCGCGTTCACCACGAAGTAGGCGTCGCGCAGCCAGCAGTAGCGGTAGTCCCAGTTGCGCCCGCTGTCAGGCGACTCCGGTATCGAGGTCGTGACGGCCGCGATGATCGCGCCGGTGTCGTCGAACGCGTTCAGCTTCAGCGTGATCGCGGAGCGGATCACCACGTCCTGCCACTCGAACGGTATCGCGAGGTTGCGCACCCAGCGGTGCCAGTAGGACGAGGTTCCTTCGTAGAAGCTGCGTCCCAGCTCGCGCGGCGCGCCGTCGACAGTCTCGTCGGGGCCCATCAGCAGGGTCACGCTGTCGTGCAGGAAGAACAGTCGCTCCTCGGTCAGCGCCGTGACCGACGCATCGGTGGTGATGCGCATCGACTGCGGGCCGCCGTAGAAAGTCACGTGGTGCGCGCCGCTGCGCAAGGCCGAGCGCGCCTGCCCGTAATTGATGGCCGGCCGCACGCGCAGGCCGATGCGGGGGCGTCCGGCGACCCGGCGTATCACCCGCACCAGCATCGCCGGCGCGAACATGCGGCCATGCTGGTAAAAACGCGGCGCAAAGTCGGTGACATCGATCACGTTGCCCGAGCCGTCCTGCAGGCGTGTCTGCAGGATCGCCGAATTGCGCTGGTAGTCCTGCCGCACCGTGTGGCTGCCCTCGAACAGCAGGTCGATGAAGCCGAACGCATCGGCCGCGTCGTTTTTCTCATCCGAACGCAGCAGGCTGCAGCACAGCGGATTGCTGTCGAAATGCGGATAGCACCACCAGGCGATGCGGGCGTTACGGTCGACCAGCGCGCTGGTGCGGGAATTGCCGATCAGGCCGAGGTCGAGCTGGCTCATGGCGTTCGCGCCGGCAGCCATTCCAGCAGCCGGTCAAGCAGCAGGCCGATCGCCTGGTGGTCATCGATGCACCAGTCGGCGGCGCTCGGCTCCGTGCAACCGACGCGCACCGACAGGATGCCGGGCGCGTGAAGCCGGAACACATCTTCGTCGGTCGCATCGTCGCCCACATACAGGGCTGCATCATTGCCGGTGTGCCGCATCAGGTGCAGCACGGCCAGCCCCTTGTCGCCGCTGCCGCCCGGCAGCAGGTTGAAGATGAATTTTCCCGAGATCACGCGCGGCAGCGGGTCGAGCTGCGCGAACAGCCGCGCCAGGGCCGCGGCGGCTTGCGCCGGATCGCGCGCATGCAGGTAATGCAGCGACAGCGAGTAGCGCTTGTCTTCGAGCCAGATCCCGGGGTCGATCTCGCGCAGCCGCTGCTGCAGGCCTTGCTTCCATTGCCCGCAGGTGTCAGCCAGCGCCGTGAATCTTGCGCTGGTGCCGGGCACGCCCTCGAGCCCGTGATTGCCGACCAGGTAATCGGGCCGGAAGGAAAGCCGGCTCTGCATGTCATGCAGCGAACGGCCGGTGACGATGCCGACCACCGCGAGCCGCTGCAGCGCCTGCAGCCGTGACAGTACGGCGGACGGCAGCATGACCTGCGCCGGATCGGGTTCCAGCGGCGCGAGCGTGCCGTCGAAGTCGAACAGGCATAGCGGCGCGCGCGCGGCGAAGTCGCGCAAGACCTGCAGGCCTTCGTTGCCGAGCAGCGGCGTCATGACGCGCGCCGCAGGCCCTGCCTGCTGTGGGAGTGGATCTTCTCGGACACGCGCTGGCGGCGGCGCAGCCGCGCCGCGTCCAGCAGCATCAGGCCGGCCCAGCGGTACACGTTGAAATTTCGCACCAGCGAGCGCATGCTGCGCATCCGTTCGCGTTGCTCGGCCTCCGGCATCGTCAGCGCGCGGTACAGCGCCTGCGCGCCCTGCTCGATGTGGTAAGGGTTGATGATCAGCGCCTCGTGCAGCTCGCGCGCGGCGCCGGTGAACTGCGACAGCACCAGCACGCCGAGCTCGTCGTCGCGGGCGGCGATGAATTCCTTGGCGACCAGGTTCATGCCGTCATGCAGGCTGGTCACCACGCAGACATCGGCCGCGCGATAGCAGCGCGCCAGCTGGTCTTCGTCGAAATGCTCGATGCGCAGCAGTATCGGCGGCGCGGACGGGTTCTCGTACCTGCTGTTGATCGCCATCGCCAGCTTGCGCACGCGCGCTTCGAGCCCTTGATATTCGTCGAGCGACGAGCGGCTGGGCGCGGCGATCTGCAACATCGAAAAGCGACCGATCAGTTCCGGATGGTTTTCCAGCAGCCGGTCGACCGCCTGGAAGCGTTCGACGATGCCCTTCGTGTAATCGAGCCGGTCGACGCCGAGTGCCAGCTGGTGCAGTTGCGGTATGCCGAGCTCGTCGCGCAATTGCCGGCGGCATTGCACGACGTCCAGCGGCGCGTCGCTCTCGGGCCAGGCGATCGAGATCGGGTACGGCTCGACCTGCGTCAGCTCGCCGCCATACGATACGGTGGACGCATCGTGCTCGATGCGCGCTTCGAGATAGCGGTCTACCGTGTCGAGGAAGTTCTTGCAGTGGAAAGGCGTGTGGAAGCCGAGCAGCGTGTTGCCGAGCAGGCCCTCCAGCAATTCCTCGCGCCACGGGCAGATACCGAAGGCTTCCGGGTTCGGCCACGGTATGTGCCAGAACATGATGATGGTCGCCTTCGGCAGCTTTTCGCGCACCATCCTCGGCAGCAGCGCGAAGTGATAATCCTGCACCAGCACCACCGGGTCCTCGCCGCGCGCCTCGGCCACGACCGCATCGGCGAAGCGCTGGTTGACCGCGACATATTGTTCCCAGTCCGACGTGCGGAACACCGGGCGCACGTGCGCCATATGGCACAGCGGCCACAATCCTTCGTTCGCAAAGCCGTAGTAATAGCCCTGCTCCTCTGCATCGGTCAGCCACACGCGGCGCAGCGTGTAGGCCGGCCGTTTCGGCGGCACCTGTACGCGGTCATGCGCATCGACGGTCACGCGATCGGCCGAGCCGCTGCCATGCGCAATCCAGGTGCCGGAGCAGGCGCGCATCACCGGCTCGACCGCCGTCACCAGCCCGCTGGCCGGTCGCCTGACGGTGATGCCCTGCTCGCCCTGTTCATGAATGTAGGGTTCGCGGTTGGACACCACCAGCACCTGGTCGCCGGCCAGTTCATCGTGCAGCAGGGAGCGCAGCTTCTCCGGCGTCCATGCCTGCGGCGAGTGCTGCTGAACGCGCCGCTCAAGCGTCATTTCGTGCAGCATCGCGCGCAGGTCGCCAACCAGCGGACGGAATTCCGGCGGCGCGCTGACCATTCCGGGCGACACGTTCTCGCGCCGCATCAGGCTCTTCATCGACTGCACCCAGCCCTGCCAGCTCCAGTGCGCCATCCACGCGCCGAGCGCGGAGATGACGACGAACATCATCAGGAAGATCGCGAACAGGAAATTGCGGAATTCGGTCGTGCGGCGCTCGATGAAGCCGGTGTCCTGCGCCAGCACCAGCTTGCCGAGCGTGATGCCGTCCTGGTCAAGCGGAGCCTCCGTCACGCGCAAGTCGGACGGCGCCCGGCCCTGGCAACCGAGCGCCGGCGGAAATCCGCTGCTGTGATACAGCAGGCGGCCCGACATGTCGCAGAACGCGATCGCGCGCGCATGCGCATCCCGAACGCTGCGATCGAGCAAGGCCTGGACGCTTTCGGCGTCCTGCATGCTGACCAGGTCGACCATCGGGTCGTGCAGCGACGTGGCCAGCACCTGCGAGCGCGAATCGAGGTCACGCAGGAACCAGCGCTCGGTCAAGTCATCGATGAGCGGCAGCATCACGAGCGCGAACGCGCCCAGCACCAAGGCAAGCGGAAAAATGAAACGCAGCGATAACTGAAATGGACGCATAGTCCCCGATTTAAGGCGCGGCAACGAGAGGCCGCAGGCTCAAACCGGTTGACCGAATTTCAATGCGAAGGGTTCCGGAAGCGCCAATTCACGTGCGAACTCGAGTCAATTACGTCATCTCCCGATGAACATTTTTAGTTTTAGAAACACTCATCGCGCGCGCCTTGATGACGGCGGCGCGTGTTGTGTTTAGAGATCGGCCGCCTGATTCCGAACACTTGCGGCTTATAACATCCGTGCTATTATTTTATGACTTTCGAAATCCTGTTTTTCAATGACAAGGTTCAGGCCGAGATTGAAGAATGGCCTGCTGGCATTGCCGCCAGTTTCGCCCGGGTTGCAGAGCAAATCGAGATCTCAGGACCCAATCTCGGTTTGCCGTACACCAGAGCTTTTGGCGAGGGTTTGTTTGAGATTCGCGCCCGCGGTCCAGAAGGCATTGGACGTGCATTTTTCTGCTGTCTTGTAAATCGCAAGGTCGTGATCTTGCATGGGTTCATCAAAAAAAGTCAGTCAACGCCGCCGAAGGAGTTGACTATCGCCCGCCGGCGCATGAAAGAGGTTCGATATGAGTGACTCCGAGAAATTCAGACCGACACGATTTGATCCAAAAACATACGCAAGCAAACGAAGTGCGACCGACAAGAAATTCAAGGTCGCCTATGACGATCTTGAAGATGAATTCCAAGCCTTGGCTGCATTGCTTCACGCACGAACAGAAGCGGGGCTCACACAAGCTGAAGTTGCCGAGCGCATGGGGGTTTCGCAACCGGTTGTTGCCAGAATCGAATCCAGTCTCGGGAAAAAATCGCATTCGCCAACGCTCGATAGCTTGCGGCGATATGCAGATGCCTGTGGAATGCGACTGGTAATACGGATGGTTGCGCAGTAAATCGCCAGTCAGAAATTGCGCAAGCCGTCCAGGTCCAGCACCGTCAGCCCGCGATAGTCGAGCTTCAGCAAGCCCGCGCGTTCCAGCACCTGCAAGGCCTGGTTCGCGCGCTGGCGCGATACGCTGCACAGGTAGCCGATCTCTTCCTGCGAAATTTGCAACTCGGCGCCGCCGGACGGGTTCAGGTCGGGATTGAACAGTGATGCAATGCAGCGCGCGACGCGCGCGTCGGCGTCGAGGCTGCGGTCGTATTCGATCACCGAGATGAACAGCCCCAGCCGCGCGTTGAGCTGCTTCAGCAGGAAGCGGTTGAAGGGAATGCTGGTGTCGAGCAGCCAGTTGAAGGTCGCGCGGGGCATGAAGGCGACGTGGCTGTCACGCAGCGCAACAACGTCGTATTTGCGGGTCTCGGTCTTCAGCAGCGAGCCCTCGCCGAACCAGCCGCCGGCCAGCATGCCGGTGAAGCTGACCGCCTTGCCCTGCGGCGACACGCTGCTCATTTTCAGCAAGCCTTCGGTCACGCCCATCCAGTATTCGACCGGATCGCCCTTGCGGCACACATAGCTGCCCGCCTCGAAAAAACGCTCCATGGTGTCACGCTCGACACGCGCCTGCTGCTCCGGCGTCAGGGTGCCGGCCCAGACAGTGGCGGCCAGCGATTCGGACAGCGAAGGCTTGTGGATGATGGTCATCGTATGCTGCGGCGCAAGATTGAAAATCGTGACATTGTCTGGCGGATGACAATCGCAATCCAGCAACGCCGCTATGATCGCATGAAAAACTGAGGCAAGATGCCTCACTAAAACAAGTGCCTGTTCCAAGAGACAGGGACACAGAGCTTGGCTCGTCAGATCGGTGGCAAGGCGGCAGTCCCGCAGACAGTACCGACGTACGGCAAGGGGCGAAGCGGGGAATTCAGGCAGCATGTTGCCTGCCCGCGCAGCGGCACTGGCGTATTCGCCAGTGCGCGCCCTGCAAGGGGGCCACCACCGCCAGCGGCCTGACGAGTTGGGCTCATAACCGCGATGGAAAGCCATGGTGGAGACCAACGAAAGAGCGGCGGACACTTTTCCCCGGCTCTTGCTGCAGCATGCGAAAACGCGGCCGGACCAGCCGGCGTTTCGCGAGAAAGACCTCGGTATCTGGCAGACGATCAGCTGGGCGCAGGCGGCGGACGAAGTGCGCAGGCTCGCGTGCGGGCTGGCCGCACTGGGATTCCGGCGCGGGATGAACCTCGCGATCATCGGCGACAACCGTCCGCGCCTGTACATGGCGATGGCCGCCGCTCAGGCTTTGGGCGGCATCGCCGTCCCGCTGTACCAGGACGCGCCGGCCGCCGACATGGCCTATGTGCTGGAGAATGCCGGCATCGACTTCGCGGTGGTCGAGGACCAGGAACAGGTCGACAAGCTGCTCGAGGCGCGCGCCTCGGTTCCCGGCCTGTCGCATGTCATCTACGAAGACTCGCGCGGCCTGCGCAATTACGCGCAGCCGGGACTGCATTCCTTTGACGGCGTGCAGGCGCTCGGCGCGGCACATGATCGCGATCACCCGGATTTCTTCGTCAACGAAATCCATGCCGGCAAGGACAGCGACGTCGCAGTGATGCTGTACACGTCCGGCACCACCGGCCGTCCGAAGGGCGTCTGCCACTCGTACCGCGCGCTGATCGCGACCGGTCGCACGCTGGCCGAGTTCGATGCACTGCGTGCCGATGACGAGGTGCTGTGCTACCTGCCGCTGGCCTGGGTCGGCGACTTTTTGTATTCGTATGCGCTGTCGAACATCGTCGGCTTCTGCCTGAACTGCCCGGAATCGCCGGCAACCACCGGCAGCGACCTGCGCGAGATCGGCCCCACCTATTACTTCGGCCCGCCCCGCATTTACGAGAACACGCTGACGCAGGTGATGATCCGCATCGAGGATGCGAGCGCGATCAAGCGCGCGATGTTCCACTACTTCATGAAGGTCGCGCGCCGTGCGGGTATCAGGCTGCTGGATGGCAAGGGCGGCGTGTCGCTGGCGGATCGGCTGTTGTACGCGCTCGGCGACATCCTCGTCTATGGCCCGCTGAAGAATGTGCTCGGCATGTCGCGCATACGCGTCGCGTATACCGGCGGCGAGGCGATCGGCCCCGACCTGTTCGATTTCTATCGATCGATAGGCATCAACCTGAAGCAGCTGTACGGCATGACCGAGACCTGCGTCACCGTCTGCATGCAGCGCTCCGGCGACGTGAAGCTCGACACCGTCGGCGTGCCGATGAAGAACGTCGAAGTAAAGATCGCCGACAGCGGCGAAGTGCTGGTGCGCTCGCCCGGCCTGATGGTCGAGTATTACCAGCGCCCCGAGGACACCGCCGAGGCAATCGATGCGCAGGGCTACTTCCACACTGGCGACGCCGGCTTCTTCGACGACGACGGCCACCTGAAGATCATCGACCGCGCGAAGGACGTGGGCCGCATGGCCGATGGCACGATGTTCGCGCCGAAGTACATCGAAAACAAGCTGAAGTTCTTCCCGTTCATCAAGGAGGCAGTCGCCTTCGGCGATGGCCAGGCCACCTGCAACGCGTTCATCAACATCGACATGGAAGCAGTAGGCAACTGGGCCGAGCGCCGCAACCTGCCATACAGCGGCTATACCGACCTTGCAAGCCAGCCGGCCGTGTACCAACTGATCGCCGACTGCGTGGAGAAAGTGAACGCCGACCTCGCGCACGACAGCCTGCTGTCGAATTCGCAGATCCACCGCTTCCTGGTGCTGCACAAGGAACTCGACCCCGACGATGACGAGCTGACCCGCACGCGCAAGGTACGCCGGCGCTTCATCGCCGAGAAGTATGCAGTGCTGATCGAAGCGCTGTATGCCGGCAAGCAGCGGCAATACATCGAGACGCAAGTGAAGTTCGAGGACGGACGGCAGGGCATGATTGCTGCCGACCTCGAGATCCGCGACGTGAAGACCTATGGCAGCGCCGGCGTGCGCGAGGCGGCGTGATGGAGCAAACAGCAAACAACGGTCGCAAGATCGGCGACGTCATCCTCGACCTGCGCAATATCTCGCTGGGCTTCGGCGGCGTGAAGGCGCTGACCGATATCTCGTTCAATGTGCGCGAGCACGAGATCCGCGCCATCATCGGCCCGAACGGCGCGGGCAAGAGCTCGATGCTGAACGTGATCAATGGCGTATACCGGCCGCAGCAGGGCGAGATCATCTATCGCGGCGAGCACCGGCGCGGCATGGACACGCATGCGGCGGCGAAGAGCGGCATCGCGCGCACCTTCCAGAACATCGCGCTGTTCAAGGGCATGACCGTGCTCGACAACATCATGACCGGCCGCAACCTGAAGATGCGCTCCAGCTTCCTGCTACAGGCGCTGTATGCGGGGCCGGCGCAGCGCGAGGAAATCGCGCATCGCGTGAAGGTCGAGGAAGTGATCGACTTCCTCGAGATCCAGCACATCCGCAAGACCCCGGTCGGACGTCTGCCGTATGGGCTGCAGAAGCGCGTCGAACTCGGCCGCGCGCTGGCCGCCGAGCCGCAGATCCTGCTGCTCGACGAGCCGATGGCGGGCATGAACGTCGAGGAGAAGCAGGACATGTGCCGCTTCATCCTCGACGTGAACGAGCAGTTCGGCACCACCATCGTGCTGATCGAGCATGACATGGGCGTGGTGATGGACATTTCCGATCGCGTGGTCGTGCTCGATTACGGCAAGAAGATCGGCGACGGCACGCCGGACGAGGTTAGGAACAATCAGGAAGTGATCAATGCTTATCTGGGGGTGGCGCATTGAAGCTGCATCGTCAATCAACAGTCATGGATCCCAGCTTCCGCTGGGATGACGGTTTGAAGGGCAGCAGTCTTTCACACGTCGTCCCAGCGGAAGCTGGGACCCATGCCTGCAAACGGCAAAACTATCTATGAACGTGAACTTCTTCTTCGAAGTGCTGATCGGCGGCCTGCTCTCCGGCGTGATGTATGCACTGGTCGCGCTGGGCTTCGTGCTGATCTACAAGGCCTCCGGCGTGTTCAACTTCGCGCAGGGCGCGATGCTGTTCTTCGCCGCGCTGACTTGCGTGTCACTGACCGAGTTCGGCTGGCCTTTATGGGTCGCGATCGCGGCTTCCGTCGTCATCATGTGGGTGCTGGGCCTCGCGATCGAGCGCGTGGTGCTGCGGCCGCTGGTGAACCAGCCGGAGATCTCGCTGTTCATGGCCACCATCGGCCTGTCCTTCTTCATCGAAGGCCTCGCGCAGCTGCTGTGGGGCGCTGAGGTAAAGCGTCTCGACCTCGGCATCGAGGACGTGCCGCTGGAAAGCCTGATGAACAGCTTCAACATCCTGGTCTCGAAATTCGAAGTGACGGCGGCCGGCATCTGCGCGCTGCTGGTCACCGGCCTCGCGCTGTTCTTTTCACGCACCAAGGTCGGCCGCGCGCTGCGCGCGGTCGCCGATGACCATCAGGCCGCGCTCGCAGTCGGCATTCCGCTGCAGCAGATCTGGGGCATCGTCTGGGGCGTGGCCGGCTTCGTCGCGCTGGTCGCCGGCCTGCTGTGGGGCGCGCGCAATGGCGTGCAGTTCTCGCTGACCTTCGTCGCGCTGAAGGCGCTGCCAGTACTGATCCTCGGCGGCTTCACGTCGGTGCCGGGCGCGATCGTCGGCGGCCTGATCATTGGCGCTTCCGAAAAGCTGGCCGAGGTGTACATCGGCCCCTTCGTCGGCGGCGGCATCGAGGGATGGTTCCCTTATGTGCTCGCGCTGCTGTTCCTGCTGGTGCGGCCGGAGGGGCTGTTCGGCGAAAAGATTATTCGCAGGATTTGATGTTGATGGTGGGTTTCGCCTTCGGCTCTACCCACCCTGTGTATCGACGTATTTATAGGGTAGGGAAAGCCGAAGGCGAACCCCACCGCACAAAGGATTGAACGATGCTGTACAGAGAAGCCGGAAAATTCAAATCA
>JACCDI011494550.1_pt1 | contig 10956 bp, 12 predicted proteins | sample 7442791 | NCBI WGS metagenome assembly JACCDI01 (sample SAMN15323434, study PRJNA562643) | freshwater metagenome | isolation source: river surface water | place: USA:Blue River Watershed | collected 2017-08-15
CACCCTTTTACAATTGTGGTCTTATCACATACAATTGCTGCATAGATCCTTAAACTACTAACATTATTATAGCAGAAGTTGTTGTCATAGAAAACATCATGCTCATTATTTGACTTTTGGATTTGAATAATTTCAATCTTGAATGCACATGAATGATTTCACTGAAAAATGAAAAATGCAATCAACTTGATGAAGAAGTTTCCCTTTGTAGAAATCGCTCTTGATCACCGATACATATGCGATTCGCCAAATAAAATTCAACTAAACAACTTCTTGCTGTGTGACATAGACTGTGATTGATTGGATCAATTAATCCTCAAACGTCAGTCTACATCGCTGCTGCAACATGTAAACGGGAACGGATCATATTGTTTCATCTCACTATCAACGCGTTCTAAATGCTAGGAATGAGTTGACAACTTTCATCGCGATGTTTCTGAAATTTTACAATTAAATAGACTCGGGGACGTTCGTCGAAGTATATCTAATGTGAACCTCATCGAAAATGATAATCTAACGAGAGACCTTCGACCGCATGAAATCGCGTTCTACTTACTTGATAAAAGACACCGTCATTTTGGAAACTTTTTGTTCAGGTTATATTTTGTCACCATTTGTTAAAAGTTAAATGTTCAGTCTAACGTAGCAATTAAATGCCAAGTTGCACTATGACTGTCAATCGATGTAAAATTTCAATACCGCACGCTTCTTATTTTCCAAAGCTACTCCAAGATTAATATTATTGAATTTCTTCTCTTCCATACAAAAATAATCGTATTCGGGTACTGAAAAATTGGACTTTGCTCTACCTCATGAGGCTGAACCCAGAGAGGAGCTGTCATCCAACAAACTTTTCGAACTCGTTAAGTTTGGTGGAATGTTTCTGATTGAGCATTTAGGCGTAGAAGTTGGCGAAGTCACTTCAGAATGCGTTACGCTATCGCCATCAAAATTATCCGTGTCGTATCCGTTTGAAGAATCCTTCATGGGTGTGGAACGGCGATGAGTTTGGTAGTTTGCCCAGATCAGCATGCGCTCAGCCTTCGCACGAATCTGATCTGCTCCGTCTTCTTCGTCTGCGGATTCATCGCCATCATTGGTTTCATCATCAGTAGAATTGCCGTCTTCTGATATGTCGCCTTCTTCTGCAACTAGCGACTTCATCCCAGTCTCTTCGACATCGTCGTCGTCACAACGCAATATGTCGTCAGTGGAATCAGATATAGTGATGTCCGAAACAACGGCATCTGCGCAACATTCGGTTTTGGGCGAATTGTATTTGCCACTTCCCTCATTCTCCATACCATCCGGGGAAGACCTGGTGGAATCGACTGAGGTCGCAATCGAGGTGATAGATGTATTTGCACTACCACCCTCGTTCTTTTTTGGAGTCTTCGTCTTGTCGCCTGCGGAGACGACTTTGACAGGGCTAAAACAATCGCCGCACTCGCCTGCCATACGCGCTCTCTCTACTTCCAATTCCAAGATCTGACTGCGTAATTTGTCTATCATTCTCCGAGATTCTTTCAGTTCTGACTGCATGCTTTCCATCTCATTCATTTGTGCTGCATATTTTTCGCGGAAGAAGTCACGTTCAGCAGTGACAGCCTCGAGCTGTTGTTGAACTGAGCCAGATACGGGCAAGGCGTTTGACACAAAGTCTCTGAACATGATGCTGGAACAAACGTTTCGGAAAAGGTAGTGGGTTTTTAATTAACCGAAGTTGTTGAAAATTCTCTGATTGATAATACCAACAGCAGTCGTTCAATTACCATGCAATAATATTTTACCCCAGTAGACCAAAACAAAACAGCTTTTCTTGTTCCACTTAAACAGCATTAAGAAGACTGACTCTTTTCGGCACGCACGTAAAATCGTTCTCAACCTTCGGAGTATCGTACAATGGGTTTGTTGTGCAGATGATCCCTGAATGATGATAAAAAATATCATATCGTTTTGCAATACATACTCTGGCTTGTTGGCTCGGACTCGGACACCAAACTTGGGAAAATCATCATAAGAATCGTAAATAAGACCATTTGTCTTTCAAAAAAGAAAGAAAACCAGCGAGAATTACCACCTTTTAATTACATAGGAATACATACGTTTGATTTTTGTGTAGAAGTTGTATCAAACACAAAAAAGACTGTTCCGTTTTTTATCCGTTGAATTTTCTGATTATACTGAAGTCACGTATACACACACAATCACGACAACATCGTGAAAAATATACCGCCCGCCAGTCGCATGGCAATTAATTAAGCCGACCAAAAGCCACATTATTCGCGTTATAGCAAATTACACCACTGGTATGTACCGGACTTTATTAATATTATTTAACACGTATTCACGAAACTCGTCCTCTAGAGGACGAGTTTTGATTAAGTGATCATATCCAATAAATATCTATGTCACATCATGTCAATGGAATATAATATCCATCAATCTTCAGCATCACCACGTATACCATACCACATACAATAGATTCATCATGAGCTTGATCACTGGAAAAAATTGCAGTTTGGATAATATCACAATCAGACAACCACTGCAGTTATGGATCCTAGTACATAAGCAATGTATTCCAATTTTAGAACCACCTACCTTGTCTCAATTATCAGGTAGTATTTCAAATACCCATCAAGGCCAAGTGAATGTTTCCATCTGTGAAATATATACAGATGGCTGTGAATCAGAACCAACAGAGAAACATGAAAGAGATCAGAAGCCAGACAATGTTCAGACCAATGAAGCATTACCTTGAACAACAAAAAAGATAAAGTGCAGTCAGAAGAAAATGCCAGGTCACAGAATAATTGGATCAAGCAATCTTTTCTTATTGAACTCATACCAAGATTGGCAAGATCTGGATTCAAATCTCACTATGACCAGGACAACTTTTGGAATACCTAGAAAAATGCAAGTTCGTGGACAATCTCATTGGAAAACAACTTCCTGATGACAAAAATTCAGAACAAGAGTCTCTGTATAGAGGTGATGAAGTGTGATAAAGATGACAGAATGTTTATTTTATGTCAGTAGCAACTTTAATAAAGTGTATCCTGAAGCTAAATGAAGACAAAGATTGAAAAGGCACATGATGGAATCATCTTCTTAAAATCATCATGGTACTGGTGGAAAACCTTTGTCGACTCCAAAACAAGAGAATAAAGGATGCAGTAAAAATACTCCACAGATGACAATATTTACATCCCTTAGTGCTGAACATGCCTTGTCACATCTCTTGATGTCTCCAGTAACTTCACCCAATGACCACAGTCCTCTCCATACTTTGGTAGCAATCTTGGATATGATGAATCAGACAGTGGCATTAATCATCTAAAAGGTAACAAAAATGATAGTTTAACCATGTTCTGAGATATAAATGAAGAAAGCAGCCTTGATGTGTCTTACAATTGGACTTCATGGAAATTGATGGATCATACAAGTACAACATCAAAACTCTGTTTACTTTTACTTATGGAGTTGAACCAGAAAGTGAGGTCCTGTAATCATTTAATCAATTTCAGGATCCACTTGAGGTGGATTTGGTTGTCAGTGGTCTTAACAGAGAATTGATATCTCACTTGACTTTTCATTCCTATCAATATGCATGTGGAAAACTTGATCATGTGAGCCAAACAATTGTTGGATACAAGTGGATCAACATTTCCATGTCTGATATGTATTGGTCCCTTGGTATTATAATGAAAATGGCATTGATATCTTCAGACATAGATGGTTTAAATCATTTTGGTATCCACTGACTCATGCCACAATATCTTGCACATTTCAATATGATATCAAAAACTATCCTACTTGGACACAATGGTACATGTCTCATTCTAGTGTCTAAAAGTCAAAAGGCACACTTTTCAAATTGAATATTGATGCACTTCCTGTGGTGAGAAGCAGAAGTTGAATGCATCTATATATTCAAGTGTGTTTATAGTAACAGGGCCATCCTGTTTTAGCATCAAAAATTTGCATTTCTATTCAGCTGCAAAGTGGTTTCTCAATCACAAATTATTTTTTCATGTTTGTGTTTCTTTTTAATTCCTATTTTGATTTTACAAAGGATTCAGTAAAAATAAAAAATATCATTAATCAATTATTCCTTCTCCTTTCCAATGTTGGTTATCTTTATCTTCATCACTTTTGATGAAGAATTTGATACTGTCATCGAAAAGAGAACTCCTTAAAATGTACAAAAGCATATTTTCATGGAGCCTGACAAACGCATTCTTGCAGAGTTGTAGGCCAAAAAAATATCATAAGAATTGCAGGTCTTGGACCCTTGATTTGCTTGTTGTCACCGTGACAATTGGTCATCAACAAGGGCAATCCACGACAACAGCCATTATTTAAATTTTTGCAAACAACTTTTGACCCATGGGCCCATAACAACAACATCTTATTGTTGGTTTGTCGCTGAGGGTCTCGCGGCAGCAGTTTTTGCCCTTCGCGGCACCACGGTTGTGCTCCGGCTTTGTCGGGCCGACACGGGACAAGTTTAAAAAATTAATATCTACACATTAATTTTAGGGCTCATCGAGCCCTATTTTTAACTTCATGTAGCTAACTCTATTGAAAATGTAATGAGTAGTCGGGGAGAATGTGGATCCCCGGAACAGCCTGATGCAGTCATCGAAAATAGCGGCTGCCATGGTCAACATTAATTTTTTTTTTAAGTTGAAATTTATTTTTAGTGTAGTTCCCAAAAATCAAGGATTCTTCTTATGAAACTTAAAGTACAATAAGATATTTTTTTTGACACTCATCAAAATGCGCCCTATGTAAGGATTGATACTGGCTCAAAAACACTAGATTCATCCAGACATGTGCCACCTTTCATCAAGAAAGTGAAATTAGCTTTTAGGGGATATCTGTCATCAGTTGAGAAATGAAATCAAACATATTAACAAAGCAGCATTGCATATGTTTGTTCTGGGAAAAGAAATGTCATATGACAAGGGTGGCTTTCCAAGCAAATCAAATTACAATTCAGTCAGACAATATAACAACAGCAAACCAGATAAATAGGATTGACTTTTTCATATTTGATAACATGTCTGGTGGACACAATACCATGTATCAATTTGATGTTTATCAGCAAAAAACAAAACAACATTTCAATGCCTCAAGATCTTTGGCATCTCCCAACAACCCAAAAAACAGTTACAATTGCACTTATTCAACCAGACTGTACAAAGATCCAGATGGATTCAAAGAGTTGTACATGGATAATTGATATTTTTACCAGAATTGTTTGTTACGCTGAAGACCCAACATAAGATACTGGCTTGTGGTACAATTCATACAAATAGGAAAGGGTGGGATCCAGTAGTGATGAATTTATCCAAGTATACTAACAGAGGAGAATAAAAAGTTATGATCCTATCATTGGAATGCTCTTTGGGCAACTGGAGGAGAACAATATTTTGTTTTTATATCCACTTTACAATTGGTGGATAATGGAACAACTGTGCAACAATGTGGGAGTGAAATGGTCTTGTTCACATGTCCAAAGGCACAACATGCATACAATGAATATATAGGATATGTAGATCTTGTTGATTTTGACATGAAAATTGGAGGGTCTTTCACACATGAAAGCTGTTTCAAGAAATGGTATAAGAAGGGGTTTCTTGGCATATTAGATTTCATATTGGTGAACGTCATGTCATTTAGAATATGTCTGCACAAATCAAAGAGATTATCAGGGATACAGAACTCTGCATGGATTGGAGAGTTTGTGTTGCTGAGCTAATGTTATAGTGGAAAGATGCAATGGTTGAAGATAACAGTGTACCTATGCTACCACCTGTTGGAGAAGTACAAGTTTCGAACTCACCAACCAGTCATGTTCAATGTGTTGTTTGTGGTTTGGAAGCAAGCATTCAGAGGAGTCTTCAAATCCAAACAGTGGTCACTTTTGACAGGCCTTGCAATTTTATAGTGAGATGCAGCAATCAGAATTGTGATATACGTGCACACAATTGTATTTTGTCTTAGAATTTACGGATGATTTCAAAGTTCCAGAATTTTTTGATTTGTCTTGTTTTGAAATTGCACACAACAATCTTTGTGTTGGTTTGTTCACGTTGTCAACAAAGAATGTTGTTACAATTGATGATCAAACATCAAATAAGCATTGTCTTCAAACAAATTAATCAAAAGCATCTCATCATGCATGCAAGACAATCAGAAATATGTATGCAAATACTAATTTGATCAAAAATTCTGAATGTGAAAGTGATGAAATATATTCATAATGCAATTATCAAATTGTTGATTTTGAAAATAAGTATTGTTAATTAGGGAACAATAGTAATATATTCTTTGTTGCACAATTGTCTTATGTTAGCATTTGGTCAAACTGTAAACTGATTTATTGTGTTCCTCTCAACATTGTTGCCTACATTGCAGATATCAAAAGGTACAATTTCAATACCCCATTCTGTGATAAAACGTGAGTCTTTGCATAGAAACAAATTCATCATGATATCATTATAATTCTCAAATTCTATGTTTCCATTGCTAAATAACTCATTTTCATTCAAAGAAATGTTTCTAATGTTACTTGCAGTAGAGATAAAATCGACGTTTTTGTCTTCATTATGGAAGTGAGTAAATTGGATGAAATCCCCAGAAAATATAATTGTTCTTAACAAATACAATTGATGGACCTGGTAATTACCACAAAAGAAATGGTATTATGGTTGTATTGGAATGTGATAAACATTTTTTGATAAAAAAACACAAGCGCAATTGTAATTCATTGATTCCAAAACTTATTTGTCATAATATATTTTTGCAATATCTACATTACCAATTAGTTATTACTAAAAACACTACTATTACTATGATTTGCAAATATTTATTATGCCACAATAGTATGTCAGATATGCTGAAATTGTACTATCAATTAGTTTTAACCATCATTTCAGTGATTACACACATATATTATACACATAATATGCATCTATGTATGTATGTATATGTATAATATTTATACATATTCATGTATGACATGCTTTTGCTTGAATGGTGTCAGAAGAATAAAAATATTTGAAAAAAAACGACTTGCATATTTGACAAGAATTAGTGACATTATATATTGCATACTTGGGTAAAAAATGAACAATACCAAATCAACAATAAACAACAATAATGTAAATAAACATTTACAATAATTGCAAGCAACAGAATTGCCATCAAAGAATGGAAAAGATGAAGTGTCAGGAGATAACAATGTTGAACTAACAACAACCATCAATCATACTGCACAATGCAATGTTGTTGACAAATAAACTGATGCTAGTACAAAATAGAACTTGGGAGAGAAAAATGTGTTCATGTACAAAGTTGACAGGTCATCCATTGACATATGCCTATTTTCAACTGAGAGAGTTCATAGGTTTGACTTGCTTTCATTTACCATGTGAAATATTTATTCTTTCAGAAAAGAGAAGGTTGTGATGGTAGACATGGCTAAGAATGTTGAGACTATGCAAGTTGTTGCTGAGATTGAATCATGGAAGAATAGCAATGATGTTGATAAGGAAATTGAAGTTGAGGATTTCATGGATAAATTTGGCTTCATGCTTGAGACTATACAATATCATGACTACTTTGAAATGTACAAGTCCAAAGCAATATATTCTATTCACTATTTGTCAAACAAATTTACTGTGCCATCTTTCATACTGAGTGAATACGTAAAGTTGTATTTATGGCACTGGTTTTGAATGTAATATAATCACATTGTTCTATTATATTAACAACAGACACGGTTTAGAAAACAAATGGGGATCTTCTGTTGTATTATTGTCCATTTTGCAATGAAAATTTGATGAAGGTTTGAGACTGTGCAACACTTAAGTCATATAAATACAACAATACCAATGATGACAACAACGAAGATCAAGTTTACAAAGGACCTTATGATGACTAAGAAAATTTCCTATATCATATAAAAAATTGTAGTATCAATCGTAACAACAAAATGACGTGTAGATATTGTCATTGGTTGTTGAATTTTGTGCCATGGTTTGAGACTTAATATAAACAATCTCAATAACATTTCATTACAGAAAGACTTGAATATTTTTTAACTGTTATCATTGACTAAATTAAATCAGATACATGTGTACACATACGTGTCCATTCTGTACATATAACAGTATAACAGTAACAATAATGATCAAATGTTACTTTGTTCATAAATATAATACTCATATCCTTCTAAGATGACTTGAGTCAAACAAAAGTTGAGAGATAATAATTGTTGCACTTGCTTGGAACCTGAAAATACACTCAAGTGAAACTCAATCATGTTATTGTAGTGCATAGATAAAATGTGTCTATGTTTGCAGAGTGAATGGCTTCATTTATAAATAACTGTGTATAGACATTGTTTGCAACCAGATTAGAATGACTCAGTCAAATAGAACATGGCAGGGGTTTGATTATGCAGAAGTTATTTGAATGCTTCCTGGAATTGACTATGCTATGTCATTTTTGACCAAAAGCAATTTGATTGCTGGATGCTGGGCCAAATAATCCCCCTGGTGATATTACCACATGGGTTTCACATGATGTTATGTTTGACTGTAATGTTGAAATTATCAACTATGACAATACTGACCAAGAAAGAAACATTGCAGTCCTTGGGACTTTAATCACTGACAACTAAAACTAAACAATATTTAATAGAATGAGGGTGTAGATGAATATTTCATCACAATGAACTCTCCCTGGGTTTTGATTTATGTCATTGCCACCAATGGCAATCAAAATGAGGAACCTCACATTCTTTCATGTTATTGTAGGAGTCAAGCAGGACACTGCTACCTAATAGAATCAGCTGGGCAGGAAGCTCTCATATTTCAATTTGCATCTTGGGTTGAATAGCCATCATCTATTCACCTAAGGCAGTATTAAGGCGTTTCACTGTGCTGAGGGATTATGGACCATTTGCTGATATTTCAGCATCTTACATAAATAAAGTAGTTGCGCACCCAATTATTGTTCCTAAAACTTGTTTGAAACCACCATGTGAGGAGTATGCTACAATAGGGATGGCAGAATTACAATTGAATTTCTGCAGTTTCCTAATAATCAATGCAACCAGTCCTTTCTATGATGGACTGTTCTTTTGTTAGCGCAGAGACGATATCATCATTGATTTGTTGTAAATTGTAATAATAACTTGACAAGTTTTTTACTATTGCTATTAAGACAAATTATTGACAAACATTATATTTAATAAATTTTAGAATATTTTGAATGAATACCAACATATATATTATCTCTAATACTGGTGCAGTATTCATGTTAATGATTTATTGTTTTCTTGACACGGTTTTTCATTGCCACCAAATATTGATTTTTTGAATTTCATTTTGTTTGTATGAACCTAAGGAGACTTTCTATTTTGCTGTAAGAATATGTCATTGTCTCAATAAGTGTATCCATATTGTTGAAGCAAATGTCAAACTTTCCCAATGCACTCCTTTTCTCTGAGTTGGATATTTCCCATGCAGATGGATCTGGTGACTTTTTGATGAAATTATTAGTATCATCATCAAGACATTCCATGTGGATATTTAATACTTTGTCTTCTTCCAATTGAAATGCATCAAGTTGAAGTATCATTTTTCTATTGGCATACCAAAATCCAGTATACCTTCCATTTTTGTCTGGAGCAAGAGATTGTTTCAGTTCCATTACACATAGTGGAATGGGAATACAATTGAGATGCCCAAGCTGGGTTCCATGGACTTTTTCTGTATACTTGGTGTATTACTCAAAATGCATCATTTGGGGATCCACATTTGATGACTTCAAATTATTGATGTGAATGCCATGCAAGAAACAATAATGCCTGTTTACAAGACAAGTTTTCTTATCACAAAAGATACATTCCATGTTTTTGAGGAGCCAGTTGAATATGAATGTTGATGTGCATATAATTAAATAGCAACTTATCATTTTATGATGAAATTCTAATTTTCAGTTTACATTGATGTATTGAGATCAAACATCCAAGAGTAATATTTTATGAATATTTACTCAGTGTAAAAAGAACTTTTGTGGAAATCCCTAATTTGTGTCTGAATGCATACATCAGTCGCAATTGCTTGTCAAGTCCATTTTTTCAAAAATCTTCAAAACTCTTCCTCTAGATAAAGACTAAGGGCTATTCTTGTGTGGGTCCCAGTAAAATTTTGAGAAATAATTTGGACTTCTAAAAAATACTTTGTGTCTGGGGGGGTATGTAATCCTCTATTGTCATCAAAAGATTTCTATTCCCATTCTTTGACAGAATTAGGATAACTTGAAGAGAAACAGAATCGTTTGGGAGTAAAAAACTTTTTAAGATTGCAAAAAAATGTGATGGATCCTCACCAGGGTTTGCATTGGCTAGTACATATTAGACTCTGGATCAGTATGATGGCCTTTTTTGTTGTGAAGCCATTATCTTTGTTTGAAACCAGGAATGTATGCCACATATCAGACATTTATCCAAGAATATGTGTTTTTCAAATTAACTTTAGGCAGACTGAAAAATGTGAACTCAAGTCAAAGTGTTGGGATAATCTAAATTTTGGAAATCCCAACCAGGCCATTGGGATTTGATAAAATTAGGGTTTTGAGAAAGTCTGCCTGACAAAAAAGACTTATAAATTTATCAAATCCAAAACTTGGATGTTCACAATTATAGCTCTAATGAGGAAAAAATGACTTCAAAAATCAGGGTAACTCCACCTCTAGAGGACGAGTTGTCAAGCAAAATGTATGCATTTGTGGATATGAGTTAATCTGCAGTAATCACTGGACAACAATGGATTAGCGAAGTTTGGTATGTCATGACATAGGAATTCAGTAGAAGTTATCGCTAATTCAGTGTCTTCCTTGTCAAATAAGGGGCAACAGCGGCATCAGTGGTGG
>JACCDI010283256.1_pt1 | contig 10955 bp, 14 predicted proteins | sample 7442791 | NCBI WGS metagenome assembly JACCDI01 (sample SAMN15323434, study PRJNA562643) | freshwater metagenome | isolation source: river surface water | place: USA:Blue River Watershed | collected 2017-08-15
AAAGGAACTGGAAAGTGCTAATGGTGATTAGCGCGGCTTTGATTGGCATCCTTTATTTCAAAGATTTGAAATCCTTGTTTGTAAATCTTTCAGACAATTCAACGATTTCTGTTTCAACGATAAACTGTGGAAGTAAAAATGAGTGTGATATTGAACTTGTGAAAAAAGACAGTAAGGGTAAGGTTTTATGGAAGCGTATGATAGGCGGAACAAGTTATGATAAGGCAGGACAGGTTATTAGAACTAAAGATGGCAGTTATATTGTAGTGGGTTCAACAAGCTCATTTGGAAAAGGCAATTATGATGTATTGGCTGCTAAAGTTAGTTCCGATGGCGAATTGCTTTGGCAAAAAACTTATGGAGAATTCTTGAACGATTATGGTTTAAGGATTTCATTAACGGAGGATAATCTTTATCAAATAGAAGCTACCAAACAAATTTGTGCAACATTCAATGTATCCAATGACTGTTACGACCAAGAGTGGTTATTTAAGATTGATGAGAGTGGACTTGTTAAATAATTTCATAATGGCCACATACTCAATCATCGCATCGTAATTGCATCTTGTGTATAAAAGGAGGCAAGTCGAAAAGTCATCAGAAATGGTGACTTTTTTCGTTGTATTTCTATTTGATTAAACTAAAAAAAATTCATAGTATATTTGATTATGTTAAAACTTGATAGGACATATAGCACTTCGGGAAACCTTTTTGAACAGAAGGAAGAGGTTATGCACTATTTAGGAATGAGTATGGAAGAAGTGGGTAAGGTTTTTGCCTATTTAAATAGTGTTTCTTTTAATTATACTTTTGGGAATCCTCCTAAAATGGACAAATCGGCTTTTTCAATGCGCAAAATTTAGCCATGGGAAATATTTTTAATTTAGATTTTCAAGAATTTTTATTGGCCTTGAATAAAAATGAGGTTAAAAATGTCCTAGTTGGAGGATATTCTGTTTTCGATCAGTAAGTTAGGCTTAGGCATCTTCTATATATTTACCAATGAAAAACCTCATTCTGTTAGCCTTCGCTTTCTTAATTTGCACAAGTGCTTTTGCGCAAAGCCAAAACCAAAGAAAGGTCGCTACAGCTCAAACAGCGCTTTTTAATAAAGTAGCAAGTCTCGATAGTTCATTATTTGCAGCCTATAATTCGAAAAATCTGGATTTGATGAAAACCTATTTTACGAGTGACCTTGAGTGGTATCAAGACAATGGGGGTTTAATTGATTTTGATAAAGTGTTTTCGAATTTTCAATCAATTTTTAATAGAGATTACGACCTCAAAAGGTATCTTATTAAAGAGAGTTTAGAAGTACATCCCATAGAAGGTTATGGTGCAATAGAAATTGGCAAACATCAATTCAAACATATTGAAAATGGAAAACTCGAGATAGGCACTTTCAAATTTTTAATGATTTGGAAAAATGATAAGGGTAACTGGAAAATTTCAAGAGTCATCAGTTATGACCATTAGTTTAATACTTTTTGTTTTGGTTAAGTGATTATTATCACATTTACAATCTCATTCTTATTCTAATTTGGCACATTATAATAACCTAAAAAGGGTTTATTTCAATTAAATGCTGGATTTCGAATTGAAACATAATGTTCAAATAGGATTAAAAGAAAATTGGAAACAGTTTACCATATTGGTGATTGTCAACGCTTTTGTTGGCGGTATGATAGGTATTGAAAGATCTATTTTACCGCAGTTTGCTAGTATAGAGTTTGGTGTTGCTTCAAAAACGGCTATACTAACTTTCATCACCGCCTTTGGAATTTCGAAAGCAATTGCTAATTATTTTACTGGAAGGCTTGCAAATAAATTTGGAAGAAGAAATCTTTTATTATTCGGGTGGGTGCTTGCTATTCCAATTCCATTCATACTTATTTATGCATCAAGTTGGAGTTGGGTAATTTTTGCTAATGTTCTTTTAGGTATAAGTCAAGGTTTAACTTGGAGCAGCACTGTTGTAATGAAAATTGATTTGGTTGGTGAAAAAGACCGTGGTTTTGCAATGGGGCTAAATGAGTTTGCAGGTTATCTTGCAGTTGGGTTAATTGCATTTCTATCTGGATATGTTGCAGACAGATACGGAATAACACCTTATCCATTCTATATTGGAATTATTATTTCAATCATTGGTTTTTTACTGACTTTATTATGGGTAAAAGACACCCGAATTTTTGTTATTCAGGAGAGTGTAAGCGATAATACCGCACAACTCGACAATGTTTTTTTAGAAACAACATTTAAAAATAAAACTTTAAGTTCAGTAACACAGGCAGGACTTGTAAACAATTTGAATGATGGAATGATTTGGGGTCTACTTCCAATAGTGCTCTTTTCGCTAAACTTTGATAACAAAAATATTGGAATTATTACTGCCATTTATCCAACTGTTTGGGGAATTGGACAATTGTTTACAGGTAAGATGTCTGATACATTCTCGAAAAAGTCAATGTTATTTTGGGGTATGTTAATACAGGGGTTGGCTATTGTGTGGCTACCATTTACTAGTAATTTTTATGCGTTAGCCTTAATTTCTGCAGTATTGGGATTAGGTACAGCACTTGTTTATCCTACTTTCTTATCAACTATCGCACAAGCTACAAGCCCCAAACAACGAGCAGAAAGTATTGGCACATTTAGACTTTGGAGAGATTTGGGATATGCGTTTGGGGCATTGATTTCAGGGCTAACAGCAGATTTGTTCGGTATTCAATATGCTATCTTTCTAATTGGTGGATTAACTATAATGTCATCTCTTGTAATCAAATTCCGCATGCCTGAACAAATTAAGTCCATTTAAAATTGGATTAAAACTTTGTGTAAACTTATACTAAGTCCAATCCTTCAGTTTCCTAATAGCCACATACTCAATCATCTTAGCACTTATTATTTAATACGTCATCTTTGAATTGAAGTATCTGTTTCTTCATTTCCTTAATCTCTTTCATTTTTTGTTCTAAAGAAATTAATTTCTCATCTAAAATTTCAAGTTTTTGTTTCTTGGTGTACTTCTTATTGTACCAGGCGTCAATGATTTGACCGATTTCTTTGATGGTGAATCCAACCGACTTGGCATCACTAATGAATTCAAGTTTTTCGATTATTACATCGTCATAATGATAGTAATTATTAGATTTCACCGATGGATCTTGCTTGCCCTCTATTAACCCTGACTTTTCATAAAAGCGAATAGTGTGCGTAGAAATCCCCGTTTGTTTTGATAGTTCGTTTATTAACATATTGCAAATATAGGGTGTTGACAAATAAATATCAACCATAGAGCATACTCTAATGTTGTGGGTTTGAATATATCCATATAGTTTTGTTCGAAATAATAATATAAAAATGAAAAAAACAGTATTGATTACAGGGACTTCTAGTGGTATAGGTAAAGCAACTGTTTTAGAGTTTGCTAAAATGGGTTGGAACGTAATTGCAACTCAAAGACATCCTGAACATGAATTAGATTTTAAAAAACTACCCAATGTAAAAATCTACGCACTTGATGTTACCAATCTAGAAAGCATTCAACAAACTATGTCACAAGCTCAAAAAGATTTTGAAAAAATAGATGTCGTAATTAATAATGCGGGCTATGGTGTAGATGGAGCATTTGAAGGAATGTCTGATGAAATTATTGAAAAACAATTTAATACAAATGTTTTTGGATTAATGCGCGTAACAAGAGAAGCAATAAAGCAAATGCGACCTAATGGCGGAGGCACTATTATCCAAATTTCAAGTATGGGTGGAAAAATCACATTCCCCTTATATAGTATTTATCACGCTACAAAATTTGCCGTTGAAGGTTTTACAGAGTCGTTACATTATGAGTTACGTCAGTTTAATATAAAAATGAAACTCATTGAACCAGGGCCTATTGTAACTGATTTTTATGGACGAAGCCGTCAATTTATTAAACCTACAGACACAAATCAATATGACAGTTTTATTCAAAAGTTTAATGACGCTGCCCAAAAAGTAATGAAAGAGGCTGAAGGACCAGACGTTGTAGCAAAAATGATTTATAAGTCTGCAAGTGATAACAGTGATCAAATAAGATATGCCGTGGGAAAACCCGGTCCCATGCTGCTCCTACTAAGAAAATTACTTTCGGATAAATTATACTTTTTGATGGTTAGAAAAAGCTATAATTTATAATTAAACGCTTTAATTCCCTGATCGTCACATATTCAGTTAATGCATTATAGCTGCAACTTTCGAGGAAAAGGGAGCCACACTGGACAAGCCATCAGAAATGATGGCTTTTTCTTTGTCTATCGCCGGGTTAAGCTAATGCGTATAAATACATAAATTTTCAGTCATCTTTCTTCCGACATTCATTTTTGGTGCAATAGAGTAAATATTTTGCGAAAGTTCCATTTTACGTTAACTTTGTAAATTAAGGCCTAATGAATGAATTAAGAGAAATCGTTTTTTATAAAAATTATTTCAATGATTTTTTTAATAAACAGTCTGAAAAAGGGAAAGAAAAAATCGATTATGTTTTATTTCTAGTTACTCATATAGATAAAGTGCCTGAGAAGTTTTTAAAACATTTAGAAGGGAATAAGGGTTTGTATGAAATAAGAGTTGAACATGTCAGTAACATTTTTAGAATATTCTGTTTTTTTGACAAAGGAAAGATTATTGTTTTATTAAATGGTTATCAAAAGAAAATGCAAAAAACTTCAAGTAAGGAAATTACAATGGCTAATAAATTAATGAAGGAATATTATATTAATACTAAAAAATGAAGTTATGGCAACGAAAGAAAATAATTTAACTACTTATAAGCAACATTTGTCTAAGCGTTATGGTGTAAAGGGATCAGAGAAGAGAACTGAATTTGAAATTAAAGCGAAAGCTTTTCTAATTGGAGAGTTGATTAAAGAAGAAAGAAAAAATGCAAAAATGACACAAGAACAATTAGCAGATAAAATTGGCGCAAAAAAAAGTTTCATATCGAGAATCGAAAATGGAAAAACAGATATTCAGCTTTCTACATTATATAGATTACTTGAATTTGGATTGGGTAAAACTGTTGAGGTGTCAGTTAATTAACTCTATAGAAAATTTCAAAATATGATTAACTATAACAATAAAGCTTTTAGACCCGTTCAAAATACGGATAACGCGGAAACATCATCAGAAACTCTTTTTTATTACAAACAAGAAGGCAATATCATATCTTCTGAATATAAAGGCGGTAAAATTATATACGGCCATTTAATAGGGATGGTTGACAAAGAAGGATGTATAGAAATGTGTTACCATCAAATTAATGTCAATAACGAAATTATGACTGGTAAGTGTTTTTCAAAACCAGAAATACTTACAAATGGTAAAATTCGTTTACACGAAACATGGCAATGGACTTCCGGGGATTTTTCAACAGGGACTTCAATAATTGAAGAGATTTAATTCTTTAATTATCTTTAAAGACTATTACTTTAACTGTGATAAAAACCATAGCACCCTCTTCTCCCGTACTAGAAAAGTTCATAGAATGCTTCTATGTTTATGAAGGTAAACCTAACTCTACGTTTAGGTATGTAGCATTCCCCCATTTCAACACAGGGCTTTCATTTTTTAAAGGCGCATCTGTTCTTAGACAAAATTGGTCTCTTCAAATTTCTGAAAAATCAAACCAGGGAGTCCATATTGAGATACTTGGAAAGTACATGACACCCGTATTGTTAGAATATAAAGGGCAATTGAGAGAAATTTCTATTGTCTTTAAGCCATTAGGATTGAATCGGTTTTTTAAAGAAAATTACCTTTCCTTAGCACCTACATTCTCTCAACAATTAAATAGCAATATCTGGAATCAATTTGGAAAAAGTTTATTTTCAGGTAAGAATGATATTGGAAAAATAGAATCATTTTTACTTTCTCAATTAAATAATGATTCAGCGTTATCTAGTGTTGAGAAATCATTGAAGTTATTCGAAAATGGTACCGACCAAATTTCTATTTCAACGATTGCAGATACGGTTGGACTTAATCTTAAAACCTTTCAAAGACATTTTTTAAAACACATGGGTTGTAGTCCAGTGGAATATCGAAGGATTTATAGATTTAGAAGTTCCTTAAACAATAAGTTGAATTGCTCCCAAATCAAAAATTTAACAGAAATAACCCATGAAGAAGGTTATTATGACCAGTCTTATTTAATCAAGGAGTTTCGAAAAATTACAAATCATAATCCTAAAGACTTTTTTAAGTCAACGAGTAAAGTGGATGGCGATAAGATTATATGGGAAATTAAGTAGTGTCTTAAAAGTACAATTTTGAGAATTAGCAGTGATTTAATTTTGAAATATATTAAACGACATCTCTATGAAAACATCATTTAACAAATTCCTTTACATTGGATTTTTACTATTAGGACTATTCCAAGCAATTGTCTCTAAAGATTATATGCAAGCAGCTGCTTCATTAGGGATTGGAATGGCATTTGACCCATTCAATCCAGAGCAAAAGTGGAATGACAGACCAACTTGGCAAAAAGCAGTATTAATTATTCATCTGGCTTTAGTAGCAGCCATGTTTGGATTTGGTATTGGTTTAAATGATAAATAAATACACAGACATAATTGCCTGTAACTTATATTTATTTTATACGTTTAACTTTATATGAAAAAAATTAAGTTTCAATTAATTATAGTAGGCTTCATTTTTCCATTTATTGGTTTTGCTCAAAATATTGAAGGTATTCGAGCTTTAATGCAAAGCAAAATCAATCCAGAAGGTAAAAATCCGGTACACAGCATTCAAGTATATATCTCCAAAGGGGATACTGTTTTTAATGAAGCCGTTGGTTATTCGGATGGCAACACCCTTGTTGCAAACAAGCATAACCAGTACAAAATTGCTAGTATCACTAAAACAATGACATCTGTAGTGATTCTTCAATTACAAGAAGAGGGGAAACTAAATATTACTGATACAATAAGTAAGTTTTTGGCAGATTCCAAAGTTGCAAGATTAAACGACCTGCATATTCACAAAGGGGTTTCTTATGGAAAAACCATTACAATTCAACAGTTACTTCAACATAGAACCGGACTTGCCGACATTTTTACCAACGCAGCATTTAGATTCTACCTAAACGAATACCTTAATAAGAAACAAGAGTGGAATTCTGAGAAATTGATGAATCGTTATTACAAATATGGTTTAAATAAAAAAACACATTTTGTACCTGATAGTGGATACTATTATTCAGATGTGAATTATTTTTTGTTGGGATTGATTATTGAAAAGATTACCGGTGAAACACTAGCTCAACAATTTAGAAAAAGAATATTTGAACCCTTGCATATGTCTCAAACCTTTTTTGAATACTATGAACCTTCTATGGGTAGCGGTAAAATGGCGCACTCATTTTTAGGTAAGAGAGACATAACAAAAATCTTAAACACCTCTTATGATTGGGCTGGAGGTGGTGTTGTTTCTACCAATGCAGATTTAGCTACATTTTTAAGAGGAATTTTTGAAGGTAAATTGTATAAAAAGGACAGTACTTTATCCTTGATGACTACAATGTTACCACATACCTTAAAATCGGGACGTGTAAGTTATTATGGACTGGGTTTATATCAATACACATTCAATGGTGAAAAGTATTATGGTCACGGTGGATTTTGGGGATCAATCATCGCTTATAATCCAGCTAAGAAATTGATATTCTGCGGAACTGTCAATCAAGTTAATCCTCCTTTTAAAACGAATCAATTTGTTGAATCATTGCTCCTTGCTTTTTAGATTTTTATATCTAAACTTGCAATATTCTTATTTTTCAAAAAAACTTTATATTATTTAGTTTCATTTAAAATGATCTTCTATGAAATCAACATTATTATCCGTAACAAAATATGGACTTTTAATGGGAATAGGATTTTGTTTGTATACCACAATTATGTGGCTTTCAAAATTAGACACAACTTATTTGTACATTGGACAGTATTTAGATATGGCTATAATAATTTTACCAATTGTTATAATTAGTAAATCAATAAATGAAAAAAATAAACAGGTATCGGTTAAGTTTTGGGAGAGAACTGCGATAGCTGTTTATGTTGGTTTAATTTCATATGCAATTTATCAGCCGTTTTTATATAGTTATCATCATTTTATAAATCCCAATTGGTTTGATGCAGTGTTGAGTTTAAAAAAATCTTCGTTAATTGCTACAAAAATGTCTTCTATAGAAATTAGTCAAATACTCAATAAAATGATAGAAAATAATTTAGTACAAGACAAAATGTTTTCATTTTCTTCATTTATTTCATCAGTAATTATACTTCCATTTTTTATTTCATTACTTTCTTTGATATTCATACGAAAAACTAGTAAATAACTATTTACTAAAATGTAACAAAAGAATGAATAACTTTTACAAACAACCTAAATCATTGGTATGGATTCAATCCATTCTATTTCTTTTAATAGGAATTTTTTTAGGCATTGTAATTATTGCAGAGGGTAACGATCAACCAATGTTTTATTTGTTGTTCATTTTGTATGTGCCAATTAGCCAGTTTTTATTTACGCCAATGTATACACTAACTGGTGGATATACTTATTATTCGCCAATGCTTTTAGGCTATATGGCCAACGATAAGCAAATAGATTTACACAGTGGCACTAGCTTTGATCATTTATTTGTTTTGAGAAAAGTGAAGTATGGAACACCATTGAGAAATAGAATCATACTGTATCATTTGGAAGGTTTATTAAACCTTATTCAGTTAATAGAAGATAAACGTATACCAGCATCCGTAAATATCATTGGGACTTCTTATTTTTTCAATGACCGAACTTTACATAATTTGGGTTTCCAATTAGAAAAAGCCACACTATTTTATAGGATTAATCTCTTCATCAATTTTATTGATTTATTCTGGATGTATTCCCTTTCCAAAGGGAAGCTTGCCGTACCTGCTGTTTGGGATGCCAAAAAAGCAACCATAACGGGTGATGCCCTTATAGTCCAAAAATCAAAGCTTGAAAGCCTTTATCAAAAACTCGCTTAAAATTGTGGTCTATTAATTTGACTGGTGAATGTACTTTCGAAAATTTTGTCGGCATTATTGGCCTCAAATCCTTCTCTAAGATGTTCTCTTTTTCTTTCTCCTTCAGGAATATGTGCAAATTCTGGAAGTACTTTTCTCTCTGCAAATTCGACATAGCTACCGGCAATATCATGTTCTTGATCTCCAGCAAATGAGGCTTTCACTATTTGAGCAACTGTAGAACTTTGCAGCAAAAGCCCGTCAGGACTCACTTTTATCTTTCCGCCAGAATTATTTAACACAATACCATTACGCTCAAGAAACGCATTAAACTCATGAAGTTGATTGAATCCTTCTTTCAAATAATGTACACTTATTGTATAATGGTTCAAATAATATCTGTTATAGATAACCCATGCTGCGTATTCAGATTCCTCTAGTAGTTTGAGATAATCTTCTTTCGAAGGAATTCTCCAAAGTGGCTGATGAAGAAAGTTTCCAACGCTTACGGCATCATTAAGGTCTAAACGATCAACGGGGTCGCTTGTAATTTCTTTGGTATAAGAAAAAATGATATCCTGCGCCTCTTTGGATAAATCATGCACGCGCAGTTCGCTAATAAAGATTCTTGGGAACTCTTCAGATGGTGGCGCATACCAATATGCATCTAGTTTTTTTGAAGCAAATGCGTAATGTTCTTTTCGAATGTATCCGAAATAAAGGAATATTTTTTCTAAAGATGCAATACCAAGATGCGGGACTCCCATTGTTCGAAATGCAATGTGATCGTTGCGTATTTCGTTTACATCAGAAATTACATTTTCTCTGATTAAGTCATGAATGATTTTTTTTACATCTGGAACTCTCTCTGAGTACATAGTCATGAGTGCATTCATGACTATAGATAGGTTTTTATGATTGCTCATTATTCTTTATTTAAATAAACGGCCATTCGTGCTAGAAAGTAAGTCCTCGAATTTAATCTCTTCTTGTTTTATAAATCATTTTTAAGGTAATTTTTTATCAGGCACAGTTGTCTATTATTTTCCGTATATCGCTACTGTGTTTTCCATATCCGTAAATACTTATAAAAAATTGGAGCCAACTTGCAGCCATATTTTATATGACAATGAGGAAAACGATACTAATACTGGCTTTTGTTCAATTTTTTAATCTTATTTCGGCGCAGCAGCCCATCAAAACAAAGGATACTGGATTTATAGTACCTAAATATTTGCCAGACATCACCCTAGTGGGCCGCAATTCAGCTGCTGATATTCATTTTTTACCAGAAGTGGTAGGTACTACTATTAATGCCGGCAAAAAAAATGCACTTATTGTAATGGATAATGTGCAGGGCAATGTGATTACCAATACCATGCGACAGGTGATGGCTAAAGTGCCAGGTATTCATATTTGGGAAAGTGATCCAAGTGGAATTCAAATAGGTATTGCTGCACGTGGACTTAGTCCGAACAGGAGCTGGGAATTTAATATTCGTCAAAATGGGTATGATATCAGTGCTGATCCATTTGGATATCCAGAAGCGTATTATACTCCTCAATTAAATTCGGTGCAACGCGTAGAAGTGGTAAGAGGAGCTGGAAGCTTACAATATGGACCACAGTTTGGAGGACTCGTAAATTTTATTTTAAAAAATGGTAGCGAGCGTAAAAAACCTTTTCAGTATGAAGCACAGCAAACAGCGGGTAGCTTTGGTTTATTTAATTCTTACCATGCCATAGGCGGCCAAAATGAAAAAGCACATTATTATGCTTTTTGGGATCACCGAAAAGGAAATGGATTTAGAGAAAACAGCGGATTTACAGTGAACACGGGTTTTGCAAATTATACTTGGAAGCTCAGTAATAAATTAAAGCTTGGCCTGGAAATCACCCACTTTGATTATGTAAGCAAGCA
>JACCDI010630530.1_pt1 | contig 10955 bp, 17 predicted proteins | sample 7442791 | NCBI WGS metagenome assembly JACCDI01 (sample SAMN15323434, study PRJNA562643) | freshwater metagenome | isolation source: river surface water | place: USA:Blue River Watershed | collected 2017-08-15
AAGGTGCAATTAGTATAGATGCAATTGAATTCATTGTTGGTAAAGCAAAAGTGCTAGCGACAGTAAGAGAAAGAGTGACTACACCTGGCATGGCCCCGATGCACTATGCACCAAGAACCAAATTCCTGATTGTAGAAGATGTATTAGAGTTTATCTATGATAATCCATTTAGTAAAATTGGGTTTTTAGGAATGGGCGAAAAAAAAATAGAACATCCAAATCTTGAATTTATTTCGTTGTCAACAACTAGTGATTTAGAAGAAGCAAGTATGAATTTATATCAATCCATGTATACAATGGATACCATGAATCTAGATTATATTGTTGTTAAAAAATTTCCAGAAACCGGCATTGGTCGTTCTTTAAACGATCGGATTACAAGAGCATCTTACGAGCCTGAGTTGCAGGCTATTTAAAAGAAAAGGCCGTTTTGTTTCTCTTTGCGCTTCACTAATGTTATAGACCTTGTATTTGTATTTAACTTTTATCAATCAGATTGAAACTGCTTATTATATTATGTTTGCATGGTGTGCAATTTCTTATATATTTGCTTGGTTAATTATGCATCTATTGATTCCGAAGGTGAATGTAATAGAAGATTAAGTGCATATCTATTAAAAAGTATTTATGACTGGTAATTTTTTAGATGATATTTTTGGTGATTCAATTAGTGTAGATAAAATAAATAGATTAATTAACTATTTCACTAATTCAAAAAAGCTTCCATTACTTGATTTTGTCAATCAGGAAATGGGATCAAATCCTATTTTTGTCAAGGACTCATTCGGGGATATAAAAACAATAAAATCTATTTATGAAGAAATTGGCTATCCTTTAAATAGAGGCCCAATTTATTATGTTTCAAATTATGTACTTAACTATGGTTTTGAAACTTATATTATAGTGACTCAAGATGGAATGATTTGTCAGAATCCATCCTCTAATAAAGATGTCGCATTTTTCGCATGGGATAGTTGGAAAGAAATCCTTTATACAAAACATAAAGACTTGGAAGCGCCAGTGATATTATTGGCGTATCCTGAAAATAATGAAACCATTGAATTGAGCATTAGTCCAAAATTAGATATGGCAAAAAATGTAAAATTAGGCGCTAAAGATGGGAGTCATAGCGCATCTTATACTGAAATTGTACATCATGAAATGAATTTTGCGCATACTATTTTTATTAACCTATGGAAAATTGTGGATGCCAATAGAAATAGCGAATTGAACAACATTCCTTTGGATAGTTTGACTATATATAATGATCTTAATTTTTTTGATTCACTTATCGAAAATTAAAGAAAAGATGTCTTATAATTACTACTCTTTTAGATCAGAAAAATTCACTTGTCCAAATTGCACTTGGAGTGGTATAGGTTCTGAAACATTTTTAAGTGATTTATCTGAAATGCATACGCATAGAGATATTAAGTGTCCAAAATGCGAACAAGTTTTATTTACATTTGACTTAGATGAAGTTGCAGCGCAGCAGGAGAAATTAGGAAATCCTGGGCCCAAAGAACAAGTTTGTTTTAATTGTACACATTTTATGTGGATGGTTGGAATCGGACTTGGACTTAAATGTAGACTAACAAGGAATAAAATCGAAAATAGAAGGCATACTTGTGAAAAGTTTGAATTCAAACAAATTTAAATACCTTATTTTCTTAATAGATTGGAATATGGCACTGCATATTTGTAACCTATAGTCTCAAGAAGTGCTAAATTACAAAGTGTAACCATAAGCATTTGTACGCATGGCAATAATTTTGAAAACTAAAATTAAGGAACATGAAATATTTTTTACTCTTTTGTCTCTCATTCGTAGCTATGAATTCCAATGCACAAGCAATTGCCATCAAGTTAAAGTCCTACAGCTGGAATAATCCAAGTCATCAATTTTCTAAGGTGTTGAATGAGAATGGCAAGATGCTACTTGATTCTGTATTAAAACATGCAGGAGTTGATACGTCAAAATGTATCAAAGTAGATTATAAGGAAGCGATAAGATTAACACAAAGAGACTATTTAAAGTCTACTTCCTATGCTTATTATGATTATAAAATGGAGCATGGTCAATTCTCAAAAAAATATTATGAAAATTATAATGGGTATGATATGGACAATAAGGCATATTGTATTTTAAGATTTTCAACCAATAATGAGTATTTTGATAGTATTACTTTGCACTATATAAAGTAAATATTTTAACTTGTTTCAATAATTACTTTGCCATTTACCACTCGAATATTGGTTGTTGTATTATTACCCGACACGTTTATTTTGACCCCATTTACAGTTATTGTACTTGAACTAGATGGTTTTGCATGTGTATAGTTTTTGTTTGTGTTAGATGTGTTTGAAGTTGGCTGCTTTGAATTAGATGGTGCAGCTTGTTGTGTGCTTTTGGGCTTAAAATGCGCATTGTACTGCATATCGTAAGCTTTACGCTTTACTGCGTCAGATAATACACTATTGGCTTCATTGATGGCTTTGAATTGCTCAATACCATTTTTGTTTACATCTGGGTGATACCTTTTTGAAAGTGCACGGTAAGCTTTTTTTATTTCATCTAAACCGGCAGTTTGCTTAAGTTCCAAAATTTTGTAATAATCTTTCATTTGAATCAATTTATGAGAGGACGCCTTTCGACTTTAAATATTGAATACAGCCATCAAGCTCTTTATCTGCAAAAGCGTTGCTGTCAATTTCAAAAGGGTTCTTTTGATATGTCAGTTTCTTACTATAAGTATCGTAATTTTTAAAGTCTGGATCTTTAAGGTGCTGGATATTGTGCCGGATTTCGTGAAGTGTGGTATGTATTATGTCCCTAATTTTTGTAGACTCATTACCATCATGACTTTTAATATAAATGACAATTTTTTTTTGACCTGAGTAGTAACAACCAAGTCTTTTTTTACTTTTAAAATACGAGACCTCATATTTTGGAAAAAATTTAATTTTTTCAGCTCTAAATATAGGTGCACAATAGTAAACTACCTCTTGTACTAGTTTTGGGAAGGAGCTATTTAGTTTAAGCTCAGGCCCGTTAACTGCTTCAATGACCCCTTGAATAAATTTATAGATGCATAATGCCAAGAAGCTTATAAGGAAGAATCCAATTAAAAACCTATCCATTTAAATCAATTTTGGGGCAATTTAAAGGAGTGTTTTCTAGTCTATTAAGAATAGAGATTTAATGCCTGATTGGGCTTCATTTCAACAAATTTCATTATTCAAAAAATGACGCTTTCCCTGTTGATATAATATTAAAAATTGCTAGTTTTCGTCACTTGAAACCTATTATAAAAACTTGGGCATTAATAACAGCGTGGAATCCACTTCCAACCACGTTAACTTATGAGGAAAATGTTGTAATAAATAACAATAGAGATGAATGAAGAAGAAGTATGGCTGAAAAAAATGTTTTATGATTCAATTGTTGCCAAAGCTACAAGCGAAATAGCGCATCATGAAAGCTTAAATGAGGAAATTTTTGAATATTGTGATGTTATTTAAAATCAAACTCTTCTAAATAAGTATTATTATTTACTAATAAAATTTGGTGGTAAATTATTTAATACTAGAATTCATTCAGCTTATCAGGGTCAATTAACCAGTAGTTAACCTTATTTCCATTTTCTAAATTCTTGATTTTAGCTATTATATCTTTTGGACATTTCTCAAGATCAAATATAACTTCTCTCGAAAATCCGCCTCCCAAAATATATGTTTCATAAGTAAGTAGCTTTAGTTCCTCCAAAGTAATGCCAAGATTAAGTGCCATAAATTCTTCACAGTCATTTTCGTCAATTTCTAAAGCTATGTTTTTCATTCTTCCCATAGTATTTCATGATTTTTATTTTTAATCAAATTTCTTTCTATCAATTACTTCCATGGTCAATGCATTAATGGCATAAACAAAACCATCTTTGTCTCTTAAAATGATAACATTATTCGCGTCTGTTTTAAGTAAGCTTTCGTCAATAATCACTTCTTCGCCATCTAAATGTTTAACAATCATTTTTTCTTTATTATTTGGATCAGGAATGGCCCTTAAGCCAACATTATAAATAGGATATGGTTTAAATCCTTCAATATCTCTTAGTTGACTATCAATTTCTTCAAGTGTATATTCACTATCAATAAATACTGCTTCATCATCTCGAAATCCAGCTATTTTTATGTTGATCCCAAAATTTTCAAAATATAAATACTGAATTTCATCAATAGTTGAGTCTTTTGTTACGATAACTGCTTCATTTCGATATTTAGCAATTTCAAATAAAGATTTATTTGCATCATATTTTACATCATTATCATTAAAAAAATGAATCATAATGTAAGGATACTTTTTAGTAAATGAATACTGGATGTCTGATAAGGTTATGTCATTTTCAGGTAGTAATACTAAATCCATATTTATATTTTTTGTTGATTTTTATTATTTATATCCACTTGCGATCTCTTCTGCAATCTCCTTTATCTTCTTAGCCAAACTAGCAGGAGCTAAAACCTTTACACTAGCACCGTATTTAAGAATCTCAGAGACTATTTCATAGGACTCGTACAATTCTAGGTTCACAGTCAAGATCTTGCCATCCTTACTTAAACTATGCGTTTGATAGGGACTAAGTGGATAGTTCATTACATGATTGATATAGGGATCCTTAAAGGTCAATTTGATTTTCTGTGGCTTGTCTTTATGATTTTGGTAGATACCGTAGGAGTATTTAAAGAATTGACTTGCATCAAAACTATCATCAACAAAATAGGGGGCTTTAGAAAGCTTTACAGATAGGATCTTATCTAATGCATAGTTCTTTGTTTGACTTGTTTTAACATGGTCGTACCCAATTAGATACCAATGTTGATCCACCTGCTTCAAAACATAGGGGGATATCACTTTTGTTTCAATCTCCTGGCCTGCTTTTTGGTATTCTAGCTCTATTGCTTTGTGTTCCAGTATAGCATCTAAAATAGGTTCAATATATTGTACTCCCACCACACTATTATTTTGTTCTGGTTGAATACAATCCATTCGATTGCGTTCAATCTTACTAATAGCAGATCCAGTTAAAATCTTATTAATCGTGTTTTCAAACTTTCCAAAAATGGGGGAAGAGGAGAAGATTCTGAAGATGGTGGTTGCCATGTCTAAAAGCTTTTTATCCTCTTCGTCTAATGGGGCTTTCTCTATTGAGAAAGTATCATCTTGATAGTACAACTGGCTTCTTTCGTTTTTGGCAATCACTGCGCCATACTCCTCTCGAATATGCTTTAAGTCATTGTAAATGGTAGAAATAGACACATCTTTATCTAAGTCTCTGTTTACCTTGTTTTTGATTTCCTCCGCTGTATATTTTCTATTACGGTTACGTAGAATTTGGTCAATGATTTTCTCCCTAAGGCGGGCTTCTTTTACTACTGGCATCGCGTTATGGTTTAACTTTTAAGGGGAGGAAGTAAATATATGATTATTGTGTAATATTTTAAAGTAATTGAGGCTTATTTCTAAGATTCTTAATACACTGGAATCCGTTTTGGTAATTTTAGGTATTATAAAATACCTTTATATTTAAATAGCCAATCTTCAATCTCATATTATGAAAAAAATAGGTCTTTTCTTCTTGGTACTTTTTGTCGTTTCTATTGCCTTTGCACAAAATAATGCAGAACAAATTTTGCTTGGAAAAAAGGTATTCGGATCTCATTGGATCAAGCCTTATGGTAAAGCAACTATCACAAAACAAAAAGACCATATTTCTATCGATGCTAGTCAAGTGAGCGGCACTAACTATTGCACTATGAAAGGCAGTATCAAAATAATAAATGATAGAAATTTTGAATTCAACGGAACTATTTCATTGAAATATCTTTTTGATAGAAACAATTTATTAACAGAGGATAAAGATGAAAAAGTTTTAACTGGGAAATACATTTTCAGAAGAATCAAAGATCGTAAATACTGGAGATTAAAACAACCTGTATCTGCAACAGGTTTTTTTGACAAAGCCTATCATTATATTGATATATACATGAACTAATCTTTTCGAACCTTACTAATTTTAATTACAAATACATGAGACTATCTATTATACCCATGTTACTATTAGGTTTTGTTGCCAATGCGCAAAATAATATCCAAACGATAAGTGAAACAGCTTTGTTGAAAATGCTAAAAAAACAAGCTGCAGTGAATGGCTTAGTGATAGTGAAGGAAGTAGCAACAGGCAAAGAGATTGTACGTGTGGGTTTTACAGCTAAGAAAAACAAAACTGGAGCAGTATACTATGCTAAAGACGCAAGTTTAAACGATGCAATGATGGAGCCAGGTGGATTGATTGTACCTATGTCAGCTGCAATTTTGATGGATAACTTTGGAGTTCAATTGTCAGATACTGTGGACTTAGAAGAGGGTAAAACTATTATTGGCTCCACAAGTGTGCTAGATGCAGAAAGGCATGGTTACAAAAAGGTACCCTTAAATCAGGTAATCGCAGAAGCTAGTAATGTGGGCATTGCTAAGTTATCTGTGAAGCACCTAGTATTAGGCTCTGATTTATTTATCAATTCCTTAAAATCTTATTTACAATCAGATGATTTTTTGTATTCGACAAATGAGTCCTTATCCAATTTGGCTTATGCATCTTTTGGTTATGGCATTATGATGAGTCCTGCTCAGATCTTAAACTTTTACAATAGAGTAGCTGCGAATGATACCAAATTATTCAAAAATGCAACTACCTTAGTTCAGACAAAGCAAGCCTTATTAGAGGTCTCTGAAAATGGCACAGCAATGAACTTGCTTCATGGTAGTATAACAAAAATAGCTACAAAGACTGGTACAACCCTTGCTTTAGGAAAAAACGGCTATAAGGATAAACAATACTATGCTTCAATTGTCGGCTTCGCGCCCTATGATAATCCTAGGTATACTTGTATCGTGATTATTAAGAACAAACCTCGCGCTGTTCAATACTATGGAGCACAAGTTGCAGGGCCTGTGTTTAAGGAGATTATGGACGCATTAAAAAAATAGAATTAAAGTATTTATGCTTTTGAAATCAAAACCTAATTGCAATATTGAACCTCCTATATCTATTAATAAATCGGATGGTAGAGATTTTGATGGGTCAAGATCTTTAACAGCTATTTATATTGAGGGTAATTGCAAGCATGAAATAGACTGCAAGTCAAGTATTTGTAATACTTATTATTTGTTTACTTCTGAAAAATTTGGGCATGTCAAATTTGATAAGCGTACCGAATTGTTTTTAGAATCTTCCATATCAATCGATAGAAATTACTTCCTCTTTTTAAAAAGATTTATCTTAACCTGGAAGCGTCATTTTAGTTATTTGTAAATCAATCCTGAATGGCTCAATTACTTATTGGCAAATCCAGTAATGGGGAAGCGCATTTTATTGATCTAGAGGAAATCCCTTTGTTAATGATTTCTTATTGTGACGAAGCGCAATTAACAAAAGCATTTAGTCAATTTGCGAACTTCGGCAGTCAGCACTATTTAATTAGTAGTTCCCGAAGAATTAGCCAGTTTGGTTTAGATACGAATGCGTTTAAGACCTTTATAAAAGACGAACCAGAATTAGGCACTTTTAAATCAAGAGTTGATTTAATAAATGAGTTGATAAGTGAAATAATACATAGACAAAAAATGCTCAAATCCACGAAAAGCAAGGATTTCAAAAGATATTTTGCCTTAAATACCTGGAATGATATTAAGCTGGAGTATAAGTTTTTAATGATTGATGATATTTGGGATATCATCTCCTCGAAGCCTAAAAAGTTGAGTCATAATTTAATGATGGTGATGCTTTACGGCCCTGCAGTAGGAATTCATACCATTTTTGCTAGCGGCATATCTTATCGTAATCTTTTACAACAATTGGTATCAATCCACCCCATTTTAACCATAGAGCTAAGGAAAAAGTACGGCATCCCCGAGCCAAAGCAATTAGCCAACCTTGGCCATGAACTTATCTTTTCCACCGAAGACTTCCTTTATTATAAGAAAGGTATAGTGTCAGACATGGAGCGATATTTTAAGTGATTTTTATTTTAATCCCAATAATTCAGTAGTTTCACATATAAAATTTTTATAAAATGTCAGGCACAATCATTTTCTTAACCATTTTGGTCGTTTTAGTTTTCATGAGCTTAATAACTGTGAATCAAGGAACAGTTGCCATTATTACTATGTTTGGAAAATACCGAAGAATATTACTTCCAGGTTTAAGAATTAAACTTCCAATCATTGAAAGTATTTACAGAAGGGTAAGTATTCAAAATCAAAGTATAGAATTAGAGTTTCAAGCAGTAACTATAGATCAAGCAAATGTATATTTTAAGAGCATGATTTTATATTCTGTTCAAAACTCTGATGAAGAGACAATGAAGAAAGTTGCTTTTAAATTCATTAGTAATAAGGATTTGATGCAAGCACTTGTTAGAACAGTAGAGGGAAGTATTAGAGCCTATGTTGCAACTAAAAGACAAGCAGAAGTATTAACAGCTCGTCGTGAAATTGTAGACTATGTTAAAGAGCAGATAGATCATAGTTTAGAAGAGTGGGGATACCACTTACAAGATTTACAGATCAATGATATCACTTTCGACCAACAAATCATGGATAGCATGAGTAAGGTAGTTGCTAGTAATAACTTAAAAGCAGCTGCAGAGAACGAAGGTCAAGCATTGTTAATTACAAAGACGAAAGCTGCAGAAGCAGAAGGTAATGCGATAAAAATATCAGCACAAGCAGAGAAAGAAGCTGCGCAATTAAGAGGTCAGGGTGTGGCATTGTTCAGACAAGAAGTTGCTAAGGGTATGTCAGAAGCTGCAGAGGAGATGAAGCAAGCTAATTTAGATACCAATGTTATCTTATTTAGTATGTGGACAGAAGCGATCAAGAACTTTGCTGAATATGGCAAGGGCAATGTGATTTTCTTAGATGGTAGCCCAGATGGCATGGATAAAACCATGAAGCAAATGATGGGATTAATTACAAAGAAAGAAGAGCATAAATAATTATTGAGTGAATAATGAAGATCAAAACGATTTAAAACAGAATTACGAAGATTTTAAATTAGGCCGTTTTTTTATTTATGCGGGCTTTGCTAATTTCTTCTGCGGTGTTTATACGGCAATCACCTTAATATTATTAAGTTTATTTTCTAAAAAGTTTTCGTATAAAAAGGAATATCTTAAAATTACTTTAATCATATTCATTATTTACTTCTTGTTTATTTATTCAGTATTGTTTTATTGGATATTTAATGAACGTCGCGATATAGGGTTCAGAAATTTTGGCGATATAATGTATAGTAACATATTTTACAGTTTGCCAGTTACATTGTATAACTTATACTTTATACTAAAACGATTTAAATTGAATTAGTCTAATTCTCGTTCATTTTACGCCCCGCTTTAATAATGTAATTGTAGCCAATGTATGTTTGAAAAAGGAAAAAAACAAAGTAAAATAGGGCTATAAATGCCATAATCATATAAATATTTTGATCCTTATTATTTGCTTCTTCTGCGCTTAGACTAGACTTGTATTCACTACCTGTTTTTATGACAGCAAATAAAAAAATCTCTAAAATAGCACAAACGATAGATACTGTTATTACCGATTTTAAGCATCTGCCAGCACTTATTAAACAATTGCCAATAGATTCATTTTCTGCCATGTCGGTTTGATTTTATTTAGTAATTGTTGGATATTTTTGATGCAATATTTTTCACTTCCAATGCTACATTCGCCGGAGCAATAACTTTAACCCCATCTCCATAACTTAAGATTTCTCTGATAATCTCATAGCTATAATATAACTCAAGTTCCACTCTTAACACTTTGCCATTTTTCATTAACCTACTTTTTTGGGTAGACATTAATGGGTGATTTCTGAGTTGTTCTATAAAAATGCCAGTGAAATCTAATACCAGTTGAATAGGAGGGTTTACTAAGTCATGGAAGATGCCGAATGTATATTTAAAATAATCCTGCGCAATAAAATTTGGGTCAAAGTAAAACTTACTATCCGATTCTGTAATCTCTTTAATCTTATCTAATGAATACACTTTTGTACACTTTCTATTCTCGGCATGATCATAAGCAATTAAAAACCATTTTTTCCTAAATTCTTTTAATAGATAAGGTGAAAGGGTTTTTGTGGATACTTCATTTTCGTTTTTACGATAGACCACATTGATACTTTCTTTCTTATGAATAGCTTCAAAAAGAGTTTCAATCCATTCGTATCCTGATTTTCCATGTGAAATTTCAGGGAGAATAAAGTTATAGTGCTTGTTCTCACCTTTAGAAATATCCTGTAATAACTTCTTTTTTAGCTTTCCGTATTTTTTGAAAATTTCTGTGTGCTCAAAGTTTTGTAAAGTCATTGAAATCAGACCTAAGAGATTTTCGTCATTCTCATTTAGGTTTAATTTCTTGATTGAAAAAGAATGGTCTGAATAAGTATATCTTTTATTTTCTTCATTGATCGTTGCGCCTGAAAATACCTCTGGTATCTTTTTTAAATCATTATAAATAGTGCGCTCAGTTACTTTGGCATGTTCATCCGATACTGAACTATTCCATGCGTCTAGTAGCTGCTTAACGGTTGCCTTTTTGCCGTTTTTGATCTTGTCGTCAATCTTCATAAATCGCTTGAACTGCTCCTTATTAACGCTCATATATGGAATAATTAGAATACAAAATTACTACTATTTACGCCTTAAGCTTAATTATTTTTTCCTGTTTTAGTATTGATAATCAATTGGTTGTATTTATTTGTTTCTCTTGAAATTAGATTTCAAAACATTCTTTCACATTTGCAATCCCCCTAATGCAAACCACTAAAACTATTTACTATGGTAAAAAACAATCAAATGAACAAAGACTTAGCTGTTAATCTATGTAAGTC
>JACCDI010702398.1_pt1 | contig 10955 bp, 10 predicted proteins | sample 7442791 | NCBI WGS metagenome assembly JACCDI01 (sample SAMN15323434, study PRJNA562643) | freshwater metagenome | isolation source: river surface water | place: USA:Blue River Watershed | collected 2017-08-15
AATAGAGCGTATTTTTGCAGGATACAGAATTAACAACCATTCCACAAAAAATGTTAAATATCGTTTTATTCGGACCTCCGGGTGCAGGTAAAGGCACTCAGTCACAGAAACTGGTTGATGCTTTCAATCTTGTGCACTTATCTACCGGAGATATCTTCCGTTTCAATATTAAAAACAATACTGAACTCGGTCAGTTAGCACAGTCTTATATGGATAAAGGCAATTTGGTACCAGATGAAGTTACCATCAATATGCTGGAAGCTGAAGTGGCAAAATACCCAGACGCTAAAGGTTTTATTTTTGATGGCTTTCCAAGAACAACTAACCAGGCCATTGCTTTAGACAAATACCTCGAATCGAAAGGCAGTTCTATTTCTCTGATGTTAGCACTTCAGGTTGATGAAGAAGAACTCATTCAACGTTTGTTATTAAGAGGAAAAGACAGTGGAAGAGCCGATGATACTGATGAATCTATTATACGAAATAGAATTAAGGTATACAACGAACAAACTGCTGTTGCTGCAGATTACTATAATCAGCAAGGTAAATTTCACAGCATTCACGGGGTTGGTAATATCGATGAAATCTTCGACAGACTTTCTTCAGTTATCGTAGAAAAAGGCCGTTAAACCCTTTAAGTTTAACACAACAATAAATACATGCAGGATTCCAATTTTATAGATTACGTCAAAATCTTCTTCCGAAGCGGTAAGGGTGGCCGTGGCAGTGCTCACTTTCACCGAGCTAAGGGTTTGCCAAATGGCGGACCAGATGGCGGCGACGGAGGTAAGGGTGGCGATATTCGTCTAAGAGGAAATGCTCAGCTTTGGACCCTCCTGCACTTAAAATACCGCAAACATATCCACGCTCAGGATGGAGAGGGTGGCGGCTCAGCGCTTTGCACCGGAGCCTCAGGCAAAAATGATTTTATAGAAGTTCCTCTCGGCACCATTGCTCGTGATGCTGAAACTGGTGAGGTATTACTTGAAATCACCAAAGATGGCGAAGAAAAAGTACTATTAAAAGGTGGAAGAGGCGGTCTCGGTAACTCACATTTCAAAACATCGACCAAACAAGCTCCAACATACTCTCAACCTGGTGAACCAGGGATTGAAAAATGGATTGTACTTGAATTGAAAGTATTGGCAGATGTTGGTTTAGTTGGTTTCCCAAATGCAGGAAAATCCACTCTGTTATCTGTTGTTTCAGCAGCAAAACCAGAAATAGCCAACTATCCATTTACCACCCTGGTTCCAAACCTTGGAATGGTACAATACCGCGATTATCGCTCATTTGTAATGGCAGATATTCCTGGAATTATTGAAGATGCTCACCTTGGCAAGGGGCTTGGTCACCGTTTCTTAAAACACATTGAAAGAAATGCTGTACTCCTCTTTATGATTCCAGCAGATAGTCCGGATATCAAAAAAGAATACAAAATCCTTCAAAACGAGCTTAAACAGTTCAATCCAGAACTACTTGAGAAAGAGAGAGTGGTTGCCATCACAAAATGTGACATGATGGACGATGAATTAATGACTCTGATGAAAAAAGACCTTAAGTCAATTAACCCTCTGTTTATCTCTGCTGTTACAGGCTTAAACATCCAGAAATTAAAAGATAAACTCTGGGAAAAAATCAAACATACCGAAGAAGAATGGGAATAAAAAAAAGCAGCTTAGTAATTTAAGCTGCTTTTTTTTAAAAAGTCTTATATTTTACTCTTTTACAAATTGTTTTGCTGATGTGTTAACACCATCTTTAATAACGATAGTATAAACACCAGAACTCAGATCTGCAGTTGAGATGGTCATACCATTAACATATTCACTTGCACTGATAGTTTGGCCAAAACTGTTTAAAATAGAGTAGTAACCATTGGCAATTACTGAATTATTTACAGAAATCATGTTTGCACATGGATTTGGATATACTGAAGTTAATTCATTGTCTACAGCATTGATGGAAGTTGGTTTCCATGCCTGGCAGAAAATCACCACATCATGATAATCCATTGGATTGCTTTCTCTAAAGAATCTCACAACCATTGTACCAGTTCCTCTTACATTCTTAGGATAGAAGTGGAAAGATAATGAACCTGAGTCCATTCCTGATATCTGAAATGAGCCTGTATCAACTTCAACACCTCTACAACTAATAATATCGCAAACAGCTGATGTCCAGTCTGAACTTTGAAGTGTATTTGTAGTCCTAACCCACTTAATGGTTTCCTGAGACATCGAAGTATGTTTAATCTTGGAATGAGCCTCTAAATCTACAAAGCTGGTGAATGAAGTTCCTGCAAACCCCATGGCATAAAGCGTGTCATGTTCGATTTCGAACTGTGCCTGAGAATTTAATGCAAAGGCAAGTGTACAGATAAGTAATAATCTTTTTAACATAATGCAAAAATAACGAAAAAAAATCTGAGAATTTATATAATAATTTTAAAGCTGATATCCAGCGACTTAACAGAATGTGTCAACATTCCTAAAGAAATAAAATCTACACCTGCCGCTGCATAGTCCACAATATTATCAAGTGTGATACCTCCTGATGCTTCAGTTTCACAGCGTCCATTTATTAGTTTTACTGCTTCTGCAGTAAGTTGTGGACTAAAATTATCGAGCATAATGCGCTGAATTGGTAAATTATTCAAGGCTTCTTCAACCTCACTTAAGTTTCTGGTCTCTACTTCTATGCCCAAATCCAGTCCTTTATCTGAAAGATAAATCTTTGCTTTTGATATGGCATTTGAAATACCGCCGGAAACATCTACATGGTTATCTTTCAGCATAATCATATCATACAAACCAAATCTGTGATTAGCTCCTCCCCCAACCGATACAGCCCATTTCTCAAGTACCCTTAAATTCGGTGTAGTTTTCCGGGTATCCAGCACTTTGGTTGGATAAGCCTGTATTTTATCCTGGGCTTTTCTGGTAATTGTGGCAATACCACTCAAACGCTGCATAATATTGAGTAGCAATCGTTCACTCTTTAACAAGCCATGTGCCTTCCCTTTGACGGTAAAACCAATATCACCATATGCAACTTCATCACCATCATTCTTGAACACCTCTATTTCAACATCAGGATCATTTAATTTTAAAATTGTATAAGCAATATTTAAACCTGCTGCAATTCCTTCATCCTTAAAAATCAAACGTGCAACAGAGACTTTAGTGTCACTAATACAAGACAGAGAAGAGTGGTCACCATTACCAATATCCTCCTTCAATGCGGCGTTTATAATATCCAAAACTCTTGGATCTTTGCTGATATCTACTAAATGATTAGACATAAAAAAAGTACTGCAAATTAACGCAGTACTTTTTATTTACACTAAATTATATTCTAAAATCAGGAGATTTTGAACTCGTTGATATAAAAGGTCCCAGATTTATAAGTTCCGGAAATTGAAATTCTATAGGTTCCGTTCTTAGTTTGAAGGCTAATAACAATCATACTATTGGTAGTCCCGCTGGTTTCATGTGTCACAGTGGCTCTTACTGGCTGATGGTTCTTAAAGAAATTATCAAGTACAATCTTTGCCTGTTCTTTGGTATTAACACCAGAAGAAGCTGGAGTAACCAATTCGATGCTGGTATTAAACATCTGTGATAATTCTGTCGTATTGGCGGCCTGAATGGCATTGGCAATTCTCTCGCTTTCACTCGCATGAGCACTAAAACTAACCAATGCAACTAATGCTATTAAAAAACTTTTTATCATTTGAATATAAATTTGCACAAATCGTGCCAAAAGGTTTAAACCTCGGCACTTTGATTTGGATTCGGCAACTTTACAAAAATAATTTGAATTTTTAAAGAACCATCAGTCCTTGCTATTATTAGGCTTTAGCGTTTAGTCGCTTGATTCTTTTCTTCAAATCTTCTATCTGATCTCTGTACCTCGCAGCTTCAATAAATTCCATTTCTTTAGCTGCTTTCATCATGCTCTTCTCTGTTTCTTTTATTGCTTTTTCAAGTTCAGGTATTGTCATATAATCAAATACCGGATCTGCAGCAGCTGATAATTCTGCTCCTTCATTGTTGTAAACGGCATCGATATCTCCCTTCTTGGCATCAGCGACACTGGTCTGATTCATAATCTGTTCTTTAGATTTCAGAACCGTTGTCGGTGTGATATTGTGCAAGGTATTATAAGCTATTTGCTTTTCTCTTCTGCGCTCTGTCTCGTCAATGGTCTTGCGCATGCTGTCTGTGATTCTGTCTGCATACATAATGACTTTACCATTGGCATTTCTGGCGGCACGACCAATAGTTTGAACCAAACTGGTTACGCTTCTTAAGAAACCTTCTTTATCTGCATCCAGTATTGCCACAAAACTTACCTCTGGCAAATCCAATCCTTCCCTTAATAAATTTATCCCAATTAGTACATCTATTTTCCCTAATCTCAAATCTCTTAATATTTCAACTCGATCAAGGGTCTTAACCTCACTATGGATATATTGGCACTTAATACCGAGTCTGCCCATATATTTAGCTAACTCTTCGCTCATACGCTTGGTTAAAGTAGTTACAAGAACTCTATCACCAGCTTTAACTCGTTCGTCTACTTCATCAAGCAAATCGTCCACCTGATTGGTACATGGGCGAACCTCTATCACGGGATCTAAAAGACCAGTTGGGCGAATTAACTGTTCAACAACAACGCCTTCTGACTCTGCAATCTCAAACGAAGATGGTGTCGCACTCACATATATGACCTGATTGACCAAACTATGAAACTCTTCCCATTTTAATGGTCGGTTATCCATCGCTGCAGGCAATCTGAATCCATAATCCACTAAATTTATTTTACGCGCTCTGTCACCTCCATACATAGCTTTTATCTGAGGCATACTGACATGACTTTCGTCTACAACCAATAAAAAATCATCAGGAAAATAATCCAGTAAACAGAATGGTCGCTCTCCTGCATTTCGTCTGTCCATATACCTACTGTAGTTCTCAATCCCACTGCAATACCCAAGTTCGCGCATCATCTCAAGATCAAAATTTACACGTTCTTCAAGGCGCTTTGCCTCCAAGTGCTTACCTTGTTCTTTGAAAAACTCTATCTGCAACACCAAATCATCCTGAATATCCCTGATGGCCTGATTCAAACGCTCTTTCGGTGAGACATAAATATTGGCTGGATAAATGGCAATATCCGTTAAGTCATTTAAAATTTCTCCCGAAGAAGGTTCAAAAGCCTGTATCTCTTCAATTTCATTACCAAAGAAAGATATCCGATAGGCAAAATCATTATATGCTAAATAAACATCAACAACATCTCCCTTAACTCTGAAATTACCTCGTTTAAAATCATCCGTTGTTCTGCTGTACAAACTATCAACCAAACGATGTAACAATGCATTCCTTGACAATGTATCACCCTTACTTAAACGGATAATACTATCTTCATAATCCTTCGGATTACCAGCACCATAAATACAACTTACTGAAGCTACGATTATAACATCTCTTCTGCCACTCAGTAATGTAGAAATCGTTTTAAGTCGCATTTTTTCGATCTCTTCATTGATGGCCAAATCTTTCTCAATGTATGTTCCAGTTGTTGGAATAAACGCCTCAGGTTGATAATAGTCGTAATAACTCACAAAATACTCAACCGCACTGTCAGGAAAAAACTGTTTAAACTCGCCGTATAGCTGAGCAACCAGGGTTTTATTATGACTTAAAACAAGAACAGGTCTTTGTACTTTTTCAATCACATTGGCAATGGTGAATGTTTTACCACTACCAGTAACTCCAAGTAGTGTCTGTGCGCGAACCTCCTGCTCCAGTCCTGCCACCAGTTGCTTTATCGCTTCTGGCTGATCTCCTGTGGGTACGAATGGTGCGTTAAGTTGAAAAGCTGACACGATGAATGAAAAATAAAATTAAAATTAAGCTTGTTCCAAACGGAATCGTTCTCTTCTGAACTCGCTGTAACCAAGTGGATTTTCTTTGAGATGATTTGTCTCAACTCTCTGATGATACAAGGCTATCGCTTCAAACAGAGCATTGGTAAAACTCAAAGTAGATGCACAGTTTTTACCGGCAATATCGTAGGCTGTTCCGTGGTCGGGACTAGTTCTTACCACCGGCAAACCAGCAGTATAATTAACTCCGTCGTCAAATGCCATCGATTTAAATGGAATTAAACCTTGGTCATGATACATCGCCAGTACCATGTCAAAATTATGATAATTGCGCATTCCAAAGAAACCGTCAGCACTATACGGACCAAAACAGAATACGCCCTGATCATTAGCTTCTTTAACCGCAGGCTCAATAATATCTTTTTCTTCTGCACCCATTTTGCCATTGTCGCCGTTATGAGGATTTAATCCCAATACAGCAATCTTTGGTTTATTAATACCGAAGTCTTTTTTAAGACTCTCACTGGCAATTTTAAGTTTTTCAATTATAGCTGTTTTGGTAATAGATTGTGGCACTTTTGCTAATGCCAGATGCTCAGTTAACAATCCCACTCTGATATCATCATTATACAATACCATCAATGAATTATCAGCCCCTAAAGCTTTAGTGATATAGCCTGTGTGGCCTGTAAACCCTTCAGCATGTTTAATACTAGATTTATCAACCGGAGCTGTAAGTATACCATGTAGTTTACCTGATTTAGCATCCTGCAACATGCGATCGATAGACGCTAAGGCCTCCTTTCCAGCTGCTTCAGATGATTGTCCAATCTGAACCTCAAAAGCTTCGTTACTTGTTACAATAAGATTAAGCTGATGACCCTTTATTTCACTTATGTCTTTTACTTGCACGTATGAGGGTTGTTCCATACCGAGTAGTTTTTTATGGAAAGCAAAAGTTTTAGGATTAGCGTATAACACCGGAATGCAGTAATCATAAATCATTGAATGCTGAAGTGTTTTAATGATTACCTCAAGGCCGACTCCATTTGGATCTCCCTGTGTTATTCCAATAATTGGCTTGTTCATAATAGCTTATTTCTTTTTACTTTGTTTCACTAAAAAATCAATCATTAGTCGCACCCCTACACCTGTTCCACCCTTAGGTTTGTAAGCATCTGCTGCATGGTTAAATGCCGGACCAGCAATATCAAAGTGCATCCAAGGATAATCTGTAAAATGCTCTAAAAATTTAGCTGCACTTATCTGACCACCTTCGCCTTTTCCTAAATTTGTCATATCTGCTATGCTTGACTTTAGCTCATCAGCATACTCTTGCCATAATGGAAACTCCACTAAACGCTCGAATACAGAATAACTACTTTCAAATACTTCTTGTTTGATAGCATCATCTGCCTTACCCATAACCGCTGTGGCATACGGACCAATTGCTCTTACAGCCGCACCAGTTAAAGTTGCAAAATCGCATACCAATGTTGGTTTCAACTTCTTCGCAAAGTGCAAGGCATCTGCCAGAACTAATCTACCTTCAGCATCTGTATTCAGAATTTCTACAGTTGTGCCATTATACATTGTAATAACATCACCAGGCGCATAGCTGTTTTCACCTATCCAGTTATCAGTCGCCGGAACCAGTCCAACAACATACAGTGGTAATTCAAGTTTAGCAACTGCATTTAAAACACCTGCTACAACTGCTGCGCCAGCCATATCACACTTCATATGATCCATGCTCATTGGCGTTGGTTTCAAACTTAATCCACCTGTATCGTATACAACCCCTTTACCAACTAAAACATAAGGATGCTTATTGACAGCATTCTTAGGCTTATACTCCATAATATTAAAAGTAGGAGGTGTTTTACTGGCTTTGTTTACAGCTAAAATACCTCCCATTTTCTGTGCAGTAATTTTAGCTTCATTCCATACTTCAACTTTAAACCCTGCTGATTTACCAATCTTCTTAAACTCCTCTGAAATTTGGAGTGAATTCAGAAAACTATGTGGCTCATTCACCAAGTCACGCGCAATTAAAGTAGATTCAACAACAATGTTCAAATGTTGCACTTCGGCTTCTGTCAACTTTGAAACACATAGATGAATTTGTTTCAGTGAAGCAGGTTTTGGGTTAGATTTATATTTTAAAAACTGATAAGATGCCAGAGCCATTCCCTCCGCAAACGCCAGAGCTTCATGTTTTCCGTCTGATTCGATACAAACTGATTCTTTTCCATGCTCATTCATTAATGCGGCGGCTTTCGCACCACTTTTTCTCAAACTTTCTGATAGTTCCCAGCCTTTAAGACCTGAATGTAAAACCACCAAGGTGAGTTTACCAGCATTGTTAAATACTAGTTCTTGCTTCTTGTTTTTTATCGCCTCTGCAACGGCTTCGTTGTGTGCTTTATCTAATGATTTTACAGATTTAAATTTATCAGCATTTAAGATTAATACTGACTGATCTTTTGCACCTGGTTTTGAAATAATTTTTATAGGTTTCATGACTGTTTCTTTATTTTACTGTTACTAAACAATATTCCTTTTTCCCTCGTTGAGCAAGGATGTACTTTCCGTTTATTAAAGATTCCTTTCCGATAATTGCTTCAAGATTGGATACTTTATCTCTGTTGATACTGATACCATTTCCCTGAAGCATCTTCTTGGCTTCAGTTTTACTAGGCAACAACTGAATTTTCTCACTTAAAAAATCAACGATATTGATACCTGATTCAAGTTCAGAAAGAGTAATTTGAGCCTGAGGCACACCATCCATTGCACTTAATAAAGTAGCTTCATCTATTGTTGCTAACTCCTCTGCAGAACCCTTACCAAACAATATTTCAGTAGCTCTTACCGCTTTATCATAAGCTTCTTCGCCATGAACCCTAATGGTAATTTCTTTGGCTAGTTCCTTCTGCAACATATGTGATGGAATAGCTTCAATTTCCTCTTTTGTCCTCAAGGAAAAAATTCTAATGAAGTTTTTGACATCTTCGTCACTCGAACGAATCCAAAATTGGTAAAAAGCATAAGGTGATGTACGCTTTGGATCCAACCAGATATTCCCGCCTTCCGTTTTTCCAAATTTAGTACCATCGGCTTTTTTAATCAGTGGTGTGGTTAAAGCAAAGGCTTCTCCCCCTTCCATACGTCTTATTAACTCTGTGCCAGTTACAATATTTCCCCACTGATCACTTCCACCCATTTGAATCTGAATACCTTTAGTTTTCCATAAATGAAAGAAATCATAACCCTGTACAAGCTGATATGAAAATTCTGTAAAAGACATCCCCGTTTCCAGTCGCTTTTTTACTGAATCTTTTGCCATCATATAGTTAACACTGATGTGCTTCCCAACATCTCTTATAAAATCTAAAAATGTAAAATTCTTAAACCAATCATAATTATTGACTATTTCTGCACTGTTTTCACCACAGTTAAAATCCAGAAATTTCTCTAGTTGAGCTCTCTGACATGCCAGATTATGTTGAAGTACTTCTTCGTTTAGTAGATTTCTTTCTGCACTCTTACCGCTGGGATCACCAACCATTCCAGTTGCGCCCCCAACCAATGCCACGGGTTTGTGTCCAGCCCTTTGGAAATGCAAAAGTGTCATTATCTGAACTAGATTACCAACACCTAATGAATCTGCAGTAGGATCAAAACCTATATATCCAGTAACCATTCGTGAATTAAGCAAATCCTCAGTTCCAGGCATGATGTCCTGTAACATATTTCTCCAGCGAAGCTCTTCTATAAAACTGTATTTCGGCGACATATCAAGTAAACTCAATCTAAATTAGGTTCGCAAAGATAATCCAAAATACACTCAAATATCAGGGTGTAATCGCTAATTTGAATTAATTTATTTAAGTTTGTATACTGAATGAATTTTATAGCCCACTATCACTTTTATCAATCTAACGATAGTTACTACAACCTCGGACTAGTTTTACCTGATTTAGTAAAGTCTTTTTGTAAAACACATCTTAAACCTGCTGAAAGAATGGTGCATCCCCAATTAAATGCACTCAATCAGGGAAGCATTATTCATTTAAACGCCGATAAATTGTTCCATAATTCATTCTATTTTACCACCTGCGAAAAACACTTGTCAGAATTAGCTGATTCAAAAGCCAAATGGCCAAGAAAGTGGTTCCTCAACCACCTGTTATGTGAAATTATTTTGGATCGCATAATTATTGATCAAAATCCAGATGTATGTAAGAATTTTTACACTGATTTAAAGGCGGTTAACAAAGAACAAGTTGAACTATACCTAAAAATGAATGGTATCAATAATTACCAGAATTTTGGAAACGGACTAGATAAATTTGTCACCGCTCAGTTTATTTTTGACTACATACACAATGAAAAAATAATTTTGGCGTTAAGCAGGGTGTATCAACGCCTGGGTATTGATTATGAATGGAGTGACTACGATAAAAACTGGCTTCTGGAAATCATTCCTCAACAAATCGACTTCATGAAACTAGGTTACGAACACCTTAAATCGGAACTTAAAATAGATTAAAATAAAAAAAAATGAGATATTTGCGGGAAAGTATGAAACTATACGCTATCGTATTCACATTATTATTGTCGGTTCCCGGACTTCAGGGGCAGAATGCCACAAAATACAGTAACGAATTTCTTCAAATTGGCGTAGGCGCAAGATCTCTCGGTATGGGTGGCGCTATGATTGCTTCTTCAAGAGATGTGTACTCCGGATACTGGAACCCTGCTGGTCTGGCCGCCATTGAAGACAATGCTCAGGTTGCTCTGATGCATGCTTCCTATTTTGCCGGAATTGCTAATTATGATTATGGTGCTTGGGCGACCAAAACAAGCGACAATAGCGCCATCGGCATCAGCATGGTTCGCTTTGGTGTGGATGGCATCGCAAACACTTTCGATCTTATTAGAAATGGTGAAATTGATTACTCAAGAGTTACCTCTTTCAATACAACTGACTTCGCTGCAATAATCTCCTATGCCAGAAAAGAAGACATAAGAAGTCTCAGACAAGTCGATTTCT
>JACCDI010802540.1_pt1 | contig 10953 bp, 10 predicted proteins | sample 7442791 | NCBI WGS metagenome assembly JACCDI01 (sample SAMN15323434, study PRJNA562643) | freshwater metagenome | isolation source: river surface water | place: USA:Blue River Watershed | collected 2017-08-15
AAACAAAACAAAATGAACATGATCAAAGGACGTAACGTTGTCGTTGTAGGCACTCAATGGGGTGACGAAGGCAAGGGCAAATTGGTAGATTGGCTCACTGAAAGTGCGCAAGGTGTTGTGCGCTTTCAGGGCGGTCACAATGCAGGCCACACGCTGGTGATCAATGGCGTTAAAACCGCTCTTCACCTCATCCCAAGTGGCATCATGCGTCCTGGCGTGAAATGCTACATTGGCAACGGTGTTGTGCTTTCAGCAGGCAAATTGTTTGAAGAAATTGCGGGTTTGGAAAAGGCTGGCGTTGAAGTGCGTTCGCGTTTGCGCATCAGCGAAGCTTGCCCCTTGATCTTGCCTTTTCATGCAGCACTTGATGTTGCGCGTGAGGCTGCTCGTGAACAAGGTGGCACAGAAAAAATTGGCACCACTGGGCGTGGCATTGGCCCAGCGTACGAAGACAAAATTGCACGTCGGGCATTGCGCGTACAAGACCTCAAATACCCAGCGCGTTTTGCTGCAAAACTCAAGGAACTTCTGGACCTGCACAACCACGTCCTCACCACTTATTTGGGCTCAGAGAAATTTGTCTTTGGGGACATGCTTAAGCCGTATGTCAAAAATGGTCAGGTGCAGTTTGACGTGGTCTACCAAGAAGCCATGGAACATGCTGAACTTTTAAAGCCCATGATGGCCGATGTCTCACGTGAATTGAATGACGCCCATCGCTTAGGTGCAAATCTGCTGTTTGAAGGCGCTCAAGGCACCTTGCTGGACGTTGATCACGGCACCTATCCTTATGTGACCTCTAGCAACTGCGTTGCTGGTAATGCAGCGGCAGGTTCAGGCGTGGGGCCGGGTATGCTGCACTACGTTTTAGGAATTACAAAAGCTTATTGCACGCGAGTGGGGGGTGGACCTTTCCCAACAGAACTCGAATGGGAAAAAGAAGGTACACCCGGTTGGCACATGAGCACTGTGGGCGCAGAAAAAGGCGTCACCACTGGCAGGAGCCGCCGTTGCGGATGGTTTGATGCGGCACTGCTCAAACGAAGTGCCCAAGTGAATGGTTTGTCGGGCCTTTGCATTACCAAGTTAGATGTGCTCGACGGCTTGAAAGAGTTGAAACTTTGCACGGGTTATGAACTTGACGGCGAAGTGGTCGATATTCTGCCAATGGGTGCAGACGATATTGCGCGTTGCACGCCTATTTATGAAACCATCGAAGGCTGGACAGACAGCACTGTGGGTGTGACGCAATTCGACAAACTGCCCATCAATGCTCGCCTGTATTTGCAACGCATTGAGCACGTCACAGGTGTACCAATTCACATGGTATCTACCAGCCCAGATCGTGATCACACTATTCTGATGCACCATCCCTTTTTGGCGCCTCTTTAATTCAATATCAACACCTCATTGCACCCACGCTTGCAATGAATCAACCTTTGGAGAAAACGCATGCTGACTGAAGACGGCAAACACCTGTATGTAAGCTATGACGAGTACCACAACCTGATTGAAAAGTTGGCCATCAAGGTTTACCAATCGGGTTGGGAATTTGACACCATCCTTTGTTTGGCACGTGGCGGTATGCGTCCAGGCGACATCTTGTCTCGCATCTTTGACAAACCCTTGGCCATCATGTCTACCAGCTCATACCGCGCTGACGCAGGTACGGTTCAAGGCCACTTAGACATTGCGCGCTTCATCACCACGCCCAAAGGTGAAATTGCAGGTCGCGTTTTATTGGTCGACGACTTGGCCGATTCTGGCCACACGCTGAATGCCGTGGTCAACATGCTCAAGACCAACTACAAACCCATCACCGAATTGCGTTCTGCAGTCATTTGGACCAAGGGCCTTTCAGGTTTTCAACCAGACTACTCTGTGGACTATTTGCCTACCAATCCTTGGATTCACCAACCCTTTGAAGGTTATGACAGCCTCAATCCTCAAAAATTGATGGAAAAGTGGAAAGTCTGAAGGTAGTATGTTGGGATGACTGAAAAAAATTCATCCCACCCCTCAACCCAATTGATTCATCACGGCTACACGCCACCGGCTGAGTTTCAAGCGCCTCAGCCGGGTGTGTTCAAAGCCTCAACTGTTTTCTTTCCAAATGTGGCCGCCATGCGCCAACGGGAGTGGAAAGACAAATCTGCCTACACCTACGGCACCCACGGCACCCCCACTTCCTTCACGCTCGAAGAGCGTTTGTGCACTTTAGAAGGTGGCAAGCATTGTGTTCTCACACCCAGTGGACTTTCTGCATTGGCGGTGGCTGCTTTCGCAGTGTTAAAAACGGGAGATCATGTCCTGTTGCCAGACAACTCCTACGGACCCAACAAGACATTGGCCGAAGGCGAGTTGCAATCTTTTGGCGTCACCCACACCTACTACGATGCCATGAATCCTCAAGATTTGGCATCCAAAATTCAAGCCAACACCAAACTTGTTTGGTTAGAAGCACCAGGATCAGTCAGCATGGAGTTTCCCGACTTGATTCAGTTGGTTAAAACATGCAAAGCACATCCTGTTTTAACGGCCTTGGACAACACTTGGGGCGCAGGATTGGCGTTTAAACCGTTTGATTTGCTAGGTGATGGCCTTTTGTCCGTCGATCTCACGGCACATGCGCTAACCAAATACCCTAGCGGTGGAGGCGATGTCTTGATGGGCAGCGTCATGACACGTGATGCGCAATTGGCGCTTCAACTAAAACTCACCATGATGCGTTTGGGCATTTGTGTGGGTCCCAATGATGTCGAATCTATCTTACGTTCATTGCCCACCATCACCCTGCGATACGAGGCCCAAGATCGAACTGCTCGTCAACTGGCAGCGTGGTGGCAAACACAATCAGCATGCGTTCAAGTGCTGCATCCAGCCTTACAAGGCTCTCCCGGACATGCCAATTGGCAGGCATTGTGTGCACCCCATGGCGGTACAGGACAGGCAGCCGGACTGTTCAGCATCATGCTAAGCCCCAAATTCAGCCAAGACCAAGTCGATTCATTTTGTGACAGCTTGAAGCTTTTCAAGCTTGGCTACAGTTGGGGGGGGCCGATAAGTTTGGTCGTGCCTTACAACATTGGCAGCATGCGGTCTAGTTGGCCGACACATCTTCAGCCTGGCCATTTGGTTCGCTTTTCAACGGGCTTTGAATCTAGCGTCGATTTGATAGACGATTTAGCGCAAGCCGTAGCCCGTTGCTTGAATATTTAAGCGCATTGCCAAGAGTTGGATGGCAAGCTGATACAGTGGATGCCATTCAATAGAAAGAAACATCTTGGCAACTCCCAATTACGGCTACGAAAAACGTCAAAAAGAATTGGCGAAGAAGCGCAAGAAAGAAGACAAGCTCAAGGCAAAAGCCGAGAGAAAATCAGACGCCCCTGACGACAGCTCTCATGAAGAGCCCTCACACACGGAGCCAGAAGTTGCAGCTGTCGAGCCAAGCAAACCTTTGCCTTAATGCATAGCGGCCATTGCGCTTGGCATCTCTTGAATTAGGCTGGGCCATGCATTAATTATTCTTGGCAATTAGCATTTTCTTGAGTTGAGGCCATACATTTCGCATCATCAAGGGTTGTGCTTTTTCGTTGGGATGAATGCGGTCGGCCTGAAACCATTTGAGAGGGTCAGGATCATCTGCAACACCTTTCAAAAACTGTTGGTTCAATTGAGCGCCAGTCGATTGAGACACCTTCTCGTAAGCAGTAGACATTTGCTTTAAATAATTGGCGCCATAGTTAGGCGGTACTTGCATGGCAATCACCAACACTTTGGCGCCTGCAGCTTGGCTGGCTTTTGCCATGTTCATCAAGTTGGCTTGGGTCATGTTCATGTCCAAGCCTCGGAGCGCATCATTGCCCCCCAATTCAATGACCACGATGGCAGGTTGGTGCAATTTCAAAAGTGACGGCAAGCGCGTCACACCGCCTGATGTGGTGTCGCCACTGATGCTGGCGTTGACCCATTTCACTGCGATCGACTCTTTTTGAGCTTGTTTCGCCATGTGATCGATCCATCCTGAGCCGCGAGCCAAACCATATTCAGCACTGAGTGAATCGCCCACAATCAAAACTGTTTTTTCAGTTGTGCGTGCATTTGTCTCACTGGCTTGAGCAGACGGTACGAATAGGTAAATACCTGCCAACAATAAGCCAACAACAAGGCGGTTAAAGTGTCGTAATAGCAATAAAGGTTGGTGCATGTCAGAAACAATCATTTCAATTCAGCACATTAGCAAATCAGTGCAGGATGTCAGTGGAACGCTGTCTATTTTGCGTGATATTGATTTCTCCGTAAAAGCTGGGGAGACTGTGGCCATATTGGGCGCTTCTGGCTCCGGGAAAAGTACTTTGTTGTCTTTAATGGCAGGTTTGGATACGCCTACAGCAGGTCAAGTTGTATTGGCAGGAAAGTCCTTGTTTGAAATGACAGAAGATGAACGGGCCGCATGGCGCGGCCAGCAACTTGGATTTGTTTTTCAAAACTTTCAATTGATGGGGCACCTCACAGCGCTTGAAAATGTCATGCTGCCCTTGGAGTTGAATGGCCAAAAAGATGCTGCACGACAAGCAAAGGCTATCTTGACCCAAGTGGGTCTGTCGGAACGTCTTCAGCATTTCCCCAAGGTTCTCAGTGGGGGTGAACAGCAACGTGTTGCGCTGGCCCGCGCTTTTGTGGTTCAGCCTAAGCTGCTTTTGGCCGATGAACCAACAGGCAGTCTAGACGCTCAAACTGGAGAGAGCATCATGGATTTGATGTTGTCGCTAAACCAAGCACGCGGAACCACCTTGATTTTGGTAACGCACGATCAGAAATTAGCCCAACGTTGCAACAGAACGCTGACATTGAGGGCCGGAGAGCTCATAACCCAAGGATAATCGGGGTATGTCATCTCCCAAAGTTCTTTTCGGTTTCCATGCTGTTGGTGTGCGTTTGAAAACGGCACCCAAGTCAATTGTTGAAATTTATTTCGAATCTACCCGGCGCGATGCGCGCATGCGTCAATTCATGGAACGTGCGCAAGAAGCCGGCGTTCGTTTGATCGAAGCCGATAGCATGCGCTTGGCCAAATTGGCGGGAAGCCATGGGCACCAAGGTGTTGCTGCGCGGGTTGAAACCTTGCCACAAGCACATTCGCTCGATGACTTGTTGGACCAAGTGCAAGGCCCACCCTTGCTGTTGGTACTTGATGGCATCACAGACCCACACAACTTAGGCGCGTGCTTGCGTGTGGCAGATGGCGCCGGTGCACATGCTGTCATTGCCCCCAAAGACCATGCTGCTGGCATCAACGCCACGGTCGCCAAAGTGGCCAGTGGTGCTGCCGAAACTGTTCCTTATTTCATGGTGACCAATTTGGCGCGAACCCTGGGCGAATTAAAAGAACGCTCAATTTGGGTCATTGGTACCAGTGGGGACGCACCAAATACCATTTTTCAAGCCGACCTCAAGGCTCCTGTTGCCTTGGTGCTGGGGGCTGAGGGGCCAGGCATGCGTCATCTCACTCGCAAAACTTGCGATCAATTGGTCAGCATCCCCATGCAAGGCGCCGTAGAAAGTCTCAATGTGTCTGTAGCCAGCGGTGTTTGCTTGTTTGAGGCGGTCAGACAACGCCTGGGTTAAAGCATTCCGGCGGCACCCAACGCGCCGCCAGCGCCTACCAGCCAGAGCAAGTGTATTGAGGTTTTCATCATCAATACAGTGGCAGCCGCCGTGACCAACCAAAGCTTCCAATCTTGTTGCAGGTCTCGGTGTGCGGCAGACAAAAGCCATCCCGTTGAAACCAACAAGCCAATCACAATAGGGGCCATTCCTGTTTTAAAGGCACGAACAGAAATCAGATTTCTGTTGGTGTGAGCCCATTGAGTGGCTTTGTAGGTCAAGATGGAGGAGGGCAGCATGATGCCCATCATGGTTGCAAAGATACCCAGAAAGCCTAAGGCCCAAGCGTGCGGGCCCGCTGACAATCCTCCGCCAGCATTCAAACCCACATTCCAACCCATTAAGGCTACAAACAGCACATTGGGGCCTGGAGCAGACTGTGCAAGGGCAATGGAGGATGCAAAAGATGCTTCAGTGAGCCATTGTTTTTCGTCCACCAGATATCGGTGCATTTCTGGCGCCGTGGTAATGGCACCGCCAATGCCCAACAAAGAAAGCATAGAAAAGTGAATGAACAAGTCAATCCAGTCATGCGGACTTAAATTCAACAAAGGGCTCATGCAGGGTCCTTCTTGTTGGTTTTGATAGACGTTTGATCTAAAGCCTTCAAGGAACGATAGGCCAAAAAACATGCCACGATGCCAAGGCTAGGTAAGACCCAAGTGAGCGGTATTCTCAAAATACCCACTGCGGTAAAAGACAACATCGCGAATGCAATGGCAAGCCACAGGCCCATGGGGTTTTTGGGGAGAGAGACGCTCAACTTTAATCCTGTGGCAATGATCAGACCGGCAGAGACAGCCCCCATGCCCTTTAGGGCGCCTTGCGCAACAGGGTTGTCTGACACGCCCCCAAACAAAATGGCCAAACTTAAAACTAACACCAAAGGGCCGCAAATTAACCCAGCGACTGCAGCCAATGCGCCAGGGAGCCCAAAATACTTGCCGCCCAGCATGAGGCATAAATTAACCACATTGGGCCCGGGCATCACTTGAGCAACTGACCACTCCTCCACAAATTGTTCATGGGTGAGCCATTTTCTGCGCTCTACCAATTCGCGCTGTACGACGACCAGAACCCCACCCACCCCTTGCAGGGCTAGTAAAGTGAACACAATGAACAGTTCAGTTTTCGACTGTGGTTGACGCAGGTCTTGGGCTTCAGAAGACATGCCAGCATTATCGCTGAGGGACAAAGATCAGTTGTGAGCTTTCCAGACAAGCTTGCCTTGACCTGTATCACTCAAAGCTTTTTGCCATGCATTGGCTTGGTTTTGCGGTAATTCAAATACGAATTGAACCAAACTGTCATGTGTCACATGAAGAATTTTCACGCCATCAAGCTGTGCATGTCTGCGCAGCCAGCCCTCCATGTCGTAGGGAACCAGGCAAGTGCACTGTACTTTGGAAATGATGGGCACTTTGTTGGCCTGCAACAAGGCTTGAGCGACGGCATCCGTGTAGGCCCTGACCAAACCGCCAGCGCCTAATTTGACACCGCCAAAGTATCTAACCACCGTGGCCAAGACGCCATCAAGGTTTTGATGTCGAAGAACTTCTAGCATGGGTCGGCCTGCAGTGCCGCTTGGCTCACCGTCGTCTTGGGCTGCTGAGTCTCCGCCAGCCAGCATGGCCCAACACACATGAACAGCATCCGGATGGGCCAATTTCAATTGTTGAACCACAAGCAAGGCCTCTGCCCGACTTTGAACAGGCTGAACCGTGGCCAAAAATCGGCTCTTTTTAATGACCAATTCGTGGTCAGCAGGCGCGCTCAAGGTCATGGACATGTGCCAATTATCAGATCAGAAAGACCTTTCAATTGGCCATGCACCTCTTGAGGCCCTAAACTCGGGTTATTCCTCTAATTGACGGTCCATGAACGCCTTCGTCGACGTCTCCTTTTTTCCGCGTGAAGCAAAACCCCTGAACAGCTATCGCAAGTTCTGGGCGTCTCGCTTTGGTACTGCGCCTTTTTTACCCATGACCCGTGAGGAGATGGCGCAACTAGGCTGGGACAGTTGCGACATTGTCTTGGTTACTGGCGATGCCTATGTAGACCATCCCAGCTTCGGCATGGCAGTCATTGGACGCATGTTAGAAGCTCAAGGATTCAGAGTTGGCATCATTGCGCAACCCGATTGGCAAAGTGCATATCCTTTCAAGGCTTTGGGAAAGCCCAATTTGTTTTGGGGCGTCACCGCGGGAAACATGGATTCCATGATTAACCGCTACACCGCTGAACGAAAAATTCGCTCAGATGATGCTTATACACCAGGCGATATAGGTGGCAAACGGCCTGATCGCGCTGCCATTGTCTATAGCCAACGTTGTAGAGAAGCTTTTCCGGATGTGCCTATTGTGTTGGGCGGTATTGAAGGGTCTTTGCGCCGAATTGCCCACTACGATTATTGGTCTGACAAAGTACGCCGTTCTATCGTGGTCGACAGCAAGTGCGATTTGCTTTTGTACGGCAATGCCGAACGCGCCGTGGTTGAAATTGCACATCGTTTGGCGGCCAAAGTTCCCGTACAAGACATTACCGATGTTCGCGGCACTGCGTTTGTTCGTCGTCAAACGCCCGAGGGATGGTTTGAGATTGATTCTTCCTCCGTGGACACGCCAGGGCATGTTGAAGCACACGTCAATCCCTACTTGATGATTTCGGAACAGGCTCGCAGCAATGGTGCAACCTGTGCGCGAGAAGATGAAGCCCAAGCTGTTGCAGATCAACAAAATGCCGGCTCGCCAGTTTCCTCGCCCAAAACTGAAGTGCCACTGCAATTTGTTTCTAACCCGCTTTTGCCTGCTTTAAAAGGCAAAGGCTTGCACAAGGTTCCGCCGAGAGACAGAAGCGTCATTCGATTGCCCAGTTACGAACAAGTTAAAAGTGACCCTGTGTTGTATGCACACGCCAATCGTGTGTTGCATCTTGAAACCAACCCAGGCAATGCACGTTGTTTGGTGCAAGCCCATGGTGAAGACCATACAGCACGTGATGTTTGGATCACACCACCGCCCATTCCATTGACAACAGCAGAAATGGATGCGGTTTTTGATCTTCCCTATGCCCGTAGCCCACACCCCAGTTATGCCGATGAAAATGGTTCGCACGATGGCGCTACCAAAATTCCTGCTTGGGAAATGATTCGCTTTTCAGTCAACATCATGCGGGGTTGTTTTGGTGGGTGTACCTTTTGCTCCATCACCGAGCATGAAGGGCGCATCATTCAAAGCCGAAGTGAAGCGTCTGTGCTTCGAGAAATCGAAGACATTCGCGACAAGGTCAAAGGCTTCACAGGCGTTATTTCTGACTTAGGAGGCCCTACAGCCAACATGTACCGCTTGGGATGTAAAAGCCCAGAAATTGAAGCCGCGTGTCGCAAACCCAGTTGTGTATTCCCGGGTATTTGCAGTAACCTCACCACCGACCATGGGCCCTTGGTTCAGATGTACCGTAAAGCACGCAGTTTAAAGGGCATCAAGAAAATTTTGATTGGCTCTGGTTTGCGTTACGACTTGGCAGTGCAAAGCCCCGAATACGTCAAAGAACTTGTGACACACCATGTGGGCGGCTATTTGAAAATTGCGCCAGAACACACTGAATCAGGTCCTTTGACAAAAATGATGAAGCCAGGCATCGGTACCTACGACCGTTTCAAGAGCATGTTTGACAAGTTCAGTGCTGAGGCTGGCAAAAAACAATTCTTGGTACCTTATTTCATTGCTGCGCACCCTGGTACCAGTGACGAGGACATGATGAACTTGGCCATTTGGCTCAAGAAAAATGGTTTTCGCGCCGATCAGGTTCAAACCTTTTACCCAAGCCCCATGGCCACCGCAACGGCCATGTACCACACCACCCGAAATCCGCTGCGCAAAATTACACGTGACAGCGAAAAAGTAGATGTGGTGAAAGGCGAAAAGAGACGCCGTTTGCACAAGGCGTTTTTGCGATACCACGACGCCAACCATTGGCCTTTGCTTCGCGAAGCGCTTAAGTCCATGGGACGCGCCGATTTAATTGGCAACGGCAAGCATCACCTCATTCCAACCTGGCAACCTCTATCGGAAGATTATCAAAGTGCTAGGCGCAAAAACAGCACCCCCGCAGGCACGGCACGCAAAGGTCAAATTTTGACCCAGCATACGGGTTTACCGCCAAGGAAAAAACGTTAAGCGTTTGGATTTGTTGCAAGCCTAGATGGCCCTGAAGCCATCAAGCTTGCAAGGCTTGCAAAAGTTCCGTTTCAATTTCTATTTGTTCGCGGTTGTGTTGAAGCGCAGAGCCTTCAATTAGGAATGTGTCTTCCACGCGTTCCCCCAAAGTGCTGATTTTTGCCAACTTCAGGCTCACACCATGTTTGGCCAATATCGTGGCCACACTGTAGAGCAAGCCTAGCCGATCGCTTGCCGAAATACTCAACAACCAGCTTTGCGCTTTTTCATCGGGATGCAAGGTGACACGAGGTGCGATGGGAAAATTTCTAACGCGTCTTGAAACACGCCCTTTGGTAGGCGCTGGAAGTGACCCTTTGTGATCAATGGTTGCGCACAATCCCGACTCCACCATGGTGATCAATTCACGATAGTGCTCGGGCAACAATGAAGTCACCACCTGAAAAGTGTCTAAGGCAAAACCGTTGTTGGCGGTGTGAATCTTGGCGTCCAAAATGCTAAATCCAGCTTGGTCAAAGTAGCCGCAAATTCGTGCAAACAAGTCGGTTTGATCTTCCGTATAGACCAGTATTTGCAAGCCTTCACCCACGGGCGAAATGCGTGCTCTGACGATGCTTTTCCCTGCCAAATTGGCAACAGCAACATCACCGGGTTTGGCAACATATCTGGATAACTGTCTGGCGTGCCAAGCAATTTCGCTGGCATCGTGACGCATAAAATAACCCACATTGAGCGTGTCCCAAAATGCCTTTTGGCCGTCATGGGGCTGTGAGTGCCGGGCCAATTCAACCAAGGCATCTCGTTTACGCGCTTCAATGACCGCATCCGCGTCTGGTGCGCGACCGCCCAATACGCGCAATGTGTATTTGTAAAGATCTTCTAAAAGCTTGCTTTTCCAAGCATTCCAAACTTTGGGGCTGGTACCGCGAATGTCAGCGACCGTGAGTAAATACAACGCAGTGAGGTGACGTTCGTTGCCAACTCGTTTAGCAAATGCCGCAATGACATCGGGGTCACTCAAATCTTCTTTTTGCGCGACATGGCTCATGGTGAGGTGTTCACTCACCAAGAACGCAATTAACTTGGCATCTTCCACAGGTATGGC
>JACCDI011300759.1_pt1 | contig 10951 bp, 8 predicted proteins | sample 7442791 | NCBI WGS metagenome assembly JACCDI01 (sample SAMN15323434, study PRJNA562643) | freshwater metagenome | isolation source: river surface water | place: USA:Blue River Watershed | collected 2017-08-15
AGTCGATACGCCAAGCGGCTGCGCGCGCCTGGTCGATCTGGGAGGGTGCGACGAGCTACCTGCGACTCGATCCAGGCTCACTCGATCGCTTCGCAGACACGACCTTCGCTGAAGCCTTCGCGCGCATCGAGTGTCACTATTTCATCAACGGTGGCTTCTTTCGCAGCCCAACGCAGTTGCTAGACGACGTGCAGCGGATTCGCTCGATACCCTGCACGATCGTGCAAGGCCGCTACGACGTCGTATGTCCGATCAAGAGCGCGTGGGATCTGCACAAAGCTTGGCCGGAAGCAGACTTGCGTATCGTGGCGGATGCAGGGCATTCGGCGTTCGAGCCCGGCATCCTGAGCGAACTCGTCGCGGCGACCGATCGCTACGCCGCGCGCTGAGCGCGGCAATCGCTCCGCCTGAGGACGTAAGCCCTCAGCTGCGGCATCGGCCGCTTAGGGCACCGTTCTCGCGCAAGATCGATTCGCTCTGTAACCACTGCCGCGCATCGCTCGCATCTTCCTCGAACCAACGAGCTGCTGAGCCGAGGCGAAAGGTGTATCCCCAAGCGTCCATGTCCGCGAGTATGCGCTCGCGACCCACGCCCGGAAGCTCATCCCCCCAAAGAATTTGCAGATAGCAGACGGCGTTTTCTTCGGAATGATCACCGCCTGCATCACGCTCGAGTGCCGCACGACGCGGCGCGGTCATGCAAACGAAATGCGCCGCTTCGTGCAACGCCGAGTGCAACGGCGTGTCGTGACGCAGATAGAGCCGATCGCCGATCAGGCCCGCTTCGCTCTCACCCCAATAGCTGCCCGGGATCGGCACGGCGGCGGAGACCCACTCGATCTGTAGTCCGTAGGGCGACAGCAGGCTGCGCAGATGGTCGCGCAACGTCGCATCGACCAGCGTCAACACACTCAATCGAGGCTGGCGATGCGCTGCAAGACGACGCCGGCAAGCTCGCGCGCGAGCGTCTCGCGCAACTGCTCGCGCTCGCGCGACTTGGCGAGTGCCAGGCGCTCATCGAAACTGAAATCACGCGTGGCCGTGACCTCTTCGGCCTCGACGAGATAAACACCGTCGCGCAGCACGGAGTAGCGGACGACATAGGTGAGTTCGTACTCGCGCGGTTGATTGCGCGCCGAGACCGAGGCGACCCGCTCGAGCAGTTCGTCGCGTTCGATACGCACTCGCAACGCACGCCCACCCGAACCATCGATTCGAGCACCAGCACCGCGCAGCGCCTCAGACAACGATTGGGCGAATGGACTCTGTCGATCATCGGTATCGATCGCGAGCACCGCGATCGACTCAGGCAAGGTCAGTCTCGACTGCAACTGGAAGCCGCAGCCAGCCAAACCCCAACACAGCGCCACTAGTAGCGCGAATCGACGCATCACACCACCACGTTGACCAGCTTGCGCGGCACCACGACGATTTTCTTCGGCGGCGCCTCGCCCACGAACTTGCGCACCGACTCCTCGGCGAGAGCAGCGGCCTTGACGGTCTCCGCATCGGCATCGACCGGCACGGTGATTTGACCGCGCAATTTTCCGTTCACCTGGACGACCAGCGTGATCGCATCTTGCGCGAGCGCGCTCGCATCGACCGCAGGCCAACGTACGTCGATGATCGCCTCGGTGTGACCGAGGTGTCGCCACAAGGCATGACAGACGTGCGGCACGATCGGCGAGAGGCAGATCGTCGCGATCTCGAGCGCCTCCTGTACGACGGCACGACCCTGCTCAGAGGCGTCTTCAAAACGCGAGACGGTATTGAGTAATTCCATCACGGCCGCGACCGCCGTATTGAAGGTGCGACGACGCCCGATATCGTCCGTGACCTTGGTGAGCGCCTGGTGCGCCGCGCGACGCAGATCTTTCTGCGCCGGCGTGAGATGCGCGAGGTCGGGCTTGCCAGCTGCGCCCTGCGATACGTGTTCGTGAACCGCCTTCCAGAGACGACGAATGAAACGGAATGCGCCCTGCACACCCTCATCCGACCACTCCAGAGATTGTTCGGGAGGCGCCGTAAACATCATGAACAGCCGCGCCGTATCGGCACCGTATTTCTCGACGAGACTTTGCGGATCGACGCCGTTGTTCTTGGACTTCGACATCGTGCCGAGACCGTCGTAGTTCACCTCGAGCCGCGAGCCATCCTCGCGTGTGGCAAACCAGCGCTTCACGCCGTCCTGTTCTTCGACATCCACATCGAGCGGATTGAAATAGGCGCGTCGACCTTCTGCGGGCTGCTGCCAATAGATGTGGTTCAGCACCATACCCTGCGTCAACAAGTTCGCAAATGGCTCGGTCACATGCACGAGATCGAGATCGCGCATGACCTTGGTCCAAAAGCGCGAGTACAGCAGGTGCAGGATCGCGTGTTCGATGCCGCCAATGTATTGGTCGACGGGCAGCCAGTAGCGCGCACGCTCATCGACCATCGCCTGATCGTTACCCGCGGAGGCATAGCGCAGGAAATACCAAGACGAATCGACGAAGGTATCCATCGTGTCCGTTTCGCGACGCGCGGGCGTCCCGCAGCTCGGGCAATCGACCTGATGGAACGCCGGCGACTTGGCGAGCGGATTACCGCTGCCATCGGGCACCAGATCTTCCGGCAACACCACCGGCAATTGCGCATCCGGCACCGGCACTTCGCCGCAATGTTCGCAGTGGATGAGCGGTATCGGACAGCCCCAATAACGCTGGCGCGAAATACCCCAATCACGCAGACGGAACTGAATACGCTTGCGGCCGAGACCTTTGGCCTCGAGCGCTGTCGTAATCGCAGCATAAGCCGCAGCGAAGTCGAGCCCGGAGAACTCGCCCGAGTTCACCGTGATACCAGTCTCGCCGTAGCTCTCTTGCCAAGGCGCGAGTGCTTCTTCGTAAGATCCATCGCTCGGACGAATCACGGTGACGATATCGATATCGTGCTTCAGCGCAAACTCGAAATCGCGTTCGTCGTGCGCCGGCACGCCCATGACGGCGCCTTCGCCGTAACCCATCAACACATAATTCGCGACCCACACCGGGACAAGCTTGCCGGTGAAGGGGTGCACCACATGCAAACCGGTAGGCAAACCTTTCTTTTCCATAGTGGCGACATCCGCCTCCATGGTGCTACCCCGTCGGCACTCGTCGACGAAGGTTTGCAGCGCCGGATTCTGTGCAGCCGCTGCGAGCGCGAGCGGATGCTCGGCGGCCACCGCCATGAAAGTCACACCGAAGAGTGTGTCGACGCGGGTCGTGAATACTTTGAGCGCGCCCTCACCTGCCATGAGCGAGCGGGTATCGTCGGCGAACGGGAAGCTGACCTCCGCGCCTTCGCTACGACCGATCCAATTCGCCTGCATCGTTCGCACGCGGTCGGGCCAGCCTTCGAGAGTCGACAGATCACCGAGCAACTCATCCGCATAAGCGGTGATGTTGAGGTAGTACATCGGGATCTCGCGCTTCTCGACCAACGCACCGGTGCGCCAACCGCGACCATCGATGACCTGCTCGTTGGCGAGCACGGTCTGATCGATTGGATCCCAATTGACGACACCCGTGCGCTTGTAGGCGATGCCTTTCTCACGCATCCGCAGGAATAGCCATTGGTTCCAGCGGTAATAGGACGGATCACAGGTGGCGATCTCGCGATCCCAGTCGATCGCGAAGCCGAGCGCCTGCAACTGCTTTTTCATGTACGCGATGTTGTCGCGTGTCCATTTCGCTGGCGCCACGCCGTTGGCCATAGCGGCATTCTCGGCGGGCAGACCAAAGGCATCCCAACCCATCGGCTGCAGCACGTTCTTGCCCTGCATGCGCGCAAAGCGCGAGAGCACATCGCCGATGGTGTAGTTGCGCACATGCCCCATGTGCAACCGACCCGAGGGGTACGGAAACATCGAGAGGCAGTAGAACTTCTCGCGCGCGGGATCCTCCTGCGCGGCAAAGCTGCGATGCGTATTCCAGTGTTGCTGTGCCGCGCGCTCGACGATCGCCGGCTCGTAACGCTCATCCATCTTTAAAAACCGTGTACAACCGCGCCTCTCGCGGAGACGCGATCGTACACGACGGGGGCCGGGGATGCTTCAGGTCATTCCACGGCCACAGCGATGAACAGCTCGTTTCCGCCCCGCGAGACCAACAGCGGGACGACTCTCTTTTCCTTGGCCACGGCGTCGCGGAATTGCTTGACCGACTCGAGGCGCTGACCGCGGATCCCCACGATGAAGTCACCGCGCTGGATGCCAGCATCGCGTGCCGCGCCCTGTGCGCGCTCGACCAACAGGCCGCGCGGTACGGCACCGCGAGCCGCTGCGCGCGACCGCTCTTCGTCGGTCAGCTCGCGCACGACGAGACCCAATCGATCCGCCGCATCGTCCGCCTCCGGCTTGGTGTCGGCGCCGGTCTCGCTGGCCGCGGCTTGCAACTCCGCCACCCGCAGGTTCAGACGACGCGCGCTGCGATCACGCCAGATCTCGACGATCGCATCGGCGCCGGGCTTGATCGCCCCAATCACGGTCGGCAACTCTTCGGAACGCTCGATGAGGCGACCGTTGACCGAGAGGATGATGTCACCAGCGCGGATACCGGCCTTGGCAGCGGGGCCCGATTCTTCGACCGCACCGACCAACGCGCCGCGCGGCCGATCGAGCCCGAAACTATCGGCGAGCGCCGCATCGATGGGCTGGATGGTCACACCGATCTTGCCGCGACTGACTCGCCCCTTGGCGATGAGTTGATCGCGTACGTTGACGGCGACGTCGATGGGAATGGCGAAAGAGATACCCATGTAGCCGCCCGAGCGGCTGTAGATCTGCGAATTGATGCCGACGACTTCGCCGGCAAGATTGAAGAGCGGTCCACCCGAGTTGCCAGGATTCACAGCGACGTCGGTCTGGATGAAGTTGACGTAGTTGGTATCGCCACCCGGCAGACCGCGCGCAGTCGCGCTGACGATACCGGCGGTCGCACTGTTATCGAATCCGAAAGGCGAACCGATCGCGAGCACCCACTCACCCGGACGCAATTTGGCGGGGTCACCGATGCGAACCACCGGTAATCCCGTCGCTTCGATTTTGAGCACGGCAACATCGGTCGGCTCGTCCACACCCACGATCTTGGCCTTGAACTCGCGACGATCGGTCAGCTTGACCGTGACCTCATCCGCCTCGTTGACGACGTGCGCGTTGGTGAGGATGTAGCCATCGCTGCTGACGATGAAGCCCGAACCCGCACCGCCGGGACGACGCGGCCCCTCGTTGCTCTCAGGCTCGCCATCGGGCTGCGGCATGCCCCGCTGACCCGGCGGCACCGGCACGCCAAAACGTCGGAAGAACTCGGAGAACGGATCCTCGCCCGAGGCATTCACGCGCATGCGTTTGCCTTTGGTCGAAATGTTGACCACAGCAGGACCTTGTTGCTGAACCAGTGTCGCGAAATCCGGCAACGTGCCGATTGCGGTGGAAGGTGACGACGTTGCCGCCATCGTTCCTGCGGTGACACTCGACGTCGCTGGCAGTTGCGCGAGGTTAGCGGGTCGCGCCGAGGAAAAATCGCCTTGGCAGGCCGTGAAGATGAAGACGGACAGGATGGCGCCTAACGAACGGCGCACGAACGGACGTCGCGACATGGACCACACCCATTGCATAAACACTCTCCCTAGACCGACGCGGCCGCCGGAAGTTCACGCTCGCGACGCCGCACAATGAACGCCACGAGACTGCAGAGCGTCGCGAGCCAAAGCCACGGCTGGTTACCGAAGCGCAGATAGGGCGGTACGCCGACACGCGGGATCACCTCACCGCGCAACACGGCTGGCTCGAAATCCGGCGCCTGCGCCAGTATTTCGCCGCGCGGGCCGATGATCGCCGAGATGCCATCATTGGCCGCGCGAATGACGTAGCGCTGCGACTCGATCGCGCGCATACGCGAGATCTGCAGATGCTGATGACGCGCCGTCGATCGACCGAACCAAGCGTCGTTGGTGACATTCACGAGTGCCGTAGACTCACGCGCGCTACTCAACTGCGAGGTCGGATAGGCATCTTCGTAACAAATGCTCGCCGACAAACGCAGCCCGGCGATCGATAGTGGTGGTTGTACCGGCGCACCGGAGGTGAAGTCCGAGTACGGCAGATTCATCAGTCGTAACCAACGCCGCACGAACTTCGGCACCGGAAAAAATTCTCCAAAAGGCACCAGATGATGCTTGTCGTACCAACGAACATCCTCGTCGTACGCGAGGATCGAGTTGTAGTAGAGCGGCTCGGAAGCAGGGCCAGGCTCGGCACGGATCAAACCCATCAGCAAAGCGGAGTCACGACCTTGCGCCGCTGCAGCCAGATCCTGCAGATACGGGACGATGTTGTTCGCAAGATCCGGAGCGGCGGCCTCGGGCCAAACGATCAGCGGTGTACCGAGTGCCTGCAAAGTCAGATCGCGATAACGCGCAAGCGTGGCATCGCGGTTGCCCGCCAACCACTTTTGATCCTGTGATACGGCGCCCTGCACGATGGCAACCTCAACGGCATCACCCTGTGGCTTCGTCCACTCGTGCGACTTCAAACCATAGCCACCGAGCCAAGGCAGCACGAGAACCGCCAACGCCAAAGCTCGCTCACGCGGTGAGCCAAACCAAAGCGTCACGAGCGCGCCGGCGCCGAGCAGCAATAGCCAGGACACCAGCGGTACGCCACCGACCGGCGCGTAAGCGGCAAGCCAGGCATCCGTCTGCGAGTAGCCGAGAGAGAGCCAGCCGAAACCCGACAGGAACCATCCGCGCACCCACTCGAGCAGCATCCAGGCTGCCGGCAACCCCACGACCCAGCGCCAGGCGCCCCTCGCGGGCAGCCATCGCGCCGCCACATATCCAAGCACCGCGCCGTAACACGCCATGATGGCCACGAGCGCAGCCATTAGGGACAGCGCCAGCCACACCGGTGCCTGACCGAAACCGTGAATGCTGATGTAGAGCCAATAGGTACCGGCACCAAAAGTGCCGACACCGAACAGGAAGCCCGTCAATGCTGCCGTGCGTGGCGCTTGACCCTGCCAAAGAAAAAACAGCACCGCTGGCGACACGATCGCCAGAGGCCAATAACCAAACGGAGCGAACGCCAATGCGAGCGCGGCACCCGCAACGAGTGCCGACGTCAGCGTGAACGCGCTGGATCGCGCCAAATTCAGTCGCGCTCCCCTTCTCGATCGGCTGCAGCGACGTCGCTCGGCATGATCACCTTCAGCGTGTCGACTCGGCGACGATCGGCGCGGACCACTCGAAACTCGACGCCCTCGATGAATGCCGTTTCACCGCGTCGCGGCATGTGCCCGAGCTGCTTCATCACGAGGCCCGCCACCGTGTCGAACTCCTCATCCGACCACTCGAGACCGAAGAATTCGTTGAACTCCTCGATCGGCGTAGCGCCTCGCACGAGATACTGACGATCGGCTTCCTGACGAATGTTCTGATCCTCTTCGACGTCGAACTCGTCATCGATGTCGCCGACGATCTGCTCGATGGCATCCTCGATGGTGACGAGACCGGCAACGCCGCCGTACTCATCGACGACGATGGCCATGTGGTTTCGATTTCGACGGAACTCTTTGAGAAGAACGTTGACCCGCTTGGACTCGGGCACGACCACCACAGGCCGCATGCACTCACGCATGTCGAAATTCGCTTCGTCGCCGCTTGCGAATACCCGCAGAACGTCCTTGGCAAGCAGGATCCCAACGACGTCGTCACGATCGTCGTCGATGACGGGATAACGTGAGTGACCGGACTCCACGATGATGGGCAGCAAACTCTCCGCTGCTTCGTCACGGCGCACCGCCACCATCTGCGAGCGCGGAACCATGATGTCGCGCACCTGCAGGTCGGCCACCTCGAGCACGCCCTCGAGCATTTGCAACGCGTCAGCATCGATCAGGCCGCGCTCTAGCGCCTGACGCAGCTGCACGTTCAGATCGGCCAGATCCTGAGCTTCGCCCGAGAGAGATTTGGCAACGCGGCGTATCCAAGCGAACACACCGGGTTTGGCGGATGTCATCGTAGCTCCAGCAGTAGGTGATTCATTTTTCGATGGATCGATATGGATCGTCGATGCCGAAGGTCTTCAGCAGTTGTCGCTCTCGACGCTCCATACGCAGCGCGTCGGCATCGTGCTCATGGTCGTATCCCTGCAAGTGCAGGCAACCGTGCACGATCAGATGCGCGTAGTGATGAGCCATCGGCTTGGACTGTTCCTTGGCTTCACGCGCCACGACCGGCGCACACAACACAAGGTCACCGACGAGGCGCGGCTCCTTGGAGCGGCGCGTCGCACGCCCGGCGCTCGAGAGCTCCGGCATGACGAGAGGCGGAAACGACAAGACGTTGGTGGCGTAGTCACGACCGCGCCACAACAAATTGAGACGACGCCCCTCTGCAGCACCCACGAACCGGATCACGAGGCTCGCCCCTGCGCCCCGTGTACCGAATGCCGCACGCGCCCAACGCCGGATGGCAACCGAACTCACGAGCGTCTTTTTCGTCAGATTTTGGATGTCGACCGCGAGCGGTTTGATCACGTGTCGCGGGCCTCGTAAGCCTGCACGATGCGCTGGACAAGCGGATGGCGCACCACATCGCGTGCTTCGAAAAACTGGAAGGCAACACCGTGCACCCCGTGCAGCACGTCGATGGCATGACGCAAGCCCGAAGGCTTGCCAGGCGGCAAGTCGGTCTGGGTGGGATCGCCCGTCACCACGGCACGCGAACCGAATCCGATGCGCGTGAGGAACATCTTCATCTGCTCGATCGTCGTGTTTTGCGCCTCATCGAGGATGATGAACGAATCGTTCAGCGATCGGCCTCGCATGAAGGCCAGCGGCGCCACCTCGATCACGTTGCGTTCGATGAGCTTGGCCACTCGATCGAAGCCCATCATTTCGTAGAGTGCGTCGTACATGGGGCGCAGATACGGATCGACTTTCTGCGTGAGATCACCCGGCAGAAAGCCGAGCCGCTCGCCCGCTTCGACGGCCGGACGCACGAGGACGATGCGGCGTACCCGATCGGACTGCAAAGCCTCGACCGCACAGGCGACGGCGAGATAAGTCTTGCCAGTGCCGGCGGGACCCACCCCGAAGGTGAGATCGTTCTGACGGACGCGCTTCAAATATTCTCGCTGGTTCGCGCCACGAGCCCGAATGGTGCCGCGCAAGGTACGCAGACCTGTGTCGGCCTGCTCGTCCGTCGCGGCCGCATCGACGACAGCCGCATCGCTTGCCGCGCGGCCGGCGGACGGTGCCGGCTCATCTACAGGCCGATCATGATCGCGCAGCGCCAAGTGCACGGCTTCGGGCGTGATGTCTTCGGTGCGAGTCAGACGAAACAATTCGCCGAGTAACGATTCGGCCGCAGCCGCCTTCTGCCCCTGCACTCGAAACACGCTGCCGCGACGGCGAACCTCGACTCCGAGCCGAGACTCGATCAGGCGCAGATTTTCGTCGAGTGGGCCACACAGGTTGGCAAGACGCTCGTTGTCAGGTGGCTCCAAAGAAAATTCGCGGGACGCTCCCGGCGGAATCGAGTCAGGCACGTCGAGCCTCGGCCGCTTGGATGCGACCGCGCAGCGAGTGCGCCTTGGCTTCAGTGATCTGCACGTCGACGAAGTGACCGATGAGATCCGCGGGACCCGGGAAGTTCACCCAACGATTGTCTTCGGTACGGCCTGCGAGTTCGGTTTGATCCTTGCGCGACGGACGCTCGACCAACACGCGCTGGATGCTGCCGACCATGCGACGATTGCGCGCTTGCGAATGCTCTTCGAGCAACGCCTGCAAGCGGGCCAAACGCGCCTGCTTCTCCTCGTGCGGAACATCGTCCGGCAGCGCGGCCGCAGGAGTGCCGGGACGACGGCTGTAGAGAAAGCTGAATGACTGGTCGATTTCGAGATCACGGACGAGCTTCATCGTAGCCTCGAAGTCGCGCTCGGTTTCGCCGGGGAATCCGACGATGAAGTCGGAGGTGACCGAGATGTCGGGACGCACTTCGCGCAGCTTGCGGATCTTGTCCTTGAATTCGAGTGCCGTATAACCGCGCTTCATCATGGCGAGTACGCGATCGGACCCTGACTGCACCGGCAGATGCAGGTGGTTCGCCAGTGCAGGCACATTCGCATACGCCTCGATCAAGCTATCGTCGAACTCGAGCGGATGCGACGTGGTGAAACGAATACGTTCGATACCCTCGATCGCGGCGACGTGGTGGATGAGCGTCGCGAGATCGGCGAGAACGCCATCGTCCATCGGACCGCGATACGCATTCACATTCTGGCCAAGCAGAGTCACCTCGCGCACGCCTTGTGCGGCGAGCCCGCGCACTTCTTCGAGCACCGACTCGAAAGGACGGCTGATCTCATCGCCGCGGGTGTATGGAACGACACAAAAACTGCAGTACTTGCTGCAGCCTTCCATGATCGACACGAAGGCCGTCGCCCCTTCGGCTCTCGGAGCCGGCAACTGGTCGAATTTTTCGATCTCCGGAAAACTGACGTCGACGACGGCTCGGCGACCGCTGCGCAATTCGCCGAGCATCTCGGGCAAGCGATGGACCGTCTGCGGTCCGAAGACGAGGTCGACCTGGGGAGCGGCCTTGACGAGCGTTTCGCCCTCTTGGCTTGCGACACACCCACCGACGCCGATCACCACGCCGGGCTTGGCGTCTTTGAGCAACTTCCATTCGCCAAGCAAAGAAAAGACCTTCGACTCGGCCTTCTCGCGCACCGAGCAGGTATTGACCAACAGAATGTCGGCTTGCGCCGGATCGTCGGTGGGCTCCATGCCCTCAGCTGCCGCGAGTACGTCCCCCATGCGGGAGGAGTCGTACTCGTTCATTTGGCAACCGTACGTCTTGATGTAGTAGCGACTCGGCACTTTAGAACGGGATGTCGTCATCGAAATCGTCTTTCTCGGTG